>Ga0180218_1001449_pt1 | contig 14194 bp, 13 predicted proteins | sample eDN3rd37CKraftBY_FD_151334 | JGI IMG/M metagenome (GOLD analysis project Ga0180218, IMG submission 151334) | Enriched backyard soil microbial communities from Emeryville, California, USA - eDNA 3rd pass 37_C Kraft BY (version 2) (version 2) | ecosystem: Environmental > Terrestrial > Soil >...
GCCGGGTGGAATCCGATCCCCATTATCATGATGCAGCCCGATGTTTTGAAGGCGTACTACAAGCTCCTCGGTCCGAGTGCCATCTACGAATGGTCTGACTATCTGCCAGACTCGGCGATGTTTACCGAGCGAGCCGGCGCTGCCGTTGCTTCCTGCTACACCCTCGAAGACCTGCAGGCGCTGCAAATCGGCGGCGTTCGCGTCGGCGGTCACGCCATCTCGAGCGCGCGGAGGCACCTGCGCATTGGCGGGATCGATTTTGGATCACATGAAATCAGAGCGCGTCTTGCGATCCACCTCGCAAACTCCATGGCCGCGGCGCAAGCCGCCGCATGCGTCATCGCTGCCACGTCTCCCAAACTGGTGCTGGCCGTAGACACGGTCTACACGCCTAAAGGTGAGATTTTGGACACGGCACTTGCGTTCGGCATTCCGTTCATCCGCTGGTTCCCAGGACACAGGAACAACACGCTCATGTTGAAGCGGTACACGGCCGCCAATCGGGATTCCGATTTGAATTCTTTATCCGAGCCATCCTGGCAGTTCGTGAAGGCGATGGCTTGGAAGGATGCTTATGCGCAGGAGGTCGATGACGAACTCTTTGCCTCCTATTCCGCCGGAGACTGGTACGGCGAAACGGCGACGCAATTTGAAAGGCCCGTCGTAGACGCCGCGCGTGTGCGTTCTGCGCTCGGAATTGACGGCTCCAAGAAGGTTGCCGTCATCTTTGCGCACATCGCTTGGGATGCATCGTTTGGCCGTGGCCGTGACTTGTTCAACGATTATGAAGAGTGGCTTGTCGAAACAGTGCGGGCTGCCTGCGCCAACACGCAGCTGCAATGGCTGATCAAAATTCATCCGGCCCACGTCGGCAAAAACGCAATCGATTTTGAGGCTGTCGAGCCGAGCGAGGTGCGCATTCTGCGCGAGCGCATCGGCACGCTGCCCGAACACGTGAAGCTCATACCGGCGGACTTCAAAGTTAGCACCTACTCGATCTTTCCTCTGATGGACTGGGCATTGACCGTCCGCGGGACAGCGGGGCTCGAGGCTGCCCGTTCGGGCATTCCGGTGCTCACAGGCGGAACCGGCCGCTACGATAGAAGAGGGTTCACGATCGACTCGGATACGCGAGAAGACTATTTGGCCAAGGTGGCGAGGCTGCATGAGATTGCGCCTTTGTCGGCAGACCAAACGGAACTTGCCAACCGCTACGCATTTGCGTTGTTCCGGTTGCGTCCCCTTCCATTGTCCACCGTTACCTTGGAGTACGATAAAAAATACGGGGTCGACGCCTTCTACAGCGGCGTGCGTATTCGCAATCGCACGCTGGCAGACTGGCTCGAAGCTTCAGACCTCAACGCATTTGCAGACTGGGCAACGTGGTCCGAAGCTGAGGACTTTTTGCTACCGCCTCCTCGAGCTGCAAAAGAAATCCGCGGCTTGCCGAAACGCTTCAACGGTCACGCGCGCGGAATGGCCCGCCGGTGGGCTGATCTTAAAACAAGATTGAGCGCAGCACACACAGCGCAGAGGAATTGATTTACCCGGCGTGCGTGCCGGGACAATTTATTTTGGACGATGAGGATTCAGGATGTTCTCTGACAAAAAGATCGTCGCGAGTAAGCCTCTTAATTTGATGGGACTCCAGGTATTCAGATCGGTTGGCGCTCGTCTGGTTCATCATTGCCGGCACATGAAGGTCGATGCCAGCGTAGCGGACAAGGTGCGTCAGGTGGAGCAGAACGGCATTGTCCTCTGGCACGATTTTCTCGCAAGCGATCACTTCAATTCACTTCGAGCCGAGTGCATGAACCTCCCGGTCAGTTCGACGCCGGGATCCTATGTCCGCAATAGCGGTCCGAATCGCGATGCGCGTGTTCGCGTGTCCGATCTGGACCTAAGCCGCGTTCCGGCGCTCGTGCGGTTTCTTGCGGATTCCCACCTCAGAGCGCTTCTTGAAGCTGCGGAGCGGCGACGGCTCGGCGATCTCGGTCAATATGCGAAGATCGAGCATCTCACGCAGGGTGCGAAAGCGGAAAAGAGGGATCCGCAAACTGAGCTTCACAGTGACATCTACTTCACGAGCCACAAGGCGTGGCTGTACTTGACCGATGTCACAATGGCGAGTGGACCGCTCACATATGTCGAGCGCACCCACTTGCTCACTCCCGATCGGCTCTACCGCGTGTATGAGCATAGCGCGACGATGAAGTCCGACGACGATCCATCGCGGCGGGTTAATGCGCGCGAAAGCGCTTCGCTTCCAAAACCAACTGTCGTCGTGTGTCGGGCCAATACTTTAGTCGTGGCTAACACATGCGGGTATCACGCTCGCCTTCAAGGCGCCGCAGGCGAAGAGCGCTGTTCGATCCATATTGAGGTTCGTGCCAAGCGTCCGTTCCGGCTGGACGGCGGCGCAAGAACATTTTCAAAAAGCTAATTCTGGGTGAGCGGGATTAAGCCGCCGCGACGTTCAGTTTTTTGCTGGGATGCTGCAATCGATGCCCGACGTGCACCTCACCTCGCCGATCTTGATCGCCGGATACGGATCGGCGGGCCGGCGGCATTTCAGGAATTTGAGGGCGCTCGGCCATAGCAATTTCGTTTTTCTTCGAAGCGGCGCTGGCGTCTTGGATGATTGCGAAATTGCGGATTTTCCGTCCACTCGTAGCCTGGAGGCGGCTCTCCGCTTTGGGCCGCAGATCGTCGTGGTCGCGACGCCGAGCTCTCAGCATTTGGATATTGCCTTGGCGGCTGCCGAGGCAGGCTGCGACCTCTACATCGAGAAGCCGCTCGGGCATGAGCTGGAGAACGCCGGGCGGCTGCTCGCGGCAGTTCGCGAACGCAAGCTCATCGCGATGATCGGCTGCCAGTTTCGGTTTCATCCGATGTTGACCGAACTCCGCGCGATGATCGCGCGTGGCCAGCTCGGCTCCATTGCGGGTGCTTCGGCGGCGTACGGGGAGTACCTGCCGGATTGGCACCCATGGGAGGACCATCGAAAGAGCTATAGCGCGCGGCGCGAATTGGGTGGCGGCGCGATCCTGACGCTCAGTCATCCACTGGATTATCTCTATGCTCTTTTTGGCGAGTGGCGGCGGATTCAGGCGTTGGTGAGGCGCGTGTCCTTCCTTGATACGCCGGCCGGCGAAGATTGGAGCGACATCAACGTGGAATTCGCGAACGGCGTCGTGGCTCATGCTCACGTAGATTACGTTCAACGGCCGCCCATTCACCAATTGAGCGTGGTGGGCGACCGCGGTCGCGCGATCTGCGACTTCAACGCGGGTGAATTGCGATGCTGGGTGGGCGAGGGCGAAACAATCGTGCGCCGCACGCCGGATGGCTTTGACCGCAACACGATGTTCCGGGATGCGGTGCGTCACTTCCTAGCTTGTGTGAAAGAACGGAGCGAGCCGCAGATACCGTTAGCGGATGGCGTTGCAGTGCTCAAAATGGCGTTGGAGGCGCGGTGCGTTGCTTCAGAAAAGCTTGATGCTTGAGCCGGTTTCACCGCTCTTCGACTTGTTGGGACGTGTCGCCGTACTGACAGGCGGCGCCGGATTGCTCGGCCGGCAGTTTGCCCGGACGCTGCTCCTCGCAGGGGCGCGCGTGGTTATTGCCGATATCGATGGAGCAGCGGCTGCAACCGAAGCGGCTGCGGCTGTCGATGCGGCCGGCGGGGAGGCAATGGCGTGGGAGGTTGACGTCCGGAGCCAGGAAGACGTAGCTGCGATGATGGATGCCACGATCTCCCGTTGGGGAAGGCTCGACATCTTGATCAACAACGCAGCGATCGATCCGAAAGCCAACGGAGAAACGGGGAATGCGCTTGCGGGCGGTTTCGAGGATTTTCCGCTTTCATCGTGGCAGCAGTCAATCGACGTCAATCTCACAGGGGCGTTCATCTGCGCGCAGGCCGCCGGCCGAGCCATGACGCTCGCAGGACGCGGCGTCATTGTGAACATTTCCTCTACCTATGGCCTCGTCGCTCCCGACCAGCGCTTGTATCAGCGGGACGGCGAAGAGCAGCAGCGCGCATTCAAGCCCGCAAGCTATGCGGTTACGAAGGCTGCCGTCGCCCACCTAACGCGATATTTGGCGTCGTACTGGGGCCAGGCTGGCATTCGCGTGAATACGCTGACGCCCCACGGGATTTTTGACGGCCACGACGAACAGTTTACCCGGCGCTTCAACAGCCGCACGCCCCTTGGCCGCATGGCGCGGCCAAATGAGATGAACGGACCGCTGCTCTTTCTTGTCTCGGACGCATCGTCCTACATGACTGGCGCCAATCTCGTGGTCGACGGGGGTTGGACGGTGTGGTGAAACAAACCGAAGTGCTGGCGATCATTCAGGCGCGCGGCGGCTCGAAGGGATTGCCGAACAAAAATATCTTGCCTCTCAAGGGGCATCCTCTCATCGCCTACAGTGTGGCCAGCGCCATTGTCGCCTCGCGCGTTACGCGAACAATTATTTCAACGGACAGTGAAGCGATCGCTGAAGCCGCCCGGGCTTATGGCGCCGAGGCGCCCTTTCGCAGGCCTGCGTCGATAGCCGACGACGACACACCGGATTTTCCGCTATTCGAGCACGCGCTCGACTGGCTTTGGAAACGCGAAGGCTATCGGCCGGAGGTCATCGTGCAATTGCGGCCCACGACTCCGTTACGTCCACGGGGGCTGATCGACCGCGCAATATCGCTGTTGGAATCCGATCAAAAAGCAGACTCCGTTCGCGGCGTCACGGTCCCCAAGCAGACCCCTTACAAGATGTGGCAGCCGGCGGAAGGCGGATATATGCAGCAGTTGCTGGATACAAATCTGCAAGAGCCTTACAACCAGCCACGGCAAAAACTGCCCGAGGTGCTTTGGCAAACCGGGCATATCGACGTCATGTGGACGCGGACAGTTCTCGAGCAGCACTCGCTGACCGGCCGGCGCGTGCGTCCGATCATGGTGGACCCCGCCTATTGCATCGATATCGATACAATCGCGGATTTCAATGCTGCTGCCCGCGCGATGACCGTTGAAGCGCTCGATGTCAATATGCCGTCAAGAACGGGGCGACTGGCATCAGAATTCAGGCTGCCTGCCGCCATTGACCTCATCGTGTTTGATTTTGACGGGGTGTTTACGGACAATCGCGTCTTGGTGTTTGCGGATGGGAAGGAAAGCGTGTTCTGCGATCGTGCAGATGGTCTCGGCATTTCCCAGCTGCGTCGTCTTGGAATCCCGCTGATCGTGTTGTCGACCGAAGAAAACCCGGTTGTCGCGGCGCGCTGCCGGAAACTCGGGTTAGAGTATCTGCAGGGTCTGGCTGACAAGCTGGCGGCGCTGCGTACGTTGTGTGCTGATCGAAGTCTCTCGATCTCCAACACCGTCTTCGTCGGAAACGACATCAACGATCTTCCGTGTTTGAAGTCTGTTGGATGTGCTGTCGTGCCCGCTGATGCGCACGCAGCGGTGCTTCCTCATGCACATCTCATACTAACGCGGCCCGGGGGGCGCGGCGCCATCAGAGAGTTTTGCGACGTTATTTTGAAAGCATTTTTATAGGAGGGATTATAATGGCCGTGTTGCAGGATATTGAAGGGCGTACAATAGGGGATGGGTTTCCTACGTACGTGATTGCCGAGATCGGAATCAATCACAATGGCAACATAGATATTGCAAAGCGCCTGATTGCCGTTGCTAAAGCCATCGGGTGCGACGCGGTCAAATTTCAGAAGCGCAATCCGGAAAAGTGCGTTCCTGCCGATCAGCGCGATCGGATGCGGGAGACGCCCTGGGGCTATATCAACTACATGGACTACCGGAACAGGATTGAGTTCGGGGAAGCTGAATTTCAACAGATCGATCAATATTGCAAAGAGCACGAAATCGCGTGGTTCGTTTCATGCTGGGACGCGGATTCGGTCGACTTTATCAAGCCGTTCAATGTGCCCTGTATCAAGATCCCGTCCGCGTGCCTCACCGATAGAGAGCTACTCGAGAGTTGCCGGCGTGCGGGCGTTCCGCTCATCCTTTCGACGGGAATGTCCACGCTGGACCAGATCGATGCTGCCGTGTCCATTCTCGGGACGGAACGCCTGCTCCTCGCGCACTGCACGAGCGCCTATCCGTGCGCAGATAAGGAGCTCAACCTGCGGATGATCCCAAAGCTCCGCGACCTCTATGCCTGCCCGGTCGGCTATTCCGGCCACGAAGTGGGCGTTGCTACGTCGGTCGCGGCAGTGGCGCTTGGGGCGAGCTTTATCGAGCGCCACATCACTCTCGACCGTGCCATGTGGGGAAGCGATCAAGCTGCCTCCGTCGAGCCGGTTGGCATGAGCCGCTTGATCAAAGACCTCAGAGCCATCGAACTCGCACTCGGCGATGGCATCAAGAGAGTCTACGAAAGCGAGCGAAGCGCGGCGGCCCGATTGCGCGTCAAGGATACGCTTCTGAGCCCGAATTGATCGGCCCAGCCGCAATGGCCGAGTGAAGTATACGGCCGGACCTAGCGGCGAATTCGCCGTGTCCGCCTTTGAGAGGACCCGCTTGAATGAAAGCGGCAGCAACAGCGGGCAGCTCGTCCGAGGAGGGTTACATTGTCTGGTTTTTTTGCGGCGGCCGCGGCAGACGTAGCCAATGCCGCGCCTGCGGTCTCCACGATGCCGGCTTGGCGGAGTTGGTTGACCCGCCTGAGGACCTGACGATCGGCTGCCGCCATCCGCTTCTGCGATGGCTCATCGACCCGATCGCGGGGGCTGTTGCGGCACTGTGAATTTACTTAGGTTCGATGGTGCTGCCGGAGGGGATTGAACTCTCGACCTCTCCCTTACCAAGGGAGTGCTCTACCACTGAGCTACGGCAGCTGAAGGCGTGCGCCTCGAAGAATCGGAGATTTCAGGGGCGTCGCGTTGGTACGCTCCTGCTTCGGGCGGGCGGACACTGCCACAAGGCTTGACGGCGAGCAAGCCGGAAAGCCAAGCTGCCAACAGATTGCGCAGGCGCCAAAAAATCGAAGCCGGCGAGAAGTTGCGGAAGGCGATGAGCGGATATGACGAGCAATTCCCAGCCAAAGCGGCCAGGAAACGCGGGTGCGGGGAAGGGCACAGGAAAGCTCACGCGCCAGGATCGGCTCGCTCAAGAGCTTCGGGCCAACCTGAAGCGGCGCAAGGGCCGCGGGCAAGCGGCAGGGTGGGGAAGGCGGCGATCCTCCTCCCGACACGAATGAGACCTAGCCTCCTCTGTCGTAAAAGCCGCTTGCTCACCGCAGGCCGCAACCTTTAATCACGCTCAGAGTTTGTGGCGGGGCCCGAGATTCGGGCCGCCGTTTTCATCACCCCGGAGACAATAGGCTTACATGGATCGGATCAAAATCGTCGGCGGCAAGCCGCTACGCGGTACAATTCCGATTTCAGGAGCCAAGAACGCGGCATTGCCGCTGCTGATCGCGAGCCTTCTGACCGAAGACCGCCTGACGCTGAAGAACGTTCCCAACCTCGCCGACGTCAATCTTCTCGTTCGCATTCTGCGCAATCACGGCGTCGATCTCGCCGTGGACGGCAAGCGGCCGGGTCCAGCGAGCCATCTCGGCGATACGATCCATCTGACGGCGCGCGATATCGTCGATACTACGGCGCCTTATGAGATGGTTTCGCGGATGCGGGCCAGCTTCTGGGTGCTTGGGCCGTTGATCGCGCGCATGGGCGAGGCGCGGGTTTCGCTGCCCGGCGGTTGCGCGATCGGCACGCGGCCGGTCGATTTGCATTTGACGGGCCTCAAGGCGCTCGGCGCCGAGATCGACATCGAAGGAGGGTACGTCATCGCGCGTGCTCCGAAAGGATTGCACGGCGCGCGTGTGGTGTTCCCGAAGGTGTCGGTCGGCGCCACGCACAACGTGCTGTTGGCAGCATCGCTCGCCAAGGGCGAAACCGTTATCGAGAACGCGGCGCGCGAGCCGGAAATCGGCGACGTCGCGCTCTGCCTCAGCAAGATGGGCGCGAAGGTCGAAGGCATCGGCACGTCGACGCTGCGCATTCAGGGCCGCGATCGTCTCGAAGGCGCGGTGCATACTGTGCTGCCGGATCGGATCGAGACCGGCACGTTCGCAATGGCGGTTGCCGCGACGGGCGGCGATGTGATGCTCGAGGGTGCGCGGCTGCGCGACCTCAAGGCTGCGCTCGAGGTTCTCGCGAACACGGGCACGTCGATCTCGGAGACGGAAACGGGCGTCCGCGTCATGCGCAACGGCGGCGGCATTGCGCCGGTCTCGGTCGAGACCGAGCCATTCCCCGGTTTTCCGACGGACCTGCAGGCGCAACTCATGGCACTGCTCACGCGCGCGTCCGGCACGAGCGTCATTCGCGAAACGATTTTTGAGAACCGTTTCATGCATGTGCAAGAGCTGGCGCGCCTCGGCGCCGATATTCAGCTCCACGGCGATACGGCGACGATCAGGGGCGTGAAAACGCTGAAAGGCGCGCCCGTCATGGCGACAGACCTTCGAGCGTCGGTGTCGCTCGTCATCGCGGGCCTTGCGGGCGAAGGCGAGACGGTGATCAACCGGGTTTACCATCTCGACAGAGGTTTCGAGCAGCTCGAAAGCAAGCTCGGCGCATGTGGCGCCGAAATTGAGCGCGTCGCCAGCAGCTGAACGGGTGCGCGGGTTTCCAGTCCGCGTTGCAGCTTTCGGTATGTGTTTGTAACACTCTGCGCTAGAAAGCCTTTCAGGCCGTTTAGCGGAGACATTCGATACGGATGCCGGACCTCAAACTCATTGCCTTCGATGCGGAAGATCTCGGCGTCATCTCGGCTCACCTGCAAGACGCGGTTCTGCGCGTCGGCGACATGACTTATCTGCCGAAAGAGAAGCGTTTCGCCGGTATTGCAAACCGGTTCGACTGGCAAAAACTGGCGGAGAATCCGCAGGCTGCGCAAACGGGCGATCTGGAGCGCCGCCGCTGCGGTTTTCGCTTCGAGCGCGTCAACAGCGTCAAAGTCCATCAGATTGATCTCAAAGACGAGCGCGCCGCGCTGGAACTGCTGGCGCTCACCTATGAGCCCACTTCAGGAGCGGAATCGCCCGAAGGCGATGTCACGTTGACATTTGCCGGCGGCGCGGCCATTCGGCTGGGCGTCGAATGTATCGAGGTCGAACTGAAAGACCTGGGGGCCGCCTGGGCGACCAAGCACTCGCCGCAGCACCCGGAAGATTGAAACCGACTGTCTTCGACTGCATGCCTTGAGGAATGATGCCGATGCCTGTGCGGCTCAACAGCACTGACAAGGATTTCGAGAAGGGCTTCGTCGAGCTTCTCGGACTGAAGCGCGAAGTGTCGGCCGATGTCGACAATGCCGTTCGCGCCATCGTTGACGACGTGCGGGCGCGCGGAGACGCGGCGCTTATCGATCTTTCACTCAAGTTCGACCGGATCGATCTTCGCAAGACCGGGCTCGCTGTGACCGAGGCTGAGATCGAAGCCGCTTATGCCGCGTGCTCGCAGGAGACGCTCGATGCGCTGGTCCTCGCGCGCGATCGCATTGCCGATCACCACAAGCGCCAGTTGCCGTCGGACGATCGCTATACCGATGCGGCGGGCGTCGAACTTGGTCATCGCTGGACGGCGGTTGAATCCGTCGGGCTCTATGTTCCGGGTGGGCTCGCGTCTTATCCAAGCTCTGTTTTAATGAATGCCGTTCCGGCGCAGGTCGCGGGCGTGCCGCGCATCGTCATGGTCGTGCCGTGCCCGAGCGGCGAACTCAATCCGCTGGTGCTCGCGGCTGCGAAGATCGCGGGCGTGTCGGAGATCTATCGCATCGGCGGCGCGCAGGCTGTGGCAGCGCTCGCTTACGGCACGGAGACGATTGCGCCGGTCGTGAAAATCGTCGGGCCGGGCAATGCCTACGTCGCGGCGGCGAAGCGGCAGGTGTTCGGTCAGGTCGGCATCGATTCAATCGCCGGTCCCTCGGAAGTTCTCGTCATTGCCGACAAGCACAACGATCCTGATTGGATCGCGTCTGATCTTCTGGCGCAGGCCGAGCACGATACGGCGGCGCAATCGATTTTGATGACGGACGACGAAGGCTTCGCAGATGCCGTCGAGAAGGCCGTCCGGCGGCAGCTTGAAACTTTGCCGCGCGGAAATATCGCGGGCGAAAGCTGGAACGCATTCGGCGCCACAATCATTTTACGTTCGCTCGAAGAAGCAGTGCCGCTGGCGGATCGCGTCGCGGCCGAACATCTCGAAATCGCCACGGCCAATGCGGAAGATCTCGCGCTGCGCATTCGCAATGCCGGTGCGATTTTCATTGGCAGCGTGACGCCCGAGGTTATCGGGGATTACGTTTCCGGTTCAAATCACGTCCTTCCGACAGCGCGCAGTGCGCGTTTCTCGTCGGGGCTTGGAGTTCTCGACTTCATGAAGCGGACATCGATCCTCAAGCTCGATCGTGGCGCTCTGGAAAAGATCGGACCCGCTGCCATGACGCTCGCACGCGCGGAAGGCCTGGAAGGCCATCGCCGCTCCGTTGAAATCCGGCTTCAAAAGGCAGGTTGAATTCCGATGGATCAAACGGTCGCCGCTCAAGAAAAAAGCCGGGATCGTCTCATCGACATTGTGCTCGATACGAAATCGCTCGGGCGCAGCAACTCTAATATCGAGCATGAGCGGGAAGTTGCCATCTTCGATATTCTCGATGGCAATTCGTTCCGCGTCGATGGCGTTGATCTTGGTCCATACAAGCTCAATCTCTCGCTCGCGGACGACCGGCTGTTGTTCGCCGTCTCTCCGGCAAACGATGGAGACGTTGTCGAACACGCGATCGCGCTGACGCCGCTGAAGCGCATCGTCAAAGACTACTTCATGATCTGCGAGTCCTACTACGAGGCCGTGCGTACGGCGCCTCCGGCTCGCATTCAGGCGATCGACGTGAGCCGGCGCGCACTGCACGATGAAGGCAGCGTGCTGCTCAAGGAAAAGCTGCTGCCCAAGGTCATCGTTGACGACGACACGGCGCGGCGCCTTTTCACACTCGTGTGCTCGCTGCACTGGAAGGGCTGACGCCCTTACTCTCAAGCTTTCCGGCTGATCAGGAACCAGGATTCCTGCGCACCCACACCTTTTATTTCGATGAGCCCCCGCGGCTCGATCAGAAACGCGTCGCTGAGAGCCGCGTAGCACGACGGGCAGATCGTGACCCGTCCGGGAACGCTCGATTGCTCCAGGCGGCTCGCGAGATTCACCGGATCGCCCCAGACATCGTAGCTAAATTTATTCTTGCCGATGATGCCGGCCATCATCGGTCCGCTCGCCATGCCGACGCGGACATTGAGCGGCACTTTTTCAGCCGCGCTCACCGCTTTGACGGCTTCTACGAGATCGAGCGCCATTGCTGCTAACGCGTGGGCATGGTCGGGGCGAGGGATCGGAACGCCGGAGGCCACCATGTAGGCATCGCCAATGGTCTTGATCTTCTCGACGCCGTGATGCTCGGCCAGTTCATCGAAAGCGCGGACGAGCTTGTTCAACAGGGCGACTGTTTTTTCCGGGCCCAGTCCGCGCGCCATGCCCACGAAGCCCGTGATGTCAGCAAAAAGAACTGAGGCGTCAGAAAAGCCGTCGGCGATGGTTTCGCCGGGCGCGGCTTTCAGGCGCTCGACCACGCTGTCGGGCAGGACGTTGCGGAGGACCGATTCCGTTTCGGCTTTGGCGCGTTCGAAAAGGCTGAAGGCGTAGTACACGCACGCCGCGATGAGACCGAACGTGGTGACGGCGCCCTGAACGTAGAGCGAGCTGATGATCTGCTCTTCGGCCTGCACCTGTGCGGCCTCCATGGGAAACTGGAACCATGCAATCAGGTGCAGCACGAGGGCAGCGAAGACGATGGCGACGATAAGCCAAAAGCGGCGCGCTTCGAAAATGACGAACGGCGCGGCGGCCGCAACGACGTATTGCAACGGTGCGCCGCCCAACCGTCCAAAAAAAGATGTGAAGCCGATCAGCGCCACGAACTCAGCGAACACCAGAAGTAGGCCGCCCGCGAGTTCGTTGAACCGATGCATGAAGGGGACGAGCGAAACGATGAACGCGAGCGCGAGATTGATGTAGACGACGGGCATCATGTCCTTGTTGCCCGAGGCCCAAAGCTGCACGGCGTAGATGAACGTCGTCACGACGACGAGGGACGAGAATACGTTGACGATTTTCAAGCGCCGCTGGATGTCAGGTGGATAACCGGCAATGCCGAGGCTTGCGACGCTACGGACGAACGAGCGGACTGCCCGTAAGGCAGCCATGATCGGCGCCGGCAGAAGGCGTGTTCGTGGCTGCTGGTGTTGCCGGTCGATGATCGTCATGTGCGTCGCCCGGCCACGCGCTTCAAAAGCGGCTATTCCTTTTCGTCGAGACGGCCGATGCCGCTCAAGGCCGCGATGTCGCAAACAACCTGCTGGCCGCGCCGTTCGATCGCGCCTTCGGATTCAAGGAGCCCCAACGCCGCGTTGACCTTCGGACGGCTGGCGCCGACGAGGAGCGCCAGCTCGCTTTGAGAAATGGGGAGCGGCAGCGAAATCTTCTCGGCCTTTCCTGCCGGGTCTTTCTGGCGGGCGGCGGCGAGAAAGAAGCGGGCGAGGCGCGCCTCGATCGGATGGAGGGCGATGGCTTCGAGCTGTTCATCCGCATCGCGCAGCCGTCCGGCGAGAAAGCGCACGGCGGTTTCGCCGACCGCGGGCTGGGATGCAAGCAGACGCAGGAAGGCGGGCTTCGAGAGCATTAGCGTCTCGACTTTGTTCACGGCCGTCGCATCAGCCGAGCGGGGCCGCCCGTCGAAGACTGCCAGTTCTCCAAAGATCGACGGCGGCTCGACATGGGCAAACGAGAGTTCGCGGCCGTCGGAGGTCAGAACGGAAAGCCGGACACGCCCCTTGATCACGATGTGCAGCTCAGACCCCGGTTCGCCGCGCGAGAAGATGGTCTGGCCGGGCTCGTAGGCGGATTCCCGCAATTCGAGGGCGACGGCCCTGCGGCTCGCTTCATCGAGGGTGGCGAAAAGAGGCGTTCGCGCAAGGATGTCCGCAGGATCCGGTCTCAGAGCCATTGCCGCCATCGATTTTGTTAAAGAATGCGGTATTCATGCCCTGTTTTGCGGCCTGCTGCAACGCGGGCGGCCCTTGCTAAGGCCGCAAAGCTTCGGTCATTGTCCGCCGGCGGCCTGTTCGGCTTGGCGTTAATGGTCCCCTGGTCACGATTATGATATCGACACTTATGAGCAGCCTTCTTCCTTCCTTCGCGCGCTCGGAAGCGCCCGGCCGCGAGACTTTGCGGCGCACGCTGGCGCGCGAAGCGGCCCAGACCAAGAACGAAATCGAGCGGCCGCAGTTGGTGCTGGCGAGCGCCAGCCCGCGCCGCGTCACGCTTCTGTCGCAGGTGGGAATCACTCCGGACGCCCTGCGGCCGGCCTCCATCGATGAAACACCAAAGCGGGGGGAGATGCCGCGCGCGCTCGTATCGAGGCTGGCGCGGGCAAAGGCCGAAGTGGCGCGATCCCAGATCGCCAACGATCCGGATCTTGCTGGAGCCTACATTCTGGCGGCCGACACCGTCGTCGCGATGGGGCGGAAGGTGCTGATGAAGCCGGCGCACATCGAGGAAGCGATGGCGTCGCTACAACTTCTGTCGGGGCGGACGCATAAGGTTCAGACGTGTGTCTGTCTCATCACGCCGGACGACCGTATTCGCACCAAGATCGTGGATACGCGGGTGCGCTTCCGCTACATCAACCGCTCGGAGCTCGAATCCTACATTGCATCGCGCGAGTGGCGCGGCAAAGCTGGCGGCTATGCGATCCAGGGGCTTGCCGGATGTTTCGTGCAGCGGCTCATCGGCTCCTACACGAATGTGGTGGGCTTGCCGCTGACGGAGGTGGTCAGCCTGCTCAACTCGGAACGATTCCCCATCCAGTACAATTGGCTCAAGTACGCTGAAGTCGATCGCGATTGAGTTCGCCAATGTCTGCGTCCGGTTCTTCAAGCAAGCCTTTGCGTTGTCCTATCTGTGGGAAGGACGCCGTCGAAGCCTACCGCCCGTTCTGCTCCAAGCGCTGCGCCGACATCGACCTCGCCAAGTGGCTTGGCGGCACGTACGCCATTGCCGGGCGCGAGGAGGACGAGGGTGATGACCCTGAAGCCCAGGCCCCGCGGCAGC
>Ga0180218_1001451_pt1 | contig 14193 bp, 12 predicted proteins | sample eDN3rd37CKraftBY_FD_151334 | JGI IMG/M metagenome (GOLD analysis project Ga0180218, IMG submission 151334) | Enriched backyard soil microbial communities from Emeryville, California, USA - eDNA 3rd pass 37_C Kraft BY (version 2) (version 2) | ecosystem: Environmental > Terrestrial > Soil >...
CGGGCAACGTGAGCGTTCGCTTGAAGGGCCCGAGCGCATAGAGCACGAAGGCCGGGTGACGATGCTCGTTCGTCTTCTCGCCGGGCTTGTCCCTGTATTCGAGAACGCGGACCTTATCATTCTCGAACTTCACCTTGTACTTGTCGCCATCCGTCTTGATCGGATCCTGCGCAAGCGCAGGTGCACTTGAGAACACCAGTAGGCCGAGCAGCGCCGCGCGCCAGACCATGACCGATCTCCTCTTCAAAATCGCACAGCAACGAAATTCAGCGATGATCCCTCAATGCGCCATGAGCACCGGAATCTGCGCGTGCGCGAGCAGGTGGCTCGTCGCCCCGCCGAAAATCATGTGCCGCAGCCGGCTCTGCGTGTAGGCGCCCTTGATGATGAGGTCGGCGCCGAGCTTCGTTGCCTCCTCCATCAGCGCATCGCCCTGCTTGCGACCATCGAGGCCGAGCGTCAGCTCGCGCGCATTGATCCCGTGCCCGGCGAGCCAGTCACAGCACTGCTCGCCCGAGGGGCCGGGCACCGTGATGCCTTCGATGGTAAGGACGACGACCGACTTGGCGAGCTTCAGAAGCGGTAGTGCATCGGCGTTCGTGCGGGCCTGCTCCGTCGAGCGGTTCCAGGAGATGACGATTGTCTCCCCGAACGACTTGACCGGCTTCGGTGGCGCGATCAGCACCGGGCGGCCGCTCTCGAACAGCACGCCTTCGAGCGTCGTCATGCGCGGGCCGGTGGCCTCGGCGGTCGGCCGGCCGAGAACAGTGATGTCGTAGACGCGCGAAAGCGAGCCGAGCCCGGCGTCATCGACCGACGCACCGGCCTTCCAGCGCCGCCGTGGGGTCTGGCGCCCGGCGAAGTACGTGTCGAAGCCCTCACGGGCCTTGGATACGAAGCCGCCATCGTTCCAGTCGGCGGGCGGGAACGTCACGGCCACGATCGGGTCCGGCGCGACGATCTCGACATGCACGGGGCGAAGCGCGATGCCTTCGATCAGACTCTCGAACTTGGATGCAAGCTGATCGGCGGTGGCCAGCACGGACGGCATGCTGTCGCTTTGATCACATGGCACGAGGATCGTTTTCATAGCCCCTCCATTTCTGGCCAGGGCCCAGGGCGAACCACCGCCTCCAGGCCATGCTTCCAGCCCTCCGGGTACGCTCCCGCCGGCACGACGGACGAATCAGTGCCCGTTCATCGGGCTTATGATGCGAGACTAACACGATAATCAGAAATGTGCGCAGAGGAGATTGTACGTCGACGCTGGCAGCCGCCGGCGTCGGCGGCTGCCTCGACGCGGACGACCTCAGGCGGCGCGGAGGCGTCCGGCGAGGCCATCGGCAATGAGCTGCCGTGTCTCGGGAATGCCGTAGAGCGCGATGAAGGAGCCGAAGCGCGGCCCCTGCGACTGGCCGAGCAGAACCTCGTAGATGGCGCGGAACCAGTCGCGGAGCGTATCCTTGTCGTAGCCGTTCGCCTTACCCGCCTCATAGACGATATTCTGCAGAGCCTCGGCGTCGGCATCGGCCGGCGCCTCGGAGAGCGCCTTGTCGAGGGCCGAAAGGGCCGCCGCTTCGGCCGGCGTCGGCTCGCGGAACTTCTTCTCCGGCTTCACGAAGTCCTCGTAGTAGCGCACGGCATAGCCGACGAGCTTGTCGAGGAGCGGATAGCGCTCAGGGCTCGCGCCCGCCACGTGGCGCTTGATGAAGCCCCAGAGCACGCCCGCGTCATGGGCGTTCGAGGCCGAGACAAGGTTCAGGAGCAGCGCGAAGGAGATCGGCAACTCGGCGGCCGGCGGATGGCCCATGTGGATGTGCCAGACGGGGTTGTCGAGCCGCTGCTTTGGCGCCTCGGAGGGGAACTTCGCGAGGAAGGTCAGATACTCGTCGACGGCCCGCGGAATGACGTCGAAATACAGCCGCTTTGCCGTCTTCGGCTTCTGGTACATGAAGAGCGACAGGCTCTCCGGGCTCGCGTACGTCAGCCACTCATCGATCGAGAGGCCGTTGCCCTTGGTCTTGGAGATCTTCTGGCCCTTGTCGTCGAGGAAAAGCTCGTAGTTGAAGCCCTCGGGCGGCGTGCTGCCGAGCGCCCGACAAATCTTCGATGAGAGGGTCACAGAGTCGATGAGGTCCTTGCCGGCCATCTCGTAGTCGACGCCGAGCGCGACCCAGCGCAGCGCCCAATCGGCCTTCCACTGGCACTTGACGGCGCCGCCGGTGACCTTGGTCTCGACCTTCTCGCCCGTGTCGGGATCGACGTAGACGACCGTGCCGGTCTTCGGATTGCGCTCAACCATCGGCACCTGCAGCACGCGGCCCGTACGCGGCGAGATCGGCAGGAATGGGGAGTAGGTCGCGCGACGCTCCGGCCCGAGCGTCGGCAGGATGATGTCCATGACCTCGTCGTAGACCTCGAGCATCTTGAGCAGCGTCGCGTCCATGAGACCCGACTTGTACGTCGCGGTCGCCGACATGAACTCGTACTCGAAGCCGAACTGGTCGAGGAAGGCGCGCAGCCGCGCATTGTTGTGATGGGCGAAGCTCTCGTGCGTGCCGAAGGGATCGGGCACGCTCGTCAGCGGCTTCTCGAGGTTCTGGGCGAGAAGATCGCCGTTCGGCACGTTGCCCGGCACCTTGCGCAGGCCGTCCATGTCGTCCGAAAAGCACACGAGCCGCGTCTTGCGGCGCCCCTCGGTCAGCACCTCGAAGGCATGGCGCACCATGCTCGTGCGCGCGACCTCGCCGAACGTGCCGATGTGCGGCAGACCCGATGGGCCATAGCCGGTCTCGAACAGCACCGGCGTTTCAGGATCGCGCTTCAGCCGGTCGAGGCGAGCCATCAGGCGGCGCGCCTCCTCGAACGGCCAGGCGCGGCAGGCGTGGGCAACGGCGATTTCGTCGGGATCGATCCCGAGCGGGGTATTCGGAATGCTCATGGCGGCGTGCGGCAGCGCGGCAGGCGCCACCCTCTCTTTCAGGCCTCGGACAGGTGGCGAACCCTATGGATGCCCGGACGCGGCGTCAATGTTCGGGCGTGTTGGGGGGCGCTGTGTCGGCGTCGTGGGGGAGGTGCGCGATTTTAGGTGAATGTTGAACATGTTTGAAAGCGAATGCTCAACCAGGGCGTGCTCTCATGCAGCGTCAGCAGCCGAAGCTGCCCCGTGACATCGGCGGCGCGGCACATTCCCCCCGAGCGCATTCCATGAGCAAATTGCTATCCAGAAAGCCGTCGCTGGCTGTCCCGCTGCCCTTCGAGACGCTATTCAACGCGGCTCCCGTCGGCCTTGTCGTGCTCGATCGCAGCACGCGCGTGCTGCAGGTCAACGACAAGTACGCCAAGCTCTTCGGCATCACAGCAGATGCGCTGACAGGCCTCAAGATCAGCGATCTCGACCCCGAGGGCAGCGCCAACATTCATCGCGATTTCACGGTTTTCGATGCTGGCGGTTCAGTACCGGACCACGAGTTCGCCCGGGATGGCCAGACGTACCACGTCTCCGTCGCCCCGGTGCGGGACGCTGCCGGACAGGTGGCAGCCGTCCAGGTGGCTCTGGTCGACATCTCGGAGGAAGTGCGTATCGGTCGCGAGCTCGCCGACGCAAACAATCGCCTGAAGGAAATCGCCCGCCACGATCACCTGACCGGGCTCTACAATCGCGGCTACTTCGAAGATGCCCTGACGCGCGAGTTCAAGCGCCTCAACCGCCGCACCGGCGTGCTCTCGATCGTCCTCATCGACGTCGACCATTTCAAGCAGTTCAATGATTTCTACGGCCACATTGCCGGTGACCAATGTCTCGCGGACGTGGCCACCGCGGCGAAATCGGCCCTCCTGCGGCCAGGCGATTATCTCTGTCGATACGGCGGCGAGGAACTGGTCGCCATCCTTGCCGATACGGGTGCCGAGGGCGCTTTGCTGGCCGCCGGGCGTATGAGCGAGGCCATTGTAGCGCTCCGCATTCCCCACGCCCGCAGTCCGTTCGGCATAGTCACGGTCAGCATGGGCGCCGCGACAACCGACGGGCGGCCCGGCAAGAGCGTGCAGCACAAGCGCGACCAGCTTGTCGGCGCCGCTGATCGCGCGCTCTACCTCGCCAAGGCGCGGGGGCGGAACCGGATTGCCCTTGCGGATGACCTCGAAGCCGAGGCGGCCCGCTTCTCGGGCCTTGCAGAGGCCAGCGGCTGAGCCGCACACGCCGCTCAGCGCAACCACACCCTGACCAACGCGTTCCTGAGGCAGGAAGCAAAGGCTCGCGCCCCGCGCGAGGCCAACCACGCCTGTAGCCTTGCCGGACCGCCCTGAGCCGGCGGCAATAGGAGGAAACCATCCGATGAAAGTACGCGATACCATGACACCAAACGTGGCCATCGCCCGGCCGGATCATACGATCGCCGACGCCGCGCTGGTGATGGCCGAGCACGACTTCGGCGCCCTGCCCGTAGGCGACAACGACCGCCTGGTCGGCATGATCACGGACCGGGACATTGCGCTCAGGGCAGTCGCACAAGGCCTCGGGCCGGACACGCCGGTTCATGCCGTGATGACGCCCGACGTCAAATACTGCTTCGACGACGAGGACACCGCGCACGTCGCCAAGAACATGGGCGATCAGCGCCTGCGGCGTCTGCCGGTGGTGAACCGCAGCAAGCAACTCGTCGGCATTCTGTCTCTCGGCGATGTGGCATTGAGCGAGGCGCAGCCGGCCGGCAAGGCGCTCGCCGGCATCTCGCAGCCGGGTGGGCCACACTCCCAATCCGATGGGTTGCCGGCCTAAACAAGCTACTCGGAGAGCGCGGCCCGGCAGCGAAAGAGCGTTGCCGGGCCGCCCCGACGAGTGCATTCGCCCGGCGGCCCAAGTTGTACTGCCTGCCGCGCGCGCAACCGCGGCTATACCGGCGAGTTCATCAACCAAGGAATGGCAGCCGTCCGGGGTTGCCCTTGCGCGCGCGCGGATGTTCAGGGTATGGCTGCGGCCATCCAAAATGCGCGGTGTAAGGGCATTTGGACACCCTTTCGCCGCCTGCCGGCTGCTTGATCGAAGCCGGCGCGCCGCCGACCGCATTCATCAGCATCACGCAGGAGCAAAGCCATGGCCGTAAAAGTCGCAATCAACGGGTTCGGACGGATCGGGCGCAATATCCTGCGCGCTATCGTCGAGAGCGGCCGCAAGGATATTCAGGTCGTCGCCATCAACGATCTCGGCCCCGTCGAGACGAATGCTCACCTCATGCGCTTCGACAGCGTGCATGGCCGCTTTCCCGGCGAGGTGAAGGTATCGGGCGACACGATCGACGTCGGCACCGGACCGATCAAGGTCACGGCCGTGCGCAACCCGGCCGAGCTGCCGCACAAGGACCTCGGCGTCGAGATCGCCATGGAGTGCACCGGCATCTTCACGTCGAAGGAAAAGGCTTCGGCGCATCTCACCGCCGGTGCCAAGCGCGTCATCGTCTCGGCGCCCGCCGACAACGCCGATCTCACCGTCGTCTACGGCGTGAACCACGACAAGCTGAGCAAAGACCATCTCGTCATCTCGAATGCCTCGTGCACGACGAATTGCCTAGCGCCGGTCGCGAAGGTGCTGAACGACGCCGTCGGCATCGAGAAGGGCTTCATGACGACGATCCACGCCTATACGGGCGATCAGCCGACGCTCGACACCATGCACAAGGATCTCTATCGCGCGCGCGCCGCGGCGCTCTCGATGATCCCGACTTCGACGGGTGCGGCGAAGGCCGTCGGTCTCGTGCTGCCGGAGCTGAATGGCAAGCTCGATGGCGTCTCGATCCGCGTGCCGACGCCGAACGTCTCCGTCGTCGACCTGAAGTTCGTCGCCAAGCGCGCGACGAGCGTGAAGGAGATCAACGAGGCCATCCAGGCTGCTGCGGCAAGCGGTCCGCTCAAGGGCATTCTCGGCGTCACGAGCCAGCCCAACGTCTCGATCGACTTCAACCACGACCCGCACTCCTCGACCTTCGCCCTCGACCAGACGAAGGTCATGGACGGCAACCTCGTGCGCATCCTGACCTGGTACGACAACGAGTGGGGCTTCTCGAACCGCATGGGCGACACCGCGGTCGCGTTTGCGAAGACGATCTAGCGATTGTCTTCCGCGATCGAATTTCGTCAGGCTTCTTATCGGCGTGCGATCATCCCCGGATGGTCGCACGTTTCGTTTTCGTGCAGCGTGCGCACCCGGTAACGGCCCTGAAATTCCGATATTTCCCGCGACGCCACGGCGGCTGGTGGACGTGCCAGCTTCTCCCCGCGCGAGGCCTGTTTGCTGCGCCGCACACGCCGGCCGAAACGGCAGGCCTGAGAAAGCAGCCTTGATCGGGCAACAAAATAATGAGACCTTTCTTCTCGCATCACAGACCATCCTGCGAGGATGTTCCGTGAGGCAGATGAAGTGATCGCGCGGGACTGAGCCGGCTCCAAGAGAATGCTGGCGATGCGCAAGCTGGGAGGAAATACCAATGTCAATCCGCAACTGGGCGGCGGGAACTCTTTGCGCGCTCGCCGTCGGCGCTACGGCCTTCGCGCCGGCCGTCCTCGCACAGGACAAGCCGATCAAGATCCGCATCCAGTCGGTAATCCCGACCTCGGCGGACGAAGTCACCATGCTCAAGGACTTCGCCGCGGACGTGGCCGCCCTGACAAACAATACCGTCACGATGGAAGTCCTGCCGGCAGGCGCCGTCGTCGCCGTCAACGATACGCTCGACGCCGTGGACAAGGGCCTCATCGAAGGCGGCTTCGCGTGGACGCACTACTGGTCGGGCAAGCACCCGGCGGCGACACTCTTCGGCTCGCCGGCCGCGGGATCGGGTCTCGGGCTCGACAATCTCGCGTGGCTCGCCTGGTTCCAGTACGGCGGCGGCAAGGAGCTCTATGACGAGCTCTGGAAGGAGATGAAAGTCAACGTCAAAGGCTTCATCCTGCAGCCCGTGGGCCCCGAGGCGCTCGGCTGGTTCAAGGCCCCGATCAAGGATATGGCCGACTTCCGCAAGCTCCGCTTCCGCACGCCGCCCGGCATTCCCGGCCAGATCTATCGCGACATCGGCGTCGCCTCCGTGGCGATGGGCGGCGGCGACATCCTGCCGGCACTCGAGAAAGGTGCACTCGACGCCGCCGAATGGTGCTGCCCGAAACCGGACATGGTCTTCGGCTTCCAGAAGGTGCTGAAGCACTACTACCTCGAAGGCCTGCACCAGAACGTCGTCAACGCTGACATGTATCTCAACGGCGACGTCTGGAAGAAGATGTCACCACATCAGCAGAAGTCCATGGAGATCGCCGCCACTGCCGCATTGGTGAAGGCTCACTCCTATCGCATCGCCGAGAACGGCAAGGCGCTCAAGGAACTGACCGAGAAGCACGGCGTCCAGCTCCATGCCACGCCCGACGCCTATTTCAAAGAATATGGCGAAGCCGCCAAGAAGGCCTTCGAGAAGCACGCCGCGGAGAACGCCTTCTTCAAGAAGGTGTGGGACAGCCAGAAGGCCTTCGCCGATACCGCCATCCCGTTCTGGGCACGCGCACAGAAGGCCAATGCCGGCATCACCGGCGCGTACGCCGCTTCACTCGAAAAGAAGTGACCTCTCACGATGTCGGCTGCGGATCATCTGCAGCCGACACGTTGCTGGCAGCGGTCGATGCGGGCGCGAGCTGCAGATAGCTCGACATGAGGGGGGTGGTTGAATGTCCAGCGAACCAGGACCGATGCCGGAGTTGACGGACGAGCTGATCGCTGCCCGTCGCGAGACCGGCGGTCGGATGCCGGACGACATGCCGCGCTGGATGGCCGGCACGATCACGACGATTGACACGCTCAATCTCTGGGCCGGGCAGATTTTCGCGTGGCTCACCGCGCCGCTGATCTTCGCGATGATGTACGAAGTCATCGCGCGCTACGTCTTCACGGCGCCGACCATCTGGGCCTACGACGTAAGCCGCTTTCTCTACGGCGCCATGTTCGTGCTCGGCGCGGGATATGCCCTCTCAAAAGGCGTGCATATCCGCTCGGATTTTCTCTATCGCGACTGGTCGGTGAAGACACAGGGCAGGGTCGATCTCGTTCTCTATGTGCTCTTCTTTTTTCCGACAATGCTGATCCTGCTGTGGGTTAGCGGCGACTGGGCCCTCACTTCCCTCATGCGCGGCGAGCGCGGCAGCGACACGGCCTGGGCGCCGTTGCTCGGCCCGGTCCGCATGGCGCTGCCGATTGGGATCGCACTGCTGACGCTGCAGGGTGTCGCCGAGACGCTGCGGGCCCTCTATGCAGCGAAGAGCGGACGGTGGCCGTAGCGCGAAATCTGGCGGCGTGGCAGCGAGCAATCGGACTTCGGTATCGGGGCACTAGGTCGGGGCACTAAGCATGAGCCAAGAAATTATCGGCCTGCTCATGATCGCGGCGATGCTGTTCGCAATCATGATCGGCTTTCCGATCTCGTTCACGCTGCTCTTTCTCGGCATCGTTTTCGGATACTGGGGCTTCGGACAGCTCGTCTTCTATCTGCTGACCCTTCAGTTCAACGCATCCATGATGGAGCAGACGCTCGCCGCGGTTCCGCTCTTCGTCTTCATGGGCGTGATGATGGAGCAGTCGAACCTCATGGAGCGGCTGTTCAGCAGCGTCCAGAAGCTGCTCGCCAATCTCACGGGCTCGCTCTTTCTCGCCGTCATGTTCGTTGCGACGATCTTCGCTGCGGCGACCGGCATCGTCGGCGCATCCGTCACCATCCTCGGCATCATGGCCGGCCAGCAGATGATCCGCTCCGGCTACGATACGCAGCTCTCGGCCGGCCTCATCGCCGCGGGCGGCACGCTCGGCATCCTGCTGCCGCCGAGCATCATGCTCGTCGTCATGGGGCCGGTGCTCGAAGTGCCGGTGACCACGCTTTTCGTCGGCGCGATCTTTCCAGGGCTGCTGCTCGCCGTGCTCTTCACGGGCTACGCCATGGTCCGCTGCTGGATCAATCCGGCGCTCGGACCTCCCTTGCCGATGGAACTGCGCGCGGGGAGCCGGCGCGAAGCGTGGGCTGACTTCTTTGCCGGTCTCGTACCGCCCGCAGCGCTCGTCATGTTTGCACTCGGCAGCATCGTCTTCGGCCTCGCGACACCGACCGAGGGCGCAGCTTGCGGCGCGGCCGGCTCGCTCGTGCTGGCGCTCGCCTACAGGCGCCTGACACTCGCCAACTTCCATATCGCGCTCGTGAAGACGCTCGAAATCTCGGTGTTGATCCTGTTCCTGGTGGCCGCCTCCAACTTCTTCGGTGCCGTGTTCGCCCGGCTCGGCACACCGAACATGCTCACGGAAGCGCTGCTCGGGCTGGAGCTCAACCGATATGTGATCCTCGCCATCATCATGGCGCTGATCTTCCTGCTGGGCTGGCCGCTCGAGTGGGTGCCGATCGTTCTGATCGTGGTGCCCTTCCTCGTACCGCTCGTGGAGAAGCTCGGCTTCGACAAAGTCTGGTTCGGCATCCTCGTTGCTGTGAACCTGCAGACGGCATGGCTGTCGCCGCCGGTCGCGCTATCGGCCTACTTCCTCAAGGGCGTGGTTCCGCAGTGGTCGCTAGGCGACATATACAAGGGCATGATGCAGTTCATGGTCCTTCAGATCCTCGGCCTGATCATCGTGATCATCTTCCCCTCGATCGCGCTCTGGCTCCCCGAGGTGCTGTACGGAGGCTAGGCAGGCGCCACACACGGCAGTCTGCCGCAATTCCTTGACTTCGTGGGGCAAAACGCGCCATCGATCGGTCCGAAACCGAACCTATACTTATGAACCTATATTAGCTCGGAGCGCTGCCGGCCGGTTCCTGATGCAACCAGCCGCCGGCGCACGCGTTTCCGACGAGGACCGAAACTTATGATGTTGCCGAAGCCCCGCCCCGACCTGAAGCCCAACACCCTTGATTTCGAGCGACTGCCTCTCGTCAAGCCGACAGGCTTTCGCGAGTACGACGCCCGCTGGCTGTTCCCCAATGAGATCAACCTCATGGGTCTCAGCGCCATGGGGCTCGGGCTCGCAGCGCTTTTCCGGCGCCGTGGTGTGCCGCCGCGCATCGTGACGGGGCATGACTATCGCTCGTATTCGGCATCCGTGAAGCAGGCGCTGATCACGGGCCTCCTCGCGGGCGGCGCCGAGGTCCACGATATCGGCCTCGCGCTCTCGCCCATGGCCTACTTCGCGCAGTTCGAGCTCGATGTGCCGGGCGTCGCCATGGTGACGGCCAGCCACAACGACAACGGCTGGACCGGCATCAAGATGGGCCTCGCGCGGCCGCTCACCTTCGGGCCCGACGACATGAGCGAGTTGAAGGAGATCGTGCTCAACGGCGACTATGACGCGCCGGGCGGCGGGCGCTATATCTTCGTCCCCGACATGGCGGAGCGCTACGCGAAGGCGCTGACGAACCGGCCGAAACTCAAGCGCAAGCTCAAGGTCGTGTGCGCTTGCGGCAACGGAACGGCCGGCGCATTCGCGCCGAAGGTTCTCGAGGCCATCGGCTGCGAGGTCGTGCCGCTCGACTGCGATCTCGATTACACCTTCCCGCGCTACAATCCGAACCCCGAGGACCTCGAGATGCTGCACGCCATGAGCGCCGCAGTCCTCGAGCACAAGGCCGATGTCGGGCTCGGCTTCGACGGCGACGGCGACCGCTGCGGCGTCGTCGACAACGAGGGCCACGAGATCTTCGCCGACAAGGTCGGTGTCATGCTGGCACGCGATATCTCGGCCCTGCACCCGAACGCGGTTTTCGTCGCGGACGTGAAGTCCACCGGCCTGTTCCTGACCGATCCTGTCCTTCAGAAGAACGGCGCCAAGGCTCTCTATTGGAAGACCGGCCACTCCTACATGAAGCGCTACACGCACGAGCAGAAGGCGCTCGTCGGCTTCGAGAAGTCGGGCCATTTCTTCTTCCAGCCGCCGCTCGGGCGCGGCTACGACGACGGCCTCGTGGCAGCGCTCGCCGTCTGTGACATGCTCGACCGGAGCCCCGGCAAGACCATGGCCGATCTGCAGCGCGACCTGCCGCAGACGTGGCAGTCGCCGACCATGTCGCCGCACTGCGCCGACGAGAAGAAGTACGGCATCGTCGAGCAGATGGTCGAGGCCTACAAGCAGGCCCACGCCAAGGGCGAAAAGGTGGCCGGCCAGGCGATCCGCGACCTCGTCACGGTGAACGGCGTACGCGTCGTGCTCGAGGATGGGACCTGGGGTCTCGTGCGCGCCTCATCGAACAAGCCCGAGCTCGTCGTGGTCGTGGAAAGCCCGACCTCCGAGGCGGCCCAGCGCGCCATCTTCGCCGACATCGACGCGCGCCTGCGGAAGTTCCCCGACGTCGGCGAGTACAATCAGAAGATCTGAGCTGGTGCGTCAGGGCTTCCCGTCCCAGGTCACAACTTCGTGCATGCCCCAGGCCGCCGCCGCGTCGCAGAGCAGCATCGCGGCCGGCACCCTTGGACGGGGGCGGCCAATCGTGTAGCAACAAGGATCATGGACCACACCGCCGCGCGCCCCACACTGACCACTCTGCCTAACGTCCTGACTTACGGGCGCATCGTGGCCGTGCCGCTGATGGCCGCCTGTTTCCTGCTGATCGAGCGGGACGCCGGCCGCTGGTCGGCGCTGGCGATCTTCACGCTCGCCTGCCTCACGGACTGGCTCGACGGCTATCTCGCCCGCGTGCTGGCACAGCAGTCGACGCTCGGCCGGATGCTGGACCCGATCGCCGACAAGTTGCTCGTGGGTACCGCCCTCCTGCTGCTCGTGAATGACTCGACCATCGACTACATCACGATCTGGGCCGCCATCATCATTCTCTGCCGCGAGATCCTGGTTTCGGGCCTGCGTGAGTATCTGGCGGAGCTCAACGTGAAGGTGCACGTCACGCGCCTCGCCAAGTGGAAGACCACGGTCCAGATGCTGGCGCTCGGCGTCCTGCTGGCCGGGCCGGCCGGCGACAAGATCGTCCCCGGCGTCACACTCACCGGCACCATGCTGCTTTGGGTAGCCGCCCTGTTGACGCTCTGGACCGGCTACGACTACCTCAAGGCTGCCGTCCGTCACGCGATGGACAACTGAGATTGCCCTCTCCACATTGAAGGAATGGGGAGAGCGGGAAGAGAAGCAAATGACCATCACGCTGCGCTATTTCGCCTGGCTGCGCGAGCGGGTCGGCCGCGCCGAAGAGGTGCTGGACGTACCGCCCGGCGTGCGCACCATCGCTGACCTCGTGCACTGGCTCCGAGAGCGCGGCCCCGAGTACGCCAACGCCTTCGAGCGCGCCGACGTCATCCGCGCCGCCATCGATCACACGCACGTCGGCCGCGAAACGCCGATTGCTGGAGCGCGCGAGATCGGCTTCTTTCCTCCGGTGACAGGAGGCTGAGGCCAGTGTGATGATCGAGAATTTCGCCAGTGTTTGCGGCCCATGTCTCAGCGAATTTCTCGATTTGAATCACACTGGCAGGATATTTCTCCCAATGTCCTTTATAATTCCGAGGTTCGCGAGAGCCCGCGAGCCGCAATGTTGGGCGAACTTCGGAATCGGGACATTCGCATGAGCGTCGCCGTCCAGATCGAGGATTTCGACATCTCGCGCGAGGTCGCCGCACTGACGGCCGGCCGCACGGACATCGGCGCCATCGTGACGTTCACCGGCACGGTGCGCGGCACGAGCGACGGCGCCGCGCTCAGCTCCATGACGCTCGAGCACTACCCCGGCATGACCGAGGCAGAGCTCGCGCGCGTCGAGGCGGAAGCCCACGCGCGCTGGCCGCTCCAGGGCTCACGCATCGTGCACCGCATTGGCGAGCTCAAGCCGGGTGACAACATCGTGCTCGTCGTCACCGCCTCCGCGCATCGGCACGCCGCCTTCGAGGCTGCCGCCTTCCTCATGGACTACCTCAAGACCCGCGCGCCCTTCTGGAAGAAGGAGACGGACGCGAGCGGCGAAGGCCACTGGGTCGATGCGCGCGAGAGCGACGACGCGGCGCTCGAGCGGTGGAAGGGTCGATAAAGTCCAAAAAAGGAGGGGGCCGGGGAAACTTCCCCCGGGCGGGGTCGAAGGGGCGGCAGCCCCTCTCGCGCCGCAGGCGCGATCGCTCAGTTCGCCCCCGCCACGCGGTCCGGCACGAGATTGAGCATCGGGCCGATGCGCTCGATGATGCGCGCGGTCGTCGGCGCGGCATTGAGGCCGGCGGTGATCTTGCCTTTCGTCTCCTTCGTCCCCTCGGGCTCGAAAAGCGAGATCAGCAGCACGTAGCGCGGCGCCGACGCCGGCAGCACAGCAAGAAATGACGAAATCACGGTCTTGTCCTGGTAGCCACCGCGTCCCGGCTGCTCGGCCGTGCCTGTCTTGCCGCCGATGTCGTAACCTTCGAGCTCCGCCCGGCGGCCAGTGCCGTGCGAGTCCGTGACGACACGGCGCAGCGCCTCGCGCAAAGCCGCACTGGTCGCGGGAGAGACGACGCGCGCTTCGCCCGGCGGCACCGTGTCCTGCTGCAGCATGGTCGGCCGCACTTTCACGCCGCCATTGACGAGACCGGCAACGGCGGTCGCAAACTGCAGTGGCGCGACCGCGAGCCCGTGGCCATAGGCAATGGTCACACCTTCGAGCGGACCCCAGCGCTCGGGGATCTGCGGTTTCGCGACCGGGCCCGCTTCAGTGCGCATCGTTTCGAGCAGGCCAACGCGGTCGAGGAACGCGCGCTGGCGCGGCACACCCGCTTCCATCGCAATGAGCCCAGCACCGACATTCGATGAGCGGATGAGAATCTCGGCGAGCGTGATTGGCCGGCCGGGAGGATACTGCTCGGCAATCGTATAGCGGCCGAAGCGCAGCGGCTCGCGCGTGTCGTAGATGCGGTTCAGCGAGGCGCCGAGATCATCGAGCGCCAAGCCGAGCGTGAAGGTCTTGCCGATCGAGCCGAGCTCGAAAGTTCCCGCCATGACGCGATCCTTGCGATCGTCCTCATCGGCGCCGCGGAACTTGTCGGGGTCCTGGTCGGGTAGCGAGACGGCGGCGACGATCTCGCCGCTCGCAGCATCGAGGATCACGCCGGAGGCGCCCTCCGCCTTGTACTGCTTCATGGCATCGGCGAGCGTATCGGCCACCGCATTCTGCACGCCGAGATCGATCGAGAGACGGACCGGCGCCCGGCTCGAGCGTCGCG
>Ga0180218_1001452_pt1 | contig 14189 bp, 8 predicted proteins | sample eDN3rd37CKraftBY_FD_151334 | JGI IMG/M metagenome (GOLD analysis project Ga0180218, IMG submission 151334) | Enriched backyard soil microbial communities from Emeryville, California, USA - eDNA 3rd pass 37_C Kraft BY (version 2) (version 2) | ecosystem: Environmental > Terrestrial > Soil >...
GCAGGACCGGCATGCCCTTGCCCTTGAGGCGGAACTGCTTGCCCGTCTCGGTGCCCGAGGGAACGGGCATGCGCACGCGGTTGCCTTCCACGGTCGGGACGTCGACGCTGCCGCCGAGCGCTGCCGTCGTCATGGAGATCGGCACGCGGCAGAAGATGTCGGCGCCGTCGCGCTGGAAGAACTCGTGCGGCTTGATCGAGAGGAAAATGTAGAGATCGCCGGTCGGGCCGCCTCGCCGGCCGGCCTCGCCTTCGCCCGCGAGGCGGATGCGCGTGCCGTCCTCGACGCCCGGCGGGATGGAGACCGCGAGCGTGCGTTCCTTGGTGACGCGCCCCTGGCCGTGGCACTCGGGGCAGGGATCGTCGATCGTCTCGCCGCGTCCCTGACACGAGGGGCACGTGCGCTCGATCGTGAAGAAGCCCTGGCTCGCGCGCACCTTGCCCTGTCCGCCGCAGGTCTGGCAGGTCGTCGGGCGCGAGCCCGCGCGCGCGCCGGAGCCCGAGCACGTCTCGCACGTGACGCTCGTTGGCACGCGGATCTGCGCCTGCTTGCCGACGAAGGCTTCGGCGAGCGTGATCTCCATGTTGTAGCGAAGGTCGGCGCCGCGCTCGCGTGCCGTGCGCTGGCGTCCGCCGCCGCGCCGTCCGCCCATGAACTCGCCGAAGAGATCGTCGAAGATGTCCGACATCGAGGAAGAAAAGTCCGGCCCGAACCCGCCGGGGCCGCGTCCGCCGCCCTCGAAGGCGGCGTGGCCGAACTGGTCGTAGGCCGCGCGCTTCTGCTCGTCCTTCAGGACCTCGTAGGCCTCGTTGATCTCCTTGAACTTGTGCTCGGCGCTCTTGTCGTCGGGATTGCGGTCGGGATGATGCTCCTTGGCGAGGCGGCGGAAGGCGGACTTGATATCCGCGTCGCTGGCGCCCCGCTTGAGCCCGAGCACATCGTAGTAGTCGCGTTTAGCCATGAGTACGTGATCCGATCCCCGCCCGCCGGGTCAGGCCCCCACCGAGGCCCCCGAGGGCTTTGCGTCACTCCAGGCATGAAATGGCCCCTGACCGGCCGGCCGGCGCCGCATGTGAGATGATCCCGCAGGATATCTCGGCGGCGTCGCGGCGGTCAGGGGTCTGCATTGCAGGGCTCCGAGGTCAGCCGGACTTCTTCTTGTCGTCCTTGACCTCTTCGAAGTCGGCGTCGACGACGTTGTCGCCGCCGGAGCGGCCGCTGTCCGCAGAAGGACCCTCGTCGCTGCCCGCCGCGCCTTCAGCCGCGCCCTTGTCGGCAGCGTAGATCGCTTCGCCGAGCTTCATGGACGCCTGCATGAGCGCCTGGGTGGCGGACTGGATCCGCTCGGCGTCATCGGCCTTCGCGGCTTCCTTGAGCGCGGTCAGAGCGCTCTCGATCGCCGTCTTGTCGTCGCCGCCGATCTTGCTTCCGTGCTCGGCGAGATCCTTCTCGATCTGCGCGGTGAGCTGATCGGCCTGGTTGCGCGCCTCGACGAGGCCGCGGCGCTTCATATCCTCGTCCTTGAAGCGCTCGGCCTCCTCGGCCATGCGCTTGATCTCGTCGTCCGAGAGACCGCCCGAGGCCTGGATGCGGATCGACTGCTCCTTGCTCGTCTTCTTGTCCTTGGCCGAAACGTGGACGATGCCGTTGGCGTCGATGTCGAACGTGACCTCGATCTGCGGCACGCCGCGCGGGGCCGGCGGAATGCCGTCGAGATCGAAGCGGCCGAGCATCTTGTTGTCGGACGCCATCTCGCGCTCGCCCTGGTAGACGTTGATCGTCACCGCGCGCTGGCCATCCTCGGCCGTCGAGAAGGTCTGCGACTTCTTCGTCGGGATGGTCGTGTTGCGGTCGATGAGGCGCGTGAACACGCCGCCGAGCGTCTCGATGCCGAGCGAGAGCGGCGTCACGTCGAGCAGCAGCACGTCCTTGACGTCACCCTTGAGCACGCCGGCCTGGATGGCGGCGCCGATCGCGACAACCTCGTCCGGGTTGACGCCCTTGTGCGGCTCCTTGCCGAAGAGCTTCTTCACCTCGGCCTGGACGCGCGGCATGCGCGTCATGCCGCCGACGAGGACAACTTCGTCAATCTCGGCGGCCTTGAGGCCGGCGTCCTTGAGCGCCTGCTCGCAGGGCGGCAGCGTCCTGGCGATGAGGTCCTCGACCAGGCTCTCGAGCTTGGCGCGGGTGAGCTTCATCGTCAGATGCAGCGGTGACTGCGTCTGCGGGCTCATGGAGATGAAGGGCAGGTTGATCTCGGTCTGCTGGGCGCTCGACAGCTCGATCTTCGCTTTTTCAGCGGCCTCCTTGAGGCGCTGCAGCGCGAGCTTGTCGTTCTTCAGATCGATCTGGTTCTCTTTCTTGAACTCGGACGCGAGGTACTCGACGAGGCGCATGTCGAAGTCCTCGCCGCCGAGGAACGTGTCGCCGTTGGTCGATTTCACCTCGAACACGCCATCGCCGATCTCGAGAATCGAGACGTCGAACGTGCCGCCGCCGAGATCGTAGACCGCGATCGTCTTGGCGTCCTTCTTCTTGTCGAGGCCGTAGGCGAGCGCTGCCGCCGTCGGCTCGTTGATGATGCGCAGCACTTCGAGGCCGGCGATCTTACCGGCGTCCTTGGTGGCCTGACGCTGAGCGTCGTTGAAGTAGGCGGGGACCGTGATGACGGCCTGCGTGACCGGCTGGCCGAGATAGGCTTCGGCCGTCTCCTTCATCTTCTGCAGGATGAAGGCTGAGACCTGCGAGGGAGAGTATTGCTTGCCGTTCGCCTCGACCCAGGCATCGCCATTCGTGCCGCTGATGATCTTGTAGGGGACGAGGTGCTTGTCCTTCTCGACCATAGGGTCGGAGAAGCGGCGGCCGATGAGGCGCTTGATGGCGAAGAGGGTGTTCGAGGGGTTGGTCACCGCCTGTCGCTTGGCCGGGAGGCCGACGAGGCGCTCGCCGTCGTCGGTGAAGGCCACGATCGAGGGGGTCGTGTTCACGCCCTCGGCGTTGGCGATGACTTTGGGCGTGCCGCCTTCCATGACAGCGACGCACGAGTTGGTTGTCCCGAGATCGATCCCGATGACTTTGGCCATATTCTTCTCAATCCTCTCGTTGCGGCAAACCGGTCGGGTCCACTACGGCACCCGATAGTGCTTGAAACCCGTGCGGGTCGGCAGCTCCGGTTCCCTGGAGTTAGTGATTTGGCTCACCGGTATATAGGAGTGCGCCAAAGGCCCTGCAACGCCCGCGGCCCACACCCTTGTGACAATTTTGCACTGCCAGATTGCATGAGGCTTATGCCCCCTGCGAGGGGTCGGATGCATTGCCATTTTCGCCGTTATCATTACCGGCTTCCGCTTCGCCGGCACCGGGCCTGCCCGTTGCCTCTGCACCCTGTGCCGCTGCGCCTTTCTCCGCCTTCGGGCCACCTTTGGCGACGACGACGGAGGCCGGACGCAGCACCCTGTCCCCGATCATGTAGCCCGCCTCGAACACGCGCACGATCGTGCCGCTCGGCACGCTCGGGTCCTGGTGCTCCATGACTGCCTGATGCAGGTGCGGGTCGAACGGCGCGCCCTCCGCGGGAATACGCTTGATGCCATAGCGCTCGAGCACGCCGACAAGGCCGCGTTCGGTGACGGTTACGCCATCGAGGAGCCCCTTGAGGACAGGATCGGAGGTATCGGTCGGCACTGCGGCCAGCGCGCGCTCGAGGTTGTCGGCGACCGAAAGCATGTCACGCGCGAACTTGGAGACGGCATACTTCTGCGTGTCGAGGCGCTCGCGTTCGGCGCGCTTGCGGATGTTGTCCATCTCGGCATAGCCGCGCAGCACCTGGTCCTTGAGATCGCGGACCTCAGCCTGCAGCGCCTGAAGCTGCGATGCCTCCGAAGGCTGACCGGCGGTCTCGGCGGCTTCACCTGCCTGTTGCCGATACTCGGCCGCGGCTGCATCGCGCTGGGCCGTGGCGCCCGGGCCATTCGAGTCAGGCTCCGGCGCCCCTGCGCCATGCCCCGGCGCCTGGGGGTCGTGGGTCTGGTTGCTCATGTGTCCTCGTGCTCGTCCGCATCGATGGCGCGGAAGAATGCTCATGTGCCGCCGGTCCGAGCGTCCGGCGGGCTGTCGCGCCCGACCCTCGCATATCATGGCCCGGGGTGCCAAAATCAAGTCAAAGTACGGCTGATCAGGCGTGCGGTGTAGTCGACCATGGGGATGATGCGCGCATAATTGAGGCGTGTCGGACCGATAACGCCGAGCACGCCCACGATCTGGCGCGAGGAATCGCGGAAGGGCGAGACGATCAAGGACGATCCCGAGAGCGAGAAGAGCTGGTTCTCCGAGCCGATGAAAATATGGACGCCGTCGCCCTTTTCCGCGAGCCCGAGGAGCTGGACGAGCTCGCGCTTCGCCTCGAGGTCGTCGAAAAGCTGGCGGATGCGCTCGAGATCCTCGATGGCGGTCAGGTCCTTGAGAAGGTTTCCCTGGCCACGCACGATGAGGCTCTTGCGGTCATCGCTCGCGCCCGACCAGGTCGCCAGCCCCGCTTCGATCACCTTCTTCGTCAATGAATCGAGCTCGGCCTTGGCGGTGGCGAGCTGCCGCTCGATGGTCGCCCTGGCCTCGGCGAGGTTGAGGCCGCGGATATGGGCATTGAGATAGTTCGTCGCCTCGATGAGTGCCGATGGCGGCAGCCCGCGGGGAATATTGATCACGCGGTTCTCGACGGACTGATCCTCGCCAACGAGAACGACGAGGGCCTTGCCCGGCTCGAGCGGCACGAACTCGATGTGCTTCAGATGACCATCGCGCTTCTCGCTGATGACGAGGCCGGCGCAATGAGAGAGGCCGGAGATCATGTCGCCCGCCTCGGCTAGAACCTGATCGACCGAGCGCTGCTGTTTCACCTTGATCTGGGACTCGATCCGCCGCCGCTCTTCGTCAGTGAGATTGCCGATTTCGAGCAGGCCATCGACGAAGAGGCGGAGCCCGGTCTGCGTCGGCAGCCGGCCGGCGGACGTGTGCGGCGCGTAGATGAGGCCGAGATGCTCGAGGTCCGACATCACGTTGCGCACGGAGGCCGGCGACAGCGTCATCGGCAGGTGGCGCGAGAGATTGCGCGAGCCGACGGGCTCCCCAGTCGCCAGATACGATTCGACGATGCGGCGGAAGATCTCGCGCGTGCGCTCATTGAGCTGGATGAGCCCGGTCGCGGGCTCCTTCGTCGGATGGTCCAATGCTCACCTCCGGGGCGCAGTCCGCAACATGTTAGGAATGCCCCGATCGTTCGTCAAACTGGTGTGGCGGCGCCTGATTTCAATACCTTGCGGCGCGGCGGGGTACGCCTATGCTGATGCAACGACATGTGCCCCATGTGAGCGCCAAGGAGGCCCACCATGAGCCAGCTCCCTGATCACGACCCCATCCCGGGCGACGCCCGCTCCTGCGACGCCATCGAGCATGTCATCGTGCCGCGCGCCCGCGATATCGGCGGCTTCGAGGTGCGCCGTGCGCTTCCCTCGGCGCATACACAAATGGTCGGTCCGTTCATTTTCTTCGATCAGATGGGACCGGCCGAGTTCCTGCTCGGGAAGGGTATGGATGTGCGGCCACACCCTCATATCGGGCTAGCGACCGTCACGTATCTTTTCCAGGGCGAGATCTGGCATCGCGACAGCCTCGGCACGTCGCTGCCGATCAAGCCCGGCGAGCTGAACCTGATGTCGGCCGGCTCCGGCATCGTCCATTCCGAGCGCACGAGTCCCGACGTCCGCGCCAAGCCGCACGAACTCTTCGGCATCCAGGCCTGGGCGGCGCTGCCGAAGTCACACGAGGAGGGCACGGCGACGTTCGCCCACCACGGCGTCGACGAATTGCCGCGCATCATGGGTGAAGGCAAACGCGTGCGCCTCGTCATGGGTGAGCTCTACGGTCAGCGCTCGCCCGTCGAGTTCCCGCATCCGAGTTTCTATGCCGAAGCCGTGCTGGCGCCCGGTGCTGTGCTGCCGCTCGATCCCGATTACGACGAGCGCGGGGTCTACATCGTCTCGGGCGAGATCGACATCGCGGGCGATCGTTTCGAGCCGGGGCGCCTGCTCGTGTTCCGTCCCGGCGACCGCATCTCGATCCTGGCGTTGAGCCACGCGCGGCTCATGCTGCTCGGTGGCGAGCCGATGGATGGCCCGCGGCACATCTGGTGGAACTTCGTGTCGTCCTCGCAGGATCGCATCAATGCGGCGAAGGCGGATTGGAAGGCCAAGCGCTTCGGCGCCGTGCCGGGCGACGCCGAAGAGTTCATTCCGTTGCCGGAGTGAAGCGGGTTCGCATTGCCATCTGTGAGGATTGGAACGGCGGCTCCGCTCGGGTGTTCAGCAAGCAAGTGCTTGTAAATGCGTGCCCGTAGAGTGGAGCCGTCTGCGTGAATTGCGTTTCCCCATCAGAGCCCATGGCACACTCGGCGCGGTGTAGGCCGCAGGCATGGCATGGCGCGAAGGATCCCGTTCCGAAACCCAATCCGCCGCCGCCGCTGCCGCCGTCGATCGATCCCACGCGTCCGGACGACAGTCCACCCCCACCGCCGCCGATCCCGGTGCCGGATCTACCGCCACCGGGAAGGCCGCCGCCACGCGACCCGGATCCGACGAGATAGGTTCTGCGGTCTCAATAAGCCGAGGCTGTCTCGCCAACGCCATCGCGCTGGTAGAGATCGCGACGGAACTGGATGACGCCATCTTCCGTGGCCCAGGCCGTCATGTAGACGAAGTAGAGCGGCACAGGCTTTTTGAGGCGCACGTCCAGCCGCTCGCCCGACTTCTTCATGGCGAGCACGCGATCCTTGTCCCAGCCCTGGTCCTCCATGAGCCAGGTCGCGAGCTGCTCGATGCCCTGCACACGCACGCAGCCGGAGCTTGCGGCGCGGAAGTTACGGCCGAACATGCGGTCCGACGGCGTGTCGTGCATGTAGACCGAGTAGCTGTTGTGGAAGTTGATCTTCACGAAGCCGAGCGGGTTCTCCGGTCCCGGCTTCTGGCGGTAGGTGAGGCCGGCGGTGGCCGGGCTGCTCCAGTTGATCTTCGTGCTGTCGAGCTTCTTGCCGTCGCCGCCATACGCATCGATGCCGAACTTGGCGAGGATGTCCTGGCCCTTCTTGGCCATGGCACGGCCATTCGGCACGAGGTCCTTCTGGATGACGGTCGGTGGCAGATGCCAGACGGGATTGAAGTTCAGCTCGTGGATGTGCGAGCGCAGGATCGGCGTTTGTCGATCGGTCTTGCCGACGACGCCGGCATGGCGCGAGACGACCTTGTCGTTCTCGACGGCTTCGATCTGGGCGGCGGGAATATTGACGACGACGTAGCGCTTGGGCAGCGAGCGCGCCATCTCCGTGAGACGGCTGAGGTTCGTCTTGAGCTGACGCAGTCGGGCTGCGGCTGAGACGTTCAGGGCTGCAACCGTACGCTTGTCGACGATGCCGGTCGGCGTGAGGCCATTCGATGCCTGGAAACGGCGCACGGCGCGCTCGACGGAGCCGTCGAAGAAGGGCGTACCGTAGTCGTCGGCTTCGCGCAGATCACCGGACATCGAGAGGCGCTGGCGAAGAAGGGCCACGGTCGCACCGCTGTCGCCGGGCTGGAGCTGTGCCTCGGGAAGGGGCTGCCAGCCACCGCGCGCGACGATCTCATCATAGCGCTTGATGGCTTCCTTCAGCGCCGCGATGTTTTCCGGCGAGAGCGTGGCAAAGCCCTTCGGCGGATTGGCTTCCCACTGGCGCGCGAACGAATGGTCGTAAGCCGGCTGTTGTGTATAGCTGCTGGCATAGGCGCCGTTGGTCCAGGCCCGATTGACCCAGCTCGGACCTTCCGTGGCGCACGCCGGCGCCAGGGGGACTGTGAGTGTGAGAGAAAGGGCGAGCCCGCACGCAAGCCGCGTGGCAAGGGACCCGTCGGTGTCACCTTCGAGGGTAGCAGCAATCATCGGAGTGCCCGCATCTTTTGTTTTTGAACGCAAACAATCACCAGCGAAGACCGTGGCCTGATCCTCGCTAACTTTGTCTCAACGCCTCTGCATAAGAAACGTGGCGCCATTCAACCGACAGCGAGCCATCTCAAAGGCTTGCCTCAATGTCGCCACATACTGTTATTGCGGCAGTCAGCTTGAAATTGGAAGGGCTTATGATCGAGCTGCAGTCGCTTGCCGGGGACATGATGCAAACGGGTAACTCGGGCGCGATGCCCCCGGTCGGCCAACGGCATCTGCGCGGGGCGGCGGCGGCAGCGTGGCGCTCCCGGGCGATTCCAGCTAATGAGGCGCCATAGGGTGGAGCAGCACAAGTGGAGCGGGAAACCGGGTTCATGCAACAATCCACGAGGAAGGTCGCTGTCATCGGCGGCACGCGCATTCCCTTCTGCCGCTCCAACACGCTTTATGCCGACCTCGGCAACCTCGACATGCTGACGGCGGCGTTGAGCGGCCTTGTCGATCGCTTCGGTCTTGCTGGAGTGCATATCGACGAGGTGGTCGGCGGCGCGGTCGTCTCCCATTCGCGGGACTGGAACCTCGCGCGCGAAGCGGTCCTCGGGACCAAGCTGGCGCCGACGACGCCGGGGACGACGCTGATCCAGGCGTGCGGCACCGGTCTGCAGGCCGCCATGGGCCTCGCAGCCAAGATCGCGATCGGAGAGATCGAGTCGGGTATCGCTTGCGGTTCCGATACGACGTCGGATGCACCGATCGTGGTCTCGAAGCCGCTCGCCAAGCGCCTCGTGGCCGTCCAGCAGGCGCGCTCGTTCAAGGAGAAGCTCGCGGCCTTCAGGGGGTTCAGCCCGGGCGAGCTCATGCCGTTGCCGCCCTCCGTCGCCGAGCCGCGCACGGGGCTTTCCATGGGGCAGCACACCGAGCTGATGGCGCAGCACTGGAAGATATCCCGCCAGGACCAGGACCAGCTCGCCTACGAAAGCCACATCAAGGCTGCGGAAGCCTACCGCACGGGCTACTTCGACGATCTCGTCATGCCGTATGCCGGCGTCTTCCGGGACAACAATCTGCGCCCCGACATCAGCATCGAGCGACTTGCTTCCCTGAAGACGGCGTTCGACAAATCCGAGCGGGCCACGCTCACCGCCGGCAACTCGACACCGCTCACGGATGGCGCTTCGGCAGTGCTCCTCGCCTCGGAGGAGTGGGCGCGAGCGCGTGGTTTGCCGATCCTCGCGTACTTCACGGCAGCGCAGACGGCAGCCGTCGACTTCGTAGCCGGAGAAGGGCTGCTGATGGCGCCGACCATTGCGGTGTCACGCATGCTCGACCGCACGGGCCTCACCCTTCAGGATTTCGATTTCTACGAGATCCATGAGGCGTTCGCGGCGCAGGTGCTTTGCACGCTCAAGGCATGGCAGGACCCGGCTTACTGCAAAGAGCGCCTCGGCAAGGATGCGCCGCTCGGCGCGATCGACCGCGCGAAGATGAACGTGAAAGGCTCGTCTCTTGCGGTCGGGCATCCTTTCGCGGCGACGGGCGGACGGATCACGGCGCTGCTCGCCAAGCTTCTCGGTGAGAATGGCGGGCGCGGTCTGATCTCGATCTGCACGGCCGGCGGCATGGGCGTCGCCGCGATCATGGAAAGCGCACGCGCTTAGCCGATCCGCTATCCGCAAAACACGACAGGCGCCGGCATTCTCTGCCGACGCCCGCACTGATTGCTTGCCGACGCGTGCTCGTTACTGCTTCGGCTGCTCGATGGCTTCCTTGGCCTTATCGTAGGCTTCCTTCGTCGCCTCCTTGGCCTTCTCATAGGCCTCCTTGGCGGCCTCGGAAGCCTGGTCGATGGTCGGCTTCGCCGTCTCCATGCTGCGGTCGGTGATCTCGCGGGCCTTTTCGGTCGCGCGCTCGAGGAGCGTCTTACGCGGCGTCTTGCGCTCGTAGGCCGGCAGAGCGGCGATCACCTCTTTCGTCAGCTCGGGAATGGTGATCTTGCCATCCGGACCGAACCGGAGTGCGGAGAGACGCACGCCGAGCCGCTTCTCGCCAGCACCGAGGAAACCGCCGGTGCCGATGATGACGCCCTCGACGCGAAGGTCGGACGTCATGATGAGCTCCTCGATGTCGGCAATGATCTTGCCGTCGGCACCATAGATCTTCGCACCGATGAGATTGTCGCTCGACAGGATCTGTCCGTCGGCCTGGCCGCGCAGGAACACGCCGCGCGGAATGGGCACTTCTGCTGTCGGCGTCGTCGGAGGAGTCGGCTGTTGCGCGAACGCCGGAGCGGCGACCGCGAGAGCAGTGGCTGCAGCAAAGGCAAGGGAGAGGCGTCGCATCTGATAATGTCCTTCTTCGACAGCAGAGGCCCGCATACTGGGGCGCTCATCGGCCCGCTCGCGGAGGTGCGAGCGGATAGCCGCTATTTGGTGAATCTGGAAGCCTTCAACAACGCCGCAGGGGCAAATAAGTTCCTGCCGGGCAAGTGGAAAGAGCCACAATATCGCCCGGATTCGGCGCCTGCCGCTCAAGGCGCGATTCGCGGCTCAGCCCTTGGCCAGACGCTCTGCCGCGGCGAGCACTTCATCGGCGTGGCCCGGCACCTTGACCTTTCGCCAGGCTTCCGCGATCCGCCCTTTGGCATCGATGAGGAATGTCGAGCGTTCGACGCCCATGAACTTGCGTCCGTACATGGATTTCTCGACCCACACGCCGAACCTCTCGGCGACGGCGTGGTCCTCGTCGGCGGCGAGGCGGACATCGAGGTCATGCTTTTCTCGGAACTTCTGATGCTTCTTCACGCTGTCGGGCGAGATGCCGATGACGGCGACACCAGCGGCCTTGAACTTGCGGGCGAGGCGCGTGAAGTCCTGGGCTTCGGTCGTGCAGCCGGCGGTGTCGTCCTTCGGATAGAAGTAGATGACGGCCGGCCGGCCCGCGAGATCCGCCGGACTGATGCTCCCGCCGTCGTCCGTCGGCAGTTTGAAAGCCGGCACCTTGGCGCCTTTCCCGACCGGGGCTGTGGTCATCGGGGATAAGCCTTTCTTCGGTCGCTTTCCTGCATCGATGCTGAGCGACGACACGTCGTTCGCGGGCAACCGGTCGTTAAGGCATCTGGTAGCGAATCATGCGCAGCATGCCAAGGACCGGCGGCGCGTTGCAAAACTGACGCATCGAGCGGCGCGGGCAGGCGTCAAGCAATTGGCACGACGCAATAAAGACGCATTGCTGGGACTACTGTCCGCAAGACGACCCGGGGGGCAAACCGAAGTGCTGGGTCCAGGTTTCGAGCTCCTGCCGACTGCCGGGATACGAGGGGCAGTGGGTCGGATCGTTGAGATGTGTGACCGGTCAACAGGTTAGAGCCTTTGGGCTAGGGGAAGTCGGCGATGCATGGCCTGATCGGCCAAGCGAGCGGAGGTACCGACGGTGCGCCCGGCCCGGCAGTGCCCCCTGCCGTGGCGTCCGATGCGATTCGGCCCGAAGGCAAGGTGCGCGCACGCCGTCTGCCGACACCTCCGAGGTGGTTCAGGGGCTGCGCACGCGCGCTCCTCGCGATCTTTGCGATCGTCGTACCGCTCGTGGCGCTCGCTGCGGGTGGCCTTTATTTGCGCCTGATATTCGCGCCGATTCCCGTCTCGTTTCTCGTCGAGCCTATGCAGCGCGTGCTCAACGAAGAAATGCCGGGCGTCCAGTTCGGCATCGAGGATGCCATCATTCAGCTTTCGTCCACAGGCGGCGTGGAGCTGAGGCTCACCAGTGTTCGCGTCACCGAGGATACGGGCAGCCTCGTCGCGCTCGCCTCGCGTGCGTCCGTCCAGCTCAGTCTGCGCGCGCTGCGCCGGGGGCGACTCGCGCCGGCCCGTGTCGATCTCCTACAGCCGCGCGTCGTGCTGTTCTCTTCCGATCAACCTTCCTACCTGCTCGGCTATGGCCGCGACCTGCAGGGGCGCACGTTCTCCATGCCGGCCACCGCCGGCAGCGATGCCCGAAAGGCGACGCCGAACGAGAGCGAGGTGGCCAAGACGGTCACGATCGTGCGCGACCGTATCGACGCGGCCCGCCAGGTCGCGGACATCGTCGGCGAAATGCGACGCCGGAAAGGTGCAGCCTCTTTCCTCGAGACGCTGGGTCTCAAGGAGGCCTCGCTCATCATCTCGGACGATGGCCAGCAGACCGTCTTCCAGATCCCGAACCTCGAGCTCACGCTGCGCCATCGCTCACAGCGCAGCGTCGTTTCCGGAACCGGTACGCTGTCGGGGACGGGCACGCCGTTCAAATATAGCTTCCGCATGGAGGACTCCGAGCAGCGCGACCGCCTCACGCTCAATGCCGAGGTCGAGGATCTGGTGCCGCATAGCGTTGCGCTCGGGCACGCGGGTCTCGAGCTTTTCGAAGGTCTCGATCTGCCGCTGGCCGGCCACGGTTCTATCGAGCTCTCGCGTCAGGGCGAGGTGATCGGCGGCACATTCGACGTATCGCTCGGCAGCGGGCGCGTGCATCTGCCATGGCTCGGAAAGGTGCCGCTCGATCTCGCGGGCGGTGAGGTCAAGGCGAGCTACACGGGAGCCGACCGCCGGCTCGTGATCGCCCCCTCGACTTTGCGCTGGCGCGAAAGCCACGCGACGATCAAGGGGGAGATCGCACCGGCCTCCAGCACCGACACCGCCGCCGGCTGGCGCTTCGAGGTGCATGGTGTCGAAGGAATGCTGACCGCCGAGGACCTCGGCGCCGCGCCGCTACCGCTCTCCGCGCTGGTCGTACGCGGCACGGCGTTCCCGGCGAGCGGCCACGTCGATGTTTCCGAATTCGCGATGACGGCGGGGGAGGCCAAGGTCGCGATGATGGGCACGGTAGCAGCATCGGGCAGCGAGCGGATCGCGCGCCTAGACGGGCGCATCGGCCCGATGTCGCTCGATGCGCTCAAGGTCATGTGGCCGCAGGGCCTGGCGCCGCAGACGCGCAAATGGGTGGCGAACCATATGGTGACGGGCCGTCTCAGCGGCGGTGCCTTCAGCGTGACGAACGAGCGCCGCGATCGAACCGATCCGCGTGATCCGGCGGCCTTCCGCGAGCGCGCGCTGTCGCTCACGCTCGATGGCGAGCAGATTGGCCTCGAGTACCTCAAGGGCCTGCCGCCCCTCGAGGCGCGCATGGCGCGGCTGACGGTCGAAGGCGGCAACGCGAGCTTGACGGTCCCGTCCGGCATCATCCGGATGACGCCGACGCAACATCTTCAGATCCAGGACAGCGGCCTCACCGTCAGCGGCGTCGATCTGGAGCTCCCGCAGGCCCGTCTCGATGTCCGCGTCGCCGGGCCGGCGAGCGCGCTCGCTGATCTGCTCGGCCGTCCGCAGCTCGGCCTCATGCGCCATTCCTTCCTCGATGGCACAGAATTCGAAGGCAAGCTGGATGCACGCTTCAGCGCCGTCTTTCCCATGCACGAGGGGTTGTCGACAAAGGACGTGAAGATCGTCGAGGGTAAGGCGAGCATCGTCGAGGGGCACGCGCAGAAGGTTCTGGGGCGCTACACTGTTTCCGGCGCCTCGATCCGCGCGGAGGCCCGCGACAACAGCATCGATATCACCGGCGAGGCACTCCTCGATGGCGTGCTCGCGCGGCTTGGATGGCGCTATGCGTTCGCCGGCGGACCGGCCGACGTGCAGGGCTTTCGCCTGCAAGCAAGGCTTGGCAACAGCGAGCGCGCTCAGCTCGGTCTCCAGCTCGGTGATCTGATCAACGGTGACGTGGACGTCGATCTCACCGTGCGTCCCGGCGATGACGATGGTCAGGTAATCCGCATTGCCGCCGATCTTACCGCTGCCGAGCTGCAACTCAGCGATCTCGCCTGGTCGAAGCCGCCGGGGCAGCGCGCCGAACTCAAGTTCGATATCGGCAAGCGGCGGGACGGCAACGTCATGTTGCAGAATTTCCGGCTCGATGGCGACACGATCGGCGTCAATGGCTGGGTGGCGCTCGGTGCCGACAACAGGCCCCTCGAGTATCTCTTCACGGATTTCTCCCTCAACACGGTAAGCAGCCTGAGGGTTCAGGGCACGCTGAGGCCGGACCGCATCTGGGAGATCAAGGCCAACGGCGCGCGCTTCGATGCGCGGAGCATATTCAGCGGCTTTCTGAGCGTCGGATCCGGTGCACGCGCCGAGAGCGACAAGCATCCCCAGTCCGCCGGGATCGATCTCGAGGCCAGGATCGATACGGTGACC
>Ga0180218_1001453_pt1 | contig 14176 bp, 12 predicted proteins | sample eDN3rd37CKraftBY_FD_151334 | JGI IMG/M metagenome (GOLD analysis project Ga0180218, IMG submission 151334) | Enriched backyard soil microbial communities from Emeryville, California, USA - eDNA 3rd pass 37_C Kraft BY (version 2) (version 2) | ecosystem: Environmental > Terrestrial > Soil >...
CTTCCAGCATAAGCTGTGTAAACCCTTTGCCTTCGGCAGTACGAGACTGCGCAAGGCAAGACTTTACGGCCTTCAACACTTCGGAGCTATGCTTTTCCAACTCTTGCAGCACTGTGCCGACGCGCAAGCAGAACATACCCGAATTCCACAGAAACCGGCCCGAATCCACATAACGCTTGGCGGTTTCAAGGTCGGGCTTCTCGACGAATTGCAGTACCTTTTCTCCGTTGGACTCTATATATCCATAGCCGGTTTCGGGCCCAAGAGGCTTAATTCCGAACGTCACAAGTTGGCCTTCCTGGGCCAGCTCGGTAGCCCTGTGCACCGCCTTTTCAAACGCCTCGTGATCGGCAATAAGGTGGTCGGCTGCCAACACCAGCAGCAGGGCATCATCTCCGTGTTTTTCCTGCACATGCAACGCCGCACACGCTACCGCCGCCGCCGTATTGCGCCCGAAAGGCTCAAGAATGTACGAAGTTTGGATGCTGTTCGCATTTACGTCCTGGAACTCTTCTTCGGTTTTGAAGAACAGATCGCGATTGGTAACGGTAACCACCTCTTTGACACCCGGCAGTTTCGCACCTCGAGCGAAGGCTTTTTGCAGTAGGCTCTGGTTATCCGCCAGCCGAATGAACGGCTTAGGGTGCTGTTCGCGCGAAACCGGCCACAGCCGCGACCCTGCACCTCCGCACAAAATGGTTGGTATAAGAGCTTTCACCATGTTGATTCATCCATTTCTTCTAATAACAGGCTGAGTGCAGGCAAGCGGCCGCCACACACTAGAACCTAAGTAGTGAGCCATTATATGTAACAACACGGCGGTTTATAGGCGATCAGGCCCCGGAGTGTAACAAAGCAGAACCGTTGGCCCTACTTTATCCGCTAAGGCCTTCTAGGTAGCGATGGCTGGGAGCCATTATTTTTCTAGCAAAGTACAGTAGCAAGATCATGTCAATTACAGCCCTTATAACCCAGGCCACGGCCGCCCCCACGACCCCATGCTCGTAAACAAGCCACAACAAAACAGGCAGATACAGGGCCAAAACGAACAGATTGGCTAAAGCGGTAACACGCGCATGGCCGGCTGCCTGAATAATGGCAAAGGGCACAAACGCCACGCTATTGCATAAAATGCCCAAGCTTAGAATACTGGCGATAGGCCAGGATTCGGCTGCAAATTCAGGGCTTATCCACCAAGACAGGCCCCAGTAAGCGCCCAGGGCTGTTATGAGGCAAAGGGGCGCCATGCACACGACCGTGATTCTAAGAGCGCGGTTGTACAACGCCGTAGCCTCTATCTGGCTACATTGAAGCACCGAGGTCAACTGGGGGAACAGTGCCGTTGCCAACGCCCCGGGCACAATCAACAGCCTTACCATTACCTCTGAAGGTACGGTGTAATAAGCAACAACCCCTGCCGCAACGAAGCTTGCAATAACGAAGCGATCCATCGTTATCACCAACGGCCCCACCAGATTGGATGCCGTCATCCACACGCCTTGAGACAGCAGCACTTTCAAGAAAGGAAGTTGCACCGGAACCCGCTGCCACCCATCAGGCAGCTTTCGTGCCGCACAGATCCATTGAGCGATACAACTGACTAGCCGTGCCACTACTAACGCCGCTACTGCCCAAACCAACGACGGCCCAAACAGCCATATGCTGACAACAGGCAGTGCAAATGTGGCAGCCCCTAGCCACAGCCGAATCAGATTGGTGGACTTGAAGTCTTGGTATGCCTCGACCACACCACGTGCTCCGGTGGTAAGTGTGGCTAAAGGTATGCCCAACGCCGCAATCAATAAACTGGTTCTGGCGACTTCTTGCAATTCGGCGCTAACGTTAAACCAGTCTCGGGCCAACACTGTGGCCAACAGCGCAAGCAGCACCCCCCCGATCACCCCTGTAATCAATGTAAACAGCAGGCCCACACGAGCCAGGCCGGGAATTTCCACTGCCGCGGGGGTGTCCAAACGTTTGGCAATCTGTTGCGTTAATGCGCGGCCCAGCCCGAAGTCGAACAGGCTGAAGTATCCGATCAGCGCCCAGATAAGGGTAAGAATGCCGAAAGCCTCTACACCCAAATGCTCCACCAAGTACGGAACGCAGAATAAACCGACGAGCAAAGGCGCCCCGCCGCCTACGAGGTTCCAACCCGTATTCTTCTTTAATGACATTCGAGCCGGAATGCGCCACAGCGCATAAAAAGCTCATTAGAAGGCAGCGAAAGCGCAACAGTTCGCATGAGGACCCTACACCTGGATACAATCCCGCTGATAGTAACTCAACTTATGCCGTATTTAGAACCATTTACAATATTGAGTTTGTCGGCTCAGATGTAGTCCAACATGAAAATAGCGATAGTTCACGATTGGTTGGTCACCTTTGCCGGCGCCGAGCATGTGCTGGCCGATATGCTGAAGATATGGCCGCATGCCGATCTATATTCAGTAATTGATTTTCTGTCTGAAGATGACAGGCGCAAGCTCGATGGAAAGCGCGCCCATACCACCTTCGTCCAGAAACTCCCTCAGGCCGCGCGCCGATATCAGTATTATCTGCCGCTGATGCCCTACGCGGTAGAGCAGATCGACCTCTCGGGCTACGACCTGGTCATTAGCAGCAGCCATGCGGTTGCCAAAGGTGTTATTACCGGCCCGGACCAACTGCATATTTGCTACTGCTACAGCCCAATGCGCTATATCTGGGACATGCAGCCACAGTACCTTAAAGAATCGGGCCTAGAACGCGGTCTGAAGGGCCAATTGGCACGGCTAATGCTATACCGCATGCGCAATTGGGACTATCGCTCGTCCAATGGGGTGGATTCGTTTGTCGCTATCAGCGATTACATTGGCAGAAGAATAAAAAAGGTTTACCGGCGAGAATCGGCCACCATCTACCCAGGGGTGGCGGTAAACGACTTTACTCTTCAGACCCAAAAGGAAGACTTCTACCTCACTGCCTCGCGCATGGTGCCCTATAAGAAAATGGAACTGATCGCGCGTGCCTTCGCCGCCATGCCTGACAAGAAGCTCGTGATCATAGGTGCAGGCCCGCAATACGATAAGGTCACCCAGGCCGCAGCGCCTAATGTGCAACTGCTGGGTCATCAGCCATTTGCAGTACTTAAAGACTATATGCAGCGGGCACGTGCCTTTATTTTTGCAGCTGAAGAAGACTTTGGCATTGTCCCCATCGAAGCCCAGGCCTGCGGTACTCCTGTTATTGCTTACGGCAAAGGCGGGGCGTTGGAAACCGTGGCCGATCAAAAAACGGGCTTGTTTTTCGAAGAACAGACGGAAGCATCTTTGCAAGCGGCGGTGCATCGCTTCGAAGCAGAATTCAAGGCTGAGCCCGAGGCGATTCGACAGCATGCCCTTCAATTCAGTTCTGAACGCTTTCGGGAAGAGTTCCGCACGTTTGTAGAACAGGCTTGCATTCAACACTTTGCTTATCGCTCTGCCACACGCGTTTAACGGTATAACACCCCCGAGCCACGAAACACTTCATTTGTACGCCACAAGGAATATTCCATGCTTGCCAACCTGATTGTGGCGCTATATATACTGCTGCCCGTAACGCTGCTAACCAGCCAGTCGCTGCCAAGCGCTGTATTTTATGGATTGATCGCGGCAAGCCTGGCTTTGCTGATTCAAAACCGTTTTAGGGGGGCTGCGGACCAAACCTGCCGTTATCGCTGGTTGATCGCCAGCTATGGCGTGCTGTTTGTCGCCATAGCCGCCTCGTCCATTTATCACGGCGATTGGGCCGGGGCAAACAGCGAAGGGGCGCTGCGGTTCTTTCTTGGCTTGTGGATACTGTTATTGGCGCTACCGCATGTTGGCATGTATCGTTTGCAAAATGCGGCATGGGGAATCTATGGCGCCGGGCTTGTTTCCGCCGGACTCGTTTCTTGGTTGGCCTTAAGCACGGGCTCCAGGCCGGAAGCCCCCACCATCATCATCGTTTCGTACTCCAGCATCATGATGTTGCTATGTGCGCTTACCGTGTATTCACTTAGGTGGCGCCTTACGGGGCGCCCGAAGCTGGAAACCGCAGCAAAGGTTCTGGTTGCTGTCATAATTTTTGCGGGGTTTCTTGCGGCGCAAACTCGTACTGGCCTGCTGGGGTTACCCGTATTCCTTTTATTGGGCCTCGTCCTGTTCATAGGCGTTGCCAAGCCCGGCCGCATGGTGGGAGCGCTATCGCTGGCGGCAGTCTTGGTCGTGGTCGCCGTAGCCAATACCGATGCGTTGCGCAGTCGCATTCTTGAGGGTGTCCAAGAAGTGCAAGCCTGCCAGGGTGACAACAGTACGTACTTCAGTTCGATGTGCATTCGACTGCAAATGTGGCGTACGGCAATCGACGGGGGCACCAGCCACCCTTGGGTGGGCCTAGGAGATGGCGGGGTGTTCAACCAGTATATGCAGGATGTCGGCGTACCCAAGGGCCTTGTTTCACAAGCGGTGGTGGACGAGCCCTTTGGTGAGCCCCACAACGATCTGCTATTGATGTTCTTCGGTTTTGGGTTTCCTGGCGCACTGGGCTTGCTGCTTATCTATTTGGTGCCCTGCGCCTACTTTCTGCCAAGGTTACTTAATAAAGAAACATCATCGCAAGCAAAAGCCGCCGCCGCCATGGGTTTGGCCGTTTGCCTGGGTTTCTTCTTCTTCGGCATTACAGAAACCATGTTCCGACGCATGAATACGATAGGGTTTTATACAGCGCTGGTGGCCTGGCTCATGGTGCTATCCGAAAACAGGCGATCACAACAAACTGCACCTGCGTCGTCTACCTTTCTATGAATGAATAACGTGCCTTCGAGGCGTGACGCCCCTCGGCCAAAAGCAGAATACTCCGCGTGCTTCAGGCATGCTGCTTGCAATAAACGCCTCTGATCCCGATTCGCGGCAGCCCAGCATTCCAGTCGCGTCCGAAGTTACAATTAATATGCTTTCGCGCCAACAATATTGGAGACGCCTGTGACCAGCGCCTTGTCCGTACCGCTGCTGCCTGCTTTGGATGAAATCCCTGAATGGTCGGCTTTCATGGAAGCCGGTCGGGCAACGGCGGTAGACCCGACTGCCCTGCGTGTGCTCGAAGCAGCGGGACTTTGGCTGGATCTTACTGGTCAGGTAGCTTCGCCTCAACTGTCCGAAGCAGGCAAGGCTTTGCTGACCGCACGGCAATTCAACCTGTACCGCGACGGGCTTTTTGCCGGACAGTCTGTCAACAATACCGAAGAGCGCGCCGCCTGGCACACCATGCTGCGCGCTCCCGCCCCCGTAGAGGCCGTAGCCGCCGAGCGCCAGCGCATGAATGAGTTCATCCGCAAGGCCGACTCGGAACGCCGCTGGCGCAACATCGTCCACATCGGTATTGGCGGCAGCGACTGGGGCGTGCGGCTTACGGTGGGGGCCTTTGGCTATGCGGGCATGTGGCGCCAGGTGCGCTTTGCGGCCAGCATCGACGGCCACGCCATCGAGGGCGCGCTGGCCGGGCTCAACCCTCACGACACGCTTATCGTGTTGGCCTCGAAGTCGTTCACCACGGCTGAAACCTTGCAGAACGGACAGCGCGCCATTGAATGGCAGCGCAATGCGGGGGTGGAAGACCCCTATGAGAACCTGATGGTGGTTACGGCCCGCCCCGACCTGGCCAAGGCCTGGGGGGCGCGCGATTCGCAGATATTCCGCCTGTGGGACTGGGTGGGCGGCCGCTTTTCGCTGTGGTCTTCGGTGGGGCTGACCACCGCGCTCGCGGTGGGCTCCGATGTGGTGGCGGGCATGCATGCCGGCGCTGCGGCTATGGACGCGCACTTTGCCAGTGCACCCTTTGAAAAGAACGCCCCCATACAAATGGCGCTGGCCGGCATTGTGAACCGCAATGCGCTGGGCTATGCCTCGTTGAACATCGCGCCTTATGATTTTCGCCTGGCCAACCTGGTGCCTTACTTGCAGCAGCTTGAGATGGAATCGCTGGGCAAGTCGGTGGACCTGGACGGCGACCCGGTGCACGTGGCCACGGGCCCAGCGGTCTGGGGCATGCCGGGCACCGACGCCCAGCACACTTTCTTCCAGTGGCTGCACCAAAGCAGCGACGGCGCGCCGGTGGATTTCATCGTCTGCCAAGAGGCCGGCCACCACTGGCCCGAGCACCATCGCAGCCTGCTGGCCAACTGCCTGGCCCAGCGCGAGGCCCTGCTGCAGGGCAAGTCGTACGAAGAGGCCCTGAAGGAATGTCTGGCAAGCGGCCTTCCCCAGGAAAAGGCCGAATGGCTGGCCAAGCACCGCGTCCACCCCGGCGGCCGGCCCTCTAACCTGATCGTGCTGCCCAAGCTAACCCCCTACACCCTGGGCGCCCTGCTGGCCCTGTATGAACATAAGGTGTTCGTGCAGGGCGTGGTGTGGGGCATCAACCCGTTTGACCAATGGGGTGTGGAGTACGGGAAGGTGCTGGCGCAGGGTATTACGGAAGAGCTGTCTGGCGCCAAGCCCAAGGATGCGGCTGGGCATGATGCTTCTACGGCTTATTGGGTGCAGCGGTTTGGGGGTTGATGTTTTTGCGCTCACCTAATGAGCCAACCAGTGTGTACTACGTATAGTAGTATGGTTTATATCGACAGCGATGAGCCTTATCGGTTTTGCTACTGAAACATAAGATGAGTGGTGTTTCTGCTATGATCTTAAGTTCCCATTAGCGCCTATATGTCACGCAAATCATTTAAAATCAAAGGCTTCCAAGGAGTTAACGATGCGAAATAAAAACGCTCTACTCGCTGGAATACTTGCCGGTCTTGCCTCGCCCGGCACCGTGGTCGCAAGCCCAGACTATCCAAAGCTTCAAGGGTCTGATATGGCCCGCATGCGACAGGATATCCGACGGATTGGAAACGACTTTAATGTCGTCATCAAGCGCGAATATGTCAAAGCCAAGAGCCCCCGCAAGCAGCCAGCCTAAAACGACAATCAGCTTGTGTCCGCCCAATGGGCGGGGCCTTTACCTCCACCAAACGTTCTGGAGAGCTTCAGCGACGTAGTAGAAAATGGCGCTGAACGCGTATTCAATTCGGAGCGCATGCGTGAACAAACACGACGCCAGCTACCGCCTGCTGTTCAGCAACCCGGCCATTGTGCGCGGCTTGTTCCAGGCTATTCCACCATAGACCTCTATATGGCGCTACGGATAAATTTCACGAGAGACGCAACGCTTCACCTAGTCTCGGCACCCAGATGTATTTCGGACGGCCCGCCCCGGCAGCCGAACCCAAAGTCGCCGGGGTTGCTTTTGGAAGAATGTTGGCGCATTGAAGAGAGGGCTTCTCGTCCGTCGGTTCGCCTGTTGCTACCTCGATATGGATACGAATGATTTGCTCTCGCTGCAAACGTTCGAAAATTCGATCGAGAATACCTGCCTTGCTCCAACGCATCATGCGGGTATAGACCGTGTTCCATTTGCCGTACTTCTGGGGCAGGGCACGCCACTGGCAGCCACTGGTGGCTACGTACAGTATTGCGTTGAGCACTTGAAGATTGTCGAGGCGGATGTTTCCTTTCTGACGTGGCAGCAAGTCTGATATCCGATTGAATTGCGCTTCTGTAAGTTGCATGATGCAGACACCCAACAAAATATCGTTGCCCAAAAATTGAAGAAGGGGCTGGCTAACTACAACCATGCCACCCGCCATAAGGCGGGCGGCGGTTTACATTAGGAGTCAGGCAACTGCTACTTCCGCCTCGTAAACCTGAACTCGCAAAGGCCTGCCCATGGACGGGCATGCGCTTAAGGCGCAAAGGGCGTCCATGCCCGCCACGAAGTCCACATAATCGCCAGGCTTGCTTGACCCGTCGACCAACTTGAACGTGCCCTTGTCATAGTTGTATTCAAGGGTCTGGAACAGGTTCAACGGATCGGGGATATTTTCCGGCTTAATGGGCCAATCTTTTAGAGCCCGCTGCAATACTTCATAGCATCCAAAAGGAGGCACTCCTAGTTTGCCGCCCACCTTCATGTCTGAATCGCTAAAGCCGTGATAGTCTTTATTTTCGAAATTGTTGAATACCCACGCGCTGCACATTCCGTACTGCAGGTCGTGTACGCCATATGTGTCGTCGGTAATCGTCAAGATTACATTGTTGTCACGGGAATATAGGTGGTGCCCTTTTGTGATAAACAATGTGCCTTGGTTGGCTTTTGTGCGAGCCTGGCTGAAGCGTTCGTCCAGATTATTCAGATTGAAGCAGACGAAGTCGCCAATCGCCCCGCCTTCAACATCCGTAATACGAATGTGCTGGCCCTTTTTTACTTGCCATGCTCCACCAACACGCCCTGGTACTGTTTCATCGATCAACATGTTCATGACCGTAGTCTCCTATTTCGTAATTGATAAAAAGAATGGAAAGAACCGGCCCTTAAGCCACCACACTCTTTCCTGAAGAAATGCCCATCAATACAGACAAGGTGTCCATATCGGTGGCCAATGCTGCACTGGGGCCAGAGTGAACGACCTTACCTCGATCCAGCACGTAAGCCCGGTCTGTCATTTCCAGCACCAATTGTGCGTGCTGTTCCACAAGCAGAATGGTCAACCGCTCTTCATTCTGCAAACGCCTGATAGCAGCAATCAGACTATCTACAATCACAGGCGCCAAACCTTCAAAGGGTTCGTCCATTAGTAGAACGATAGGATTACTCATCAATGCTCTGCCTATGGCAAGCATCTGCTGCTCTCCTCCCGAAAGCTGGTTCCCGTAATTCTTTCGCCTTTCGTGCAACCGAGGAAATAACGAGTAAATTCTTTCAATCGTCCACGGATCAGCAGCAGTATCTTTGCGAATGGAAGCCACGCTAAGATTCTCTTCCACCGTTAAAGAAGGAAAGATATCCCGCTCTTGAGGGACATACCCGATTCCTTTGTGTGCTCTCACCCAGGGTGTATCAGACGATATGTCCGTATCATTTAGCTTGAGGCACCCTTGCTTCAGCTGAGTCTGGCCCATTACCGTACGCAAGACAGTGGTCTTACCGACCCCATTGCGGCCCAGTATTGCCACGCTTTGCGCGACTTGGGCGACAAGAGACACGCCCTCGACAATGACAGTTTCTTTATATCCCGCGCTAACTTTTTCCAGAGCCAACACATACTTTTTATCGGTTTCCAAGATAGACCTCCTTGACGCGGGCATCGTTGGCAACGGCATCGGGAGTATCCGTCAGCAGCACCGCGCCTTGCACCAGAACCGTTATGCGCGTTGCAAACTGGAAGACCAAGTTCATGTCGTGCTCAATGATTAAGATCGACACACTGGCAGGCAACTTACGAAGCACATCAAGAATCACATGGCTTTCGGAAGACGGTATGCCGGCAGCTGGCTCGTCCAGTATCAGAACCTTGGGTTGCAGCCCAAGGGCGATAGCGATTTCTACAAGTCTCTGCTCTCCATAAGCGATATTCTTTACTTGCCTGTCGGCGACATGCTGCAAATCAAAGTCGCACAAAAGCTCGTAAGATCGCTCGAAGCAATCCTTCATCGAAGACCGCGCTCCGAAAATTCGGTTGCCCAGGCTTTGCTGCGCCATTATTGGCATGGCGATGTTCTCGATGACGGTAAGCTCGCGGAAAAGAGAATTGATTTGGAAAGTACGCCCTATGCCTTGCCTTACGCGCTGTTCAGGACTTGCTCGAGTAATGTCTTCGCTGTTCGCCCATATAGTGCCGGCCGAAGGACGCAGAATGCCGGTCAAGAGGTTAACGAAGGTGGTCTTGCCCGCACCATTGGGACCTATCAGCGCATGGCGCGCGCCCGCCTTCAAGTCGAAGTCCACTTCGTTCGTAACCCTCAACGCACCAAAGTTGCGTGTCAATCCGCGGGTCACCAGTATGCTGTCATTATTTACGTTAAGCATGGCGACCCCTATATTTATGAAATAGGCGCGTACCGATACCGAGGATACCGTTCTTGGCAAACTTGACGATCAGAACCAGCATCAAGCCTATCCAGAAAACCCAGAATATGGGCGTATACCTGGACAAGACGTCTTGAAGCAGCATGTACACCGGAACCCCAAGAAATGCGCCGAAGACTTTTCCTGCTCCGCCAAAGATCAGCATGATTAAAGCCTCGCCCGAGCGCTCTAAAGTAATAACCGACAGGCTGACGAACTGATTAGTCTGTGCCAGCAACGCGCCCGCAGTACCCGCCATCCCTGCGGAAATCGTATAGGCCCCCAGTAGACGCAGATACACTGGCGACCCGATGGCTCGCATGCGCACAGCGTTTTCTCTAATGCCTACGATCTGCCTGCCAAAGGGCGACCGAATAACCTGCCTGAAGAAGAGATACCCCACAACAAGCACCACAGCGGAGTAAATAAAGGCGGTATGCCCCATGAAATCGAACTCTGCCACGCCCAACACGGGTGCCATTTCTATACCGCGCAGGCCATCGGCTCCTCCTGTCAATTCGCCCGCCTGGTTCAAGATCTCATGTATCACCGACGCTACGGCAAGGGTCAACATTAGAAAGGTGAGACCGGTTGTACGTAGGATTAGCGCTCCTGAAAGTAAGCCTATCGCCGCAGCCACCAACGTTGCCACAACCAAGCCGCTCAAAGGCTCTGGCGACACATGAATCGCGTACAAACCAGCCGCGTAGGCCCCTACCCCAAAGAAGGCGGCATGGCCCAAAGTGACGAGCCCGGCATAGCCGACCAGCAGATCCAGCGACAATACAAATAGGCAAAAAATAAATATTTGGCTTAGCAGCGTGTAATACGTGGGGAAAAAGACATACGCCAAGACAATCACTAACAGAATTACGCCTTCGGCCCAACGCAAATGCCGGTCTCCCAGTATGCGTATAAGAATCGCGTCTCTGGTTTCCATATTGTGTTTTTCCATTATCCGCGCCCCAGCAAACCAGCCGGCCTCCATAACAGCAAGAGTGTCATGGCCACGAAAATAAAGAATGCGCCGAACTCTGGTATGTAGTACTTGCAGGCTGTGTCCGCGATGCCCAGCAAAAGTGCGGCCAGGAACGGACCTTTGACAGACCCCATTCCTCCTACCGCCACCACTATCAGGAAGTACACGAGGTACTCCATGGCGTAGGCTGGATTGATAGCCAAGAGCTCAGAACCCAGGCCACCACCCAAAGCCGCCATACCCGACCCGATCGCGAAAGTGACTGTAAAAAGCCGATTGGTATTGATGCCGATTGCTTGCGCAGTGCTTTGGTTGTCGACCGCCGCCCGTAGCTTGGCGCCGTAACCGGTTCGGTCGACCACGTACCAAAGTATCAAGAACAGTGTGACTCCTGCTCCAATGAGAAATACCCTGTAGACGGGAAAATCTCTTGAAAATATGGACCACTGGCCCATGAGCTCAAGCGGAACCACAGCTCTTTGCGGCAATGGCCCCCAGACGAATCGCGCTGTGGCCATGGCCATGAACACCAGGCCGATTGTCAACAACACTTGTTCCAGTTCATCTCCACCATAGAGGTCTCTGTATAAGAGACGCTCCAGGATTATGCTTAGAAGGCCCACGAGCACGCTACTCGCTACAAGTGCCAAGTAGAAATTCAAGCCGATCTGCTCCATGAAGCTGAGCGCGAGGTATCCACCTATCATCGCGAACACACCATGCGCCAAGTTCACGAAGCCCATCAAGCCCATGGTTATAGATAGCCCGACCGATATCAGGTACAAAACGATCCCGTACGCGATGCCATGAAACATCACGCTGACGATCGAGGACAATAGAGTTTCCATCAGGAGTCCCCTAATAATTTGGAAAGCGTTGAAACGCGCGCCCGTCCCCGCGAGGTCGGGGCGCGCTGGTCCTGCAATGGCTTACTTATTTATTTTTAGCCATCGCCTTCCAGGGATCCTTAACCTGTGGATAGGTCTTGAATTCGACATTGGCGAGCTTATCGCCATCCATCTTTGTCTCGCGTATGTAGACGTTGTGGACAACATCGCCCGTTTCTGGATCGATGCTTGCAGGGCCGCGCGGACTATCTGGATTGCTCCAATTGCGTATAAGCCGTAGCGATTCTTCCGGCTTCAACTTGCCTTTTTGCGCAATAATCGCTTTATAGATTGCGTCCATGGAGTCCCATCCCCCGACCGACATGTAGTTGGGTACAGAGTCGGCTCCATATTCCTGCTTCCAGGCCTGCACGAACTTGCGATTGTTTTCTGTTGGCGATGCTGCAGAATAATGGAAGGCAGTTATCACGCCAACCGGCACCGTGCCCATATTCGGCAGTTCTTCATCCGTAACGATGTCGCCAGTGCCAATCAATCGAATGCCTTCGTCCCTCAGTCCGAGTTCGCCGAAGGCCTTCATGAAGGCGGTGGCCTGTCGTCCCGCAGGAAGAAAAGCAAACACGGCGTCAGGCTTGGCGTCCTTTATACGTTGCAAGAATGGAATGAAGTCAGGATTCTGCAATGGCATGCGGACCGACCCTGCTATTTCACCGCCTTTAGCCTTGAAGGCCGTGATGAACGCCTGCTCAGAGTCATGGCCGGGGGTATAGTCGCTTACTGCGGTGTATACCTTGCCTATGCCATTTTCCGAAGCCCATTCCCCTAGCAAGTACCCAGAATGCCACATCGAATGCGCCACCCGCACGGTCCATGGCGAAATCGTGGTGAGCATTGCAGCGCTGGCGTTGGAGATTACCAATGGTACTTTCGCCTGGCCCGTAATCTTCGCCAACGATGATGCGACCGGTGTCCAGACCACACCCGTAAGGAAGTCGACCTTCTCGCGTACGATCAGCTCTTGCGCCAAACGAATGGCTACCTCTGGATTAGGCCCGGTATCGTCTCGGCGCAATACCTCTACTTCAACTCCGTCAGGAAGATCCGCCTCGTGCAACTTCATGTAGAGGCGAATGCCTTTGTCGATCTGATCTCCTAAAGACGCCTGGGAGCCCGAGTAGGTGTTGATGACGCCCACCTTTATTGTTTCTGCCCCCGTGGAGACCGCCGCTAAACCAAGCACTCCAGCGGTTAGTACCCCCGCAAATCTAATACACCGTCTCATCCGCATTCTCCGTTTTAGTTGTGAATAGTCAAAGGGAAATCCGATGACTTGGAAGAAATACTGGCTTGATAGAAATACAGCATACTGAGAATTTTCGTCAGTATGCTGTATTGTTTTTTTACGTTCAATAAGGGTTAGTACTCATGAGACTGGACGAGTAAATCTGCTTCTGTACTCGACGCTGCGCGGCAACTCATTGATCTGCGATCTCTCGAATGCCCTGTAGAGATTCGTCCTCGGGGTTCGTGCAGAGGTTGAAGGATGAGCGCGGTTCTCGCTACCTCAGGTACTCGTACTTTCCCGCAAGATAAATCCATTCACTGAGCGGCCCCGGCAGCGGACTTCAATCCTACAGTTCACGTATCGCCAACTCCTTTCGGAGCGCATGCGTGAACAAACACGACACCAGCTATCGCCAGCTGTTCAGCAACCCCGCCATCGTGCGCAGCTTGTTCCAAGGTATTGTTAGAGCGCCCTGGCAGGACCAAGTCGATTGGGATCGGCTCGAGCCCCTGCCCACAGATTACATCAGCGACAAACTGCGTCAGCGGCATGGGGATACGGTCTGGCGCCTGCCCAGGCGGGAGGGGCGCGACGTATTTCTGTTGTTGATGATCGAGCATCAGTCCACCGTCGATTTCTATATGGCGCTGCGGATATTGACGTATCTGGGTTTGCTCTATGAAGCCCTGCTGGCGCGCAAGCTAATCAAGCCCGGCGAACCGCTACCCATGGTGTTGCCAATTGTGATCTACAGCGGTGTGCCACGCTGGAATGCTGCGCTCAATGTGTCTGATCTAATCGGGGCCATTCCCCAGGGGCTGCGCCGGTTTCTGCCCCAACTGCAGTACCTGCTGGTAGATGAAGGCGCGTTGGTCGCTTCTGGCAAACTGCCCCGGAACAATCTGGCGGCGCTGCTGTTTCGCATGGAGCATAACCGCGGTCTTCACGACGTGGAAGAGCTGATTCAAAAAGTGTATAACTACACCAAGGCCGACCCCATCGTACGGCGCGCCTTTGCCACCTGGACGCGGCACGTTCTGCTTCCGCGCTCGCTGCCCGATGTCGATATGCCGCAAATCGACAACTTACTGGAGATCAAGAACATGCTCGCTGAAC
>Ga0180218_1001455_pt1 | contig 14175 bp, 13 predicted proteins | sample eDN3rd37CKraftBY_FD_151334 | JGI IMG/M metagenome (GOLD analysis project Ga0180218, IMG submission 151334) | Enriched backyard soil microbial communities from Emeryville, California, USA - eDNA 3rd pass 37_C Kraft BY (version 2) (version 2) | ecosystem: Environmental > Terrestrial > Soil >...
CGAAGTCTGTCATGCCCGGCCTTGTGCCGGGCATCCACGTCTTAGCGGCCTAGCAGAAAGAAAGACGTGGATGGCCGGGACATCACGGCGTTCATGCCCGTCTTCGACGGGCTATGCCCGGCCATGACGCGCTCAGTTAGCCCAAATTCAACTCCTTGAAGAAGTCGTTGCCCTTGTCGTCGATGACGATGAAGGCCGGGAAGTTCTCGACCTCGATCTTCCAGATCGCTTCCATGCCGAGCTCGGGATATTCTTGGCACTCCACTTTCCTGATGCAGTTTTCCGCGAGGTTCGCCGCCGAGCCGCCGATCGAGGCGAGATAGAAGCCGCCGTGCTTCTTGCAGGCCTCGCGCACCTGCGCCGAGCGGTTGCCCTTCGCCACCATCACCATCGAGCCGCCGGCCGCCTGGAACTGGTCGATGTAAGAGTCCATCCGCCCCGCGGTGGTCGGGCCGAACGCGCCGGAGGCGTAACCCTCGGGCGTCTTGGCCGGGCCGGCGTAATAAATAGGATGGTTCTTGACATAGTCCGGCAGTCCCTTGCCCTTCTCCAGCCGCTCGCGCAGCTTCGCATGCGCCAGATCGCGCGCGACGATCATGGTGCCGGTCAGCGACAGCCGCGTCTTCGGCGGATACTTCGAGAGCTGCGCCAGAATCTCCTTCATCGGCCGCCGCAGATCGACCTTCACCACCTCGCCGCCGGCGAGCTTGTCCTGATCGACGTCCGGCAGGTACTGCGCCGGGTTGTGCTCGAGCTCCTCGAGGAAGATGCCGTCGCGGTTGATCTTGCCGACGGCCTGCCGGTCGGCCGAGCACGACACGCCGAGCCCGATCGGCAGCGAGGCGCCGTGGCGCGGCAGCCGGATCACGCGCACGTCGTGGCAGAAATACTTGCCGCCGAACTGCGCGCCGACGCCGGTCGACTGCGTCATCTTCAGCACCTCCTGCTCCATCGCGAGGTCGCGGAAGGCGTGGCCGTCCTCCGAGCCTTGCGTCGGCAGCGTGTCGTAATATTTGGTCGAGGCGAGCTTCACCGTCTTCATGGTGAGTTCGGCCGAGGTGCCGCCGATCACGATAGCCAAGTGATAGGGCGGGCACGCCGCGGTGCCGAGCGTCAGCACCTTCTCCTTGAGGAACGCCAGCATGCGGTCATGCGTCAGGATCGACGGCGTCGCCTGAAACAGAAACGCCTTGTTGGCCGAGCCGCCGCCCTTGGCGATGAACAGGAACTTGTATTCGTCGGCCGGCGCGCCCTCGCCTTCGGCGTAGATCTCGACCTGCGCCGGCATGTTGGAGCGCGTGTTCTTCTCCTCGAACATCGAGAGCGGCGCGAGCTGCGAATAGCGCAGGTTCTTTTTCAGGTACGCGTCGCGCGCGCCTTCCGCGAGCGCCGCCTCGTCGGAGCCGTCGGTCAGCACCGCGACGCCCTTCTTGCCCATGATGATCGCGGTGCCGGTGTCCTGGCACATCGGCAGCACGCCGCCGGCGGCGATGTTGGCGTTCTTCAAAAAATCGAAGGCGACGAACTTGTCGTTGGCGGAGGCCTCCGGGTCGTCGAGGATGGCGCGGAGCTGCTTGAGGTGCGCCGGGCGCAGCAGGTGATTGATGTCGGTGAAGGCGGCCTCCGAGAGGAGCCGGATCGCCTCGCGCTCCACCACCAGCATGTCGCGGCCGAGCACCTTCTCCACCCGCACCCCCGCGGTGCCGATCTTGCGGAACGGCGTCTGGTCCTTGCCGAGCGGAAACAGCGGCGTGTGCTTGTAGGGCGGCAGTGTCGGGGGCGTGACGGGAGCGTTCATGGCAGCGTCCTTTGGCAGCATCCTTGGCGGCAAAAAGAGGGATTTCTGCTCTGCCATAGCTGGAACGGCTCCAAAGAAAAAGAGGCGGGTTCCGCATGGGAGCAAGCGGCGTGGCGCCGGCCTTCGCGGGCCATAGCCGGCTTCGGCCGGCGACGGCCGGTTCGCGTGAAGAAAACGCGACCAAATCAAAAAGGCCCACTTTCACAAGCCCATGCCGTGCCTTCCCCGCGCGGGCAGGACGGCCTTTCACGGCCGCCCGCACGCCATTACCTTCACAGGATGCCGAAGGAACAGCACTTCTGGAACTCGGTCGCCCTCGTGGTCTTCGTGGCGCTGGCCGCGCTGTCGGTCGCGCTGGTCGACACCTATGGCAACCGCGATTTCGACGCGCTGGGCTTCTTCGACCTGACGCTGATGGGCCTCGCCGCCTTCCGCATGGTGCACCTCCTCACCTACGACAAGATTTTCGAGATGGTGCGCGCCGCCTTCATGGACGAGAAAGGCGGGAGGCTGAAGAAGGCCGAGCGCGGCTGGCGCCGCCTCGTCTGCGAATTCCTCGAATGCATCTGGTGCACCGGCATCTGGTCGGCGCTCGTCGTAGTGACGATCTACCTCACCGGCTTCTGGGGCCGCTTCGCGGTGCTGCTGTTCGCCGTCGCCGGCATCGGCTCGCTGCTGCAGCTGGTTTCGAAGGCGGTGGCGGGGATGAGTGAAGGGAGAGAGTGAGCGTTCAAACGTTAGCGCCTGCGGTGCTGGCAAAGACCTTCGTGGAATTAGCTACGGCTTGGTTCCAAGATTTACAAGATTTGATAATTCAGCCGAATTGACAGAGTCAAACTCCCAGCGAGGTATATGTAAACGCGCGCCGTGACCAGAACCAAGAGCATCAATCATTTCACTAAGTTCCTTTACAGAGCCAACTCCGACCATTCCCTTTATCTTTTCGAAATAGCTCAACGATTGCGCTCGGGCAAAAATTTCGAACGGACCATAAGATCGCGAAGCCGCATAAACTAGTGTCTCAGGCCACCATTGACGCATTTCGCCCTTCAGCGCACCCACACAACTTCGTAAGAAAAGAATAAAGTCGGTTTGCATAAGCAGTTTAAAGGATACCCCAGACGAATGAGACCGCTTTTCTAAAAAGTCCGCCCTGAGCGAAAGCCTACGTAGCTGTAGGCGCTGATTCCGATTTTCCAAGGAGCGCAAATACGGCCGAAAAATCTCGAAACTTTCTATGGGTTGGCGTCGATTTTCGGATACGTCACCGAGATAATAACCCGCGTTCAAAAGTTCGGTAACCGTCGAAAAACGCTCATTTCTGATCAAAAGCGCGATGAGGTAGAGAAACAGTTCATGCACCACAAACTTGAAGTTATCGAAATCCGTGTCCGTCCATTGATTTATCGTTGAAGGTCGAAACATGTAAATGGCGCTTCTCTCCAAAAATGATTGAAGATTGCGAGTCGCGTCAAAAGGCCAACAACGACTTAAGGTGCTTACCACCTCAATAAACTCATTTCTGTATGGTAGAAACGAGTCGATACTAGCTACAATATCGTCGTCGGAGAGCGCCCCTGCATCCGGTTTTGAAATACGGAACTGTTCGATCCCGTCACCAAAGGTCGCAAAATATTCCTCAAGAGCCCCTGGTGCCCCGGGCATGCCATTTCGAATTAGGTCGGTCGCACGCCGGGCCCGCGACTGGGTTCCCAAATGGATGGCGCTGTCTTTCAGAAATTCAGGAGCTTTTCCAAGATCAGGCTTCTCATGAAGCGGTTTATCAAAAATCCATCGTAACAATTGCTCGAAATTCTTTGCGTAAGAGTCTCGATCACTAAGATCAATATAGATTCGAGATTTGTAGTATGTTGGGAGAAATGGCTGCCCGTGATCATTTCGCTCGGAAATCACACCAACGAATTTATTCTGATCCAATTTCTTATAAACTTCAGCCGATACGATTTGCGTCTCAGTTCCTACGCCACCCTTTCGACCATCTGCCTTTTCTACATACACATGGTCCAATACGACGACCACCTTTTTTACTTCGGGATCGGTGACCATCTTCTCCATGAAAGCAACTGCGTCATGACCTTCCTTCAAATCCCACTTATCTAAAATGACATCGACGCCATTCTCTCGAAGCTGCGTCGCAAGATCGATGACCCACTTTTCGTGATCAGGCGAACTCCAGCTATAAGAAATAAAAGCTTTTGGCGTACTCATCTGATTGCTCTGGTCCTCGGAGATTTAAAGCATCCAAAATCAATTTAACACTACGAAGGTATAGGCCTTCCTTGTTGCCACCGATCTCGCAAGGCGATCAGTCGTCGCCAGTGCTCAATCGGGTATCCAGCTTTGACGATTAATCCCGAATCAATCAAATCGCGCACGAAGCTTTTTACAATCGCTTCAAGGTGATCGTATGCAAGATCTTCAACATATAGTTCTTGCTCAATTCCAATTGCGATTGCATCTAAAAAATTTAGTATGGTCACCATCTGTCGGCGAAATTTTTTTGGATTTCTTTTCAGCGCTCCGCTTTCTTGCGCATTTCTAATTTTTTGAATGCAATCAAACATCACGGGGCTTAAGTCATATTGACCACACGCATTTAGAGTTTGCGTTTTTCGGTTCTCTTCACGTGCTGCGACAACTTGGCGACGAGCAACAAATACGAGCGCACCCGTCACAATTACGAGCGCGATGGTTCCAACCGCAGTCCATCCATTTGCGGTAAGGCAAAGAAAAGTAGACCCCATCTGAAATCCCAAACTCGGAAAATTCGCGTGAAAATAATGAACCTTAGTCTACGATATTAGAGTTGCCATATTAATGCCTCACTCTAAGACTATATTCCTATCCATCCCGCCCCACCATCGGGGCGTCTGATCAGCGTCATCTGGCGCGGGGCGGGTCCGGCGGCGCGTGGGCGGAGATCGGCCCTTGTGCGCGGCCGGAGCCGGCCGACGCGGCGCGCTTCACAACAAGCGCGCGGCAGAAGCCGGTCACGCGGTGGCCGTTTCGCGCGAGACGTAGCGCGCGAACGGCAGGCGGAAGCCGCGCGATCCCCCTCCGGCAGGCGGCCGGAACAGCGGCGGGTACAACGATCCCCCGCCGGGGCTTGCGCGGGCGACGCCTTCAAACACCGCGCGCGGAACGCCGGCTTTGGCGGCGTTCGCGGTGACTATGCTCGTGTGACCAAAACTCACCTGTCACACGGGGCCGAGGACGCGGCTTATCGTCCGGCGTTCCGCGCGCCCGATGCTTCGGGTGTTGGAAGGAACGAGGGGAACGAGCTGCGGCGTACCCGGCGCCGACCAAAAAACACGGGCGTGTCCGCATGTCCGGGCGCATGCCCGGGCCTGTCCGATATGCGCAGTCAAAGAACGAGCGGATATGCGGCAATCAAAAACGCACATCCTCATGGTGAGGAGCATCGCACAAGCGATGCGTCTCGAACCATGAGGCCAATGAGCCCCATTCCCATCCTTCGAGACGCCCGCCGACGCTAAAGCGTCCGCGGGCTCCTCAGGATGAGGCGGAGTAAGACGCCGGCGAGGCAAATCCGCCTCCCCATCATCCAATCTTCGCCCGAACCTTCCCCCGCTCTCCCGCGTTGAACGAGGGCCAGCCACGAAACGCATCACTCCGCGATGAGCCACGACGCCACGCCATTCCGCACGCTGATCCCGCACCGGCTCGACCGGCTGCCGTTCACGCGCTTTCACCGGCTGATCGTCGTCGCGCTCGGCGTCACCTGGATCCTTGACGGCCTGGAGGTCACGCTGAAGGGCGCGGTGTCGGGCGTGCTGCAGGACCAGGCGACGCTCGGCCTCACCAGCGCCGAGATCGGCTTGTCGGCCTCGTGCTATCTCGGCGGCGCGGTCGCCGGCGCCCTGCTGTTCGGCTGGCTGACCGACCGCTACGGCCGCCGGCTGATGTTCTTCGTCACGCTCGGCGTCTATCTCACCGGCGCGTTCCTCACCGCCTTCTCGTGGGACCTCGCGAGCTTCATCGTCTTTCGCATCGTCACCGGCGCCGGCATCGGCGGCGAATATGCCGCGATCAATTCGGCGATCGACGAGTTGATCCCGGCGCGGCTGCGCGGCCGCATCGACATCTACATCAACGGCTCGTTCTGGCTCGGCGCCGCGCTCGGCTCCGGCGCGACCGTGGTGCTGCTCGATCCGGCGGTGTTCGCGGTCGACACCGGCTGGCGCGTCGGCTTCGCGATCGGCGCGCTGCTCGGCCTCGTCATCATCGCGGTGCGCCGGCACATCCCGGAAAGCCCGCGCTGGCTGATGACGCATGCCCGGCGCGCGGAAGCCGAGCGCGTCGTGGCCGAGATCGAGGCGCGCGTCGCGCGCGAGAGCGGCGCGGCGCTGCCCGCGGTGCCGGACCGGCCGGTGACGCTGCACGCGCATCGGCGCTTCGGGTTCGGCGTCATCATCCCGGAAGTGTTCGGCCGCCACTGGCGGCGCTCGCTCACCGGCTTCGCGCTGATGGTGTCGCAGGCCTTTCTCTACAACGCGATCTTCTTCACTTACGCGCTGGTGCTGACGCGGTTCTATGCCGTGCCGGCCTCCGACACCGGGCTTTATCTCCTGCCCTTCGCGATCGGCAATTTCGCCGGCGTGCTGGCGCTCGGCCGCCTGTTCGACACCTGGGGCCGCCGGCAGATGATCGCGGTGACTTACATCGTGTCGGCCGCGCTGCTGGTCGCGACCGGCTGGCTGTTCGCCGCGGGCGCGCTGACGGCGGCGACGCAGACCGCGCTGTGGACGCTGATCTTCTTCGTCGCCTCGCCGGCGGCGAGTTCGGCCTATCTCACCGTCAGCGAGATCTTCCCGCTGGAGACCCGCGCGCTCGCCATCGCGTTCTTCTATGCGGTCGGCACCGGCGCCGGCGGCGTGGTGGCGCCGTGGCTGTTCGGCACGCTGATCGGCACAGGAGCTGCGTGGAACCTGTTCTACGGCTATCTCGCCGCGGCGGCGCTGATGGTGATCGCGGCGGTCATCGCGCTGGTGTTCGGCGTGGCGGCGGAGCGGCGCTGCCTCGAGGAGATCGCGGAGCCCTTGTCGGCGTGGCGGCCGACGCCATGAGCAGCAGGCGGTGTCACACCAGCCTGCATTCCCCCGCCCGCCCCATCGCGCATTCGAGCGCCTTGCGGTCCCATTGGGCGAGCGTGGCGGCCGCCTCATAGGTCGAGACCAGGAAGGCCATCAGCGCGGCGTCGGGGTCGCTCGCGCTGCGCACCGCCTCGTAAGGCAGCAGGAACTCGCCGAGCTCCTTCGACCAGAACGTGGCCGCGGGTTTCACCTTGGCGTCGGCGAAGCCCTCCGGTCCCGGATAGGCATAGGAATAGAACGCCGCCTCGTCATAGCCGCCGCCGCCCGGCCAGAACCCCGCGCTCGACACCTCGTGCGAATAGGCCTCGCAGACGACCGCGTCGGACAGGCCCGGCACGCCGCCGGGATGGCGCGGCGCGGTGCGGCCGGAGAACCGCGTGACCGCGAGGTCGAACGAGCCCCAGAAGAAATGCACCGGGCTCGCCTTGCCGAGGAAACCGGTGCGAAACCGCGTCATCACGTGATGCGCCGCCAGCAGCGCGCGCCAGAACCGGTGCGCGGCGTCGCGGTCGTAGGAGGCATGCACGCCGTCGGCGTCGAACCGGATCGCGCCGGGGATCTCGCAAGGATACGGGTCGATCGTCACCGCGATGCCGAGCTCGCGCAGCGCCTTCATCACCTCGCCGTGGAACTCCTTGGTCGTGGTCGGCCGCAGCAGCACCTGCCGGGTATGGTCGCCGGAGGTGCGGATCATCAGGGCGTGGTCGATGAAGTCGAACTCCATCTCGAACTCTCCCGGCCCGGCCGGTTCGGTGTAAGGGATCGGCCCGGTGGTCAGGCCGCGCGCCGACACATAGAGCGTGACGTGCCAGGAGTGGTTGAGCCACGGCGTCAGCGCGAGCCGCACCTTGCCCACCACCTGCGTCCACAGATGCAGCGTGTCCTTGGTGTCCTTCCAGGCGGCATAGGGCAGCGCGGGCCAGCGGTCGGTCATGGTGTCGGCGTCCTTCTCGATGGTCTTGAAGCCCCGGGCCGGCGCCGAGCATAACGCAACCGGCGCCGGTTCTGCACAAGCGGCGGGCCAAGGCCGTTGACCCTGTCGCCTCCGGCCCTTACCCCTTTGCGCTGTCAGCAGGAATCGAAACGCCCGCCGCAATGCCCGCAAGACCGTTCCGCGTCGGCCGCAGCCTCACCGGCCTCGGCCTGTTCGCCACCCGCGAGATCAAGAAGCGCGCCCGCATCGTCGAATACAAGGGCCCGCGGCTGTCGGAGCCGGCGGCCGAGCGCGCCGAGACGCGCGGCAACCGCTATCTGTTCGAGGTGTCGAAGCACGTCACCATCGACGGCACCACGCGCTCCAATGTGGCGCGCTACGCCAACCATTCGTGCAATCCGAACGCCGAGGCGATCGTGTTCCGCGGCCGTGTCTTCATCAAGTCGCTGCGGCGGATCAAGCCCGGCGAGGAGATCACCTACAGCTACGGCGGCGACTATCTGCGCAACGTCATCGGCAAGGCGAACTGCAAGTGCAGCCGCTGCCGGCGGCGGCGGGCCAAACGCGCGCGGGAACGTTACGCGGCGAAGCAGCGTGCCGAACGCCGCGCCGCCGCATCGCGTCGAAAGAAGACAACCAAGAAGACCTCGCGTAGAACCTCCCGGCAATGACAGACATGAAACCGTTCCGTGTCGGCCGGTCGCGCACCGGCCTCGGCCTGTTCGCCACCCGCGACCTCCCCCGCGGCACCGAGATCGTCGAATACAAGGGGCGTCGCATCCGCACGCCGCGCGCCAAGGAGCTCGAATGGGTGCGGGCGAACCGCTATCTGTTCGAGATCAATTCGCGCTGGACCATCGACGGCTCGTCGCGGCGCAACCTCGCCCGCTACGTCAACCACGCCTGCCGGCCGAACGCGGAAGCCGTGCTGACCGGCGGCCGCATGGTGTACCGCGCGACCAGACGCATTCCCGAGGGCAACGAGATCACGGTCGATTACGGCAAGGAATATTTCGACCTCTACCTCAAGCCGATCGGCTGCCTCTGCGTGACGTGCGTCGAAAAACGCCGCGAAGCGCGCCGCCTTGCGCGCAAGAGCTCCAGCAAGCGGACCGATAAGCGGGCCAGCAAGACGTTGCAATCGAAGCGCCGGGCAAAGACAATCCGCACATCGGCGAGCAAGAGGAAAACGTCGCGCAAAACAAGCGCAGCCAGAAAAACCGCAAGGAGGACGTGATGGCGCACCAGATCCGCCGGGTCGTGACCGGCCACGACGCGCAGGGCAAGGCCAAGGTCCTGATCGACGAGGTGATGACCGACCCGCAGAACAACCGGCCGGGCGCGGAGTTCTACAATATCTGGACGACCGAAGGTTTTCCCGTCAACAACGACGGCAGCGACGACGCCGGCAAGCGTCCGGTCAAGACCGCGCTGCCCGGCGGCATCGTGTTCCGCATCGTCAGCTTCGGGCCCGGCGTCGCGCCGCGCAACCACCGCACCGACACCATCGACTTCGCGGTGGTGATCTCCGGCGAGATCGAGATGACGCTCGACATCGGCTCGGTTCACCTGAAAGCCGGCGACGTGCTGGTGCAGCGCGGCACCATCCACAACTGGATCAACAAGGGCACCGAACCCTGCGTGATCGCCTTCACGCTGGTCGATGCGAAGCCCGTCGAGGCCGGCGGCCAGGTGCTGCAGGCGCACGGCTAGCGCGTGGTCCCGAAAAGTGGGAACCGGTTTTCGGGTAAGACCACGCGCAAATAGGAATCGCGCGTCATTCCGGGGCCTGTGCGCAGCACGGGAACCCGGAATCCAGAAGCGGATTCGGAAATTGCCTCTGGATTCCGGGTTCGTCGCGCCTTCGCCCTTCGGGCTTCGGCGGACGCCCCGGAATGACAGCTTTAATCACTAGCCATCCAGCTCCGGATAATCGCGGAAGATGCCGTTCTCGTTGAACGGAAGGCGCCGCGGTGACGCGAGATAGGCCGCGATGTTGGGCCGCTCGCTCACCTTGTCGTGGATCGCGACGAGCCGCGGCGTCTTTTTCTCCAGCCTCTTCATCGCCTGCGGGAATGCATAGCGCAGCCCGGCGACGAGCTGGAACACCGACAGGTCGACATAGGTGAGCCTCCGTCCGGCGACATAGGGCCCGCCGCTCGCCCTGGCCACGCTCTCCAGATAGCCGAGATATTTCGGCGCCCGCTCGGCGCGGAACTGCTCGGCGAAGCGCAGCGCCTCGGTCTTCTGGTCCTCGTAATAATAAGACGAGCCGACCGGGTGATGGGTGTCGTGGATCTCCTTCACGAAGTCGGTGATGGTGAGCTGCAACTGATGCAGCCAGATGCGCTGGGCGTCCGACTTCGGCGCGAGGCCGTGGCGCGGTCCGAGCCAGTGCAGGATCGCCGCGACATGCGACACTGTCAGCTTGCCGGCCTTGAGGAACGGCGGCGCGAACGGCGGCGTCTTGTTGGTGCTGCTCGCCTTCATCAGGCGGACCATCGCCTCGGTGCCGCCCCTCCCTCTACACACGTCGTCGTAGGACGCCCCCGCCTCCTCGAGCGCGAGGCGGACGAACTCGCCGCGGCCCTGGATGCCGGGCCAGTAATAGAAGTCGTAGCGCATCGGAGCCTCCATTCAGGATCCGATCATAGCAATGCGGCTGCGCCATGAAAAACCGAGATGAAACATCCGCGCGAGAAAACCGCATGAAAAATCCGCGCCGGTCGCCCCGGCTCGGATGCATCACTCTCGGGCGCGGCGTTCAGTTCGTCGCGAAGCAGTACAGCAACCCGTCGCCGCCGGTCGAGCGTAGGTCGGCCTGCGAGCAGCCGCCGTCCGGACCGCGCGAGGGATGCGCCGAGTTCCACGACTTCGACGGCGCGTCGTCGCGCAGGCCCTGCCGGTCGGAATGCCCGAGCATCGCGCTGCCTTGCGTGCTGCTCGTCCAGTTCTTGCAGGTCATGTCCTTGTCGGCCGGGAAGGCGCGGCCCTCCGGCGTCGAGCCGGTGAGGATGTCATGGCGGTTCGGCTGGTCGCCGCGGCCGTTGATGACATCGCCTTTCTCCGACAGCGCGGTCTGCTTGGTCAGGTTGTTGGCGTCGCTGTGCAGGTCGTCGACGCTCTTGGCGATGGTGATGCCCTTGGCGTTCTGCCACGGCCCGCTGCCGATGCGGTCGCGCGCGTTCACCGCGCCGGCGCCTTGCGTCGACAGGTAAGCGTGCCAGGTCTTGCCGGTCGAGCCCGCCGCCTGCGCGAGGCTCGCGCAATGCGCGTCGGCGCCGGCCAGGCCGCCGAGATCGGCGCCCTTGCCCGGCCCGGCGCTGGTCACAAAAAACGTCATGCTGGCCTGCTGCGCCTGCGCGGGCGCGGCGAGCGGCAGCACGGCAAGGGCAAGCAACGACGCGGACGTGATGACGAAACGCATGAAAATCCTCCCGGTTGAACGGTCGACGCGCGCCGGACGCGCGCGTTCAAGGCAGGCTAACACCGCCTCCGCGGCGCTATTCCTGCACGACTTCGTGAGCGCCGGTTGCCGCGGCCTGCGCGACGATGTCGCAGCCGCGCTGCCCACGCCAACCACGAAAAAAAGCCCGGCGTCGCCGCCGGGCTTTCAACCTCAAACTGTAACGATCTAACCGATCTTGCGATCAGGCCGGCTGGATGTTGCCGGCGGCCTGCTTGCCGCGCTCGGTGATGATGTCGTAGCTGATCTTCTGGCCTTCGACCAGCGAACGCATGCCGGCGCGCTCAACCGCGCTGATATGCACGAACACATCCTTCGACCCGTCGTCGGGGCTGATGAATCCGTAGCCTTTTTGAGTGTTGAAGAACTTCACGGTACCGCTAGCCATATCTTGCGTCCTTTTCACGCTTCGTTGCATTTGCCGCCGCGAACCCTCGCGGCTGCGCAACAATCCGAGTTTCGGGGGTATTCACTTCGAGAAGCAGCCCCAGTGATCGGGAGCGTGTCAGCAAGGTGAAGCCGAAATCCAGTTGCGGGCCGGAACCTATCCGATTTGCCGGCAAGGTCAACGGTTCCGCGGTCGACCGGCCCGCGAAACCGGCCGTTTATGCGGCTTTCGGGCCACAATTGGCTCCCAAAACCTTAACCCGACCCCCTGCTTGGTTATCGGTCTGCTTTATTCATCGATAAGAAGCGAACGATAGAGTGCAGGGCATCGGCCGGGCCGCCCCGTGACAGCCGCGGTCGGAAGCCTGCCGGACCACTGAACATGCCTGTCGACAATCGCAGATCGCGCCGTTTCCGCCTGTCCTGTCGCGCATGGATTGCATCCGCCGGCGCACGCCCGCAGCCCTGTGCGCTGGTCGATATCTCGGACAGCGGCGCCCGCCTGCGGGTCGAAAACCCGGATGCCATCCCCGAGCGCTTCGCCGCGCTGTTCACGACACGCGGCGAACCGAGGCGGCGCTGCCGTGTGGTCTGGCGGTCGCCAAACGAGATCGGCGTCGTTTTCGAAAATCATTTGCCCATGGCGGCGCGCGACAGACGGTTCGCGCGCGCGCATCAGGCGCAAAAGTTCGCCGATCTCGTCTTGGCGATCTGAGTTCCCTGCATTCAGCGGCAGCGGCGGCCCTATTTCGTCCACGCATGCGACGCATCGCGACAAGTCTTCACGAAATGACCTTGTGACCGCCGCAGCGGTGCCGCCTCCACCCGCGAGCGTCTGCGCCGCGCCGGTCATCGATGGCGTTGCCGTCATCGACCTCGTGACGCCATCGCTGGCGACGGCGCGTTGCAACATCCGAACCGAACAGGTGATGCAATGAACACGCTGACCAAGACTGCTTTGTCCGTTTCCTGCGCGGCGCTGCTCGGCGCCGCGACGCTGGTGGCGACACCGAAACCCGCCAACGCGCTGGCGGAATGGGTGATCCCGGTCATCATCGGCACCGCGATCGTCGGCGTCGGCACCGGCGCGGCGGTGAACGAGTCGACGCACCGCGCCTATGCCTACGAGCCCGCCTATGAAGGCCCGCGCGGCACGGTCTATGTGCAGCCGACCGGTTGCCACTGGGAGCGCACGGTCTATCAGGGCCGCCTGCACAATGTTCAGGTCTGCCCGTAAAATCGGAGATTGAGGCAACGCGACGCCCGTGCCGGAGCGATCCGGCGCGGGCCTCGCTCACTTCAACTCATCGTGTCCTTGACCGCGGCGACGAGCTGCTTGAGCGTGAAGGGCTTCGGCAGGAAAGCCGGCATGTCGCCCTCCGGCAGGCTTTTGGCGAAGGCGTCTTCGGCGTAGCCCGACACGAAGATGAACTTCACCGTCGGGTAGCGCCGGCGCACCTCCTTGAGCAGCGCCGGCCCGTCCATCTCCGGCATCACCACGTCCGACACCACGAGATCGACGCCGCCTTCCTGCTCGAGCACCTCGATCGCCTCGATGCCGTTGCCGGCTTCGAGCACCGTATAGCCGCGCGACGCGAGCCCGCGCGCATTGAGCGCCCGCAGACCCTCCTCGTCCTCGACCAGCAGGACGCGGCCCTGCCCGGTGAGGTCGGCGGTCGCCGCCTTCTCGGCGCGCGCCGCCGCGGACATGACGTCGGCGACCGCCGGCGCCTCTCCTGCTGCCAGCTTCGGCAGGCTGTCCTCGGCGCCCGGCTCGTGGCGCGGCAGGAAGATGCGGAAGGTGGTGTTGCCGGGCTTCGAGTCCACATAGACGTAGCCGCCGGTCTGCTTGACGATGCCGTAGACCGTCGAGAGGCCGAGGCCGGTGCCCTTGCCGACCTCCTTGGTGGAGAAGAACGGCTCGAAGATCTTTTCAATGATGTCCTGCGGGATGCCGGTGCCGGTGTCGCCGACCTCGACCAGCACATAGTCCGCCGCCGGCATGCCTTTCGCGTTGTAGGCGGCGCATTCGGCGGCGGCGACGTTCGCGGTGCGGATGGTCAGCTTGCCGCCGTCCGGCATGGCGTCGCGCGCGTTGACCGCGAGGTTCACCACCACCTGCTCGAGCTGCGACAGGTCGGCCTTGACCGGCCACAGATCGCGGCTGTGCGTCACCTCGAGCGACACCTTCTCCCCGATCAGCCGCTTCAGCAGCATGCCGAGATCGGACAGCGTTTCGCCGAGGTCGAGCACCTGCGGCCGCAGCGTCTGCTTGCGCGAGAAGGCGAGCAGTTGCCGCACCAGCGCCGCGGCGCGGTTGGCGTTCTGCTTGATCTGCATGATGTCCTGGAAGGACGGATCGGTCGGCTTGTGCGCGTTGAGCAGGAAGTCGGTCGCCATCATGATGGCGGACAGCACGTTGTTGAAGTCGTGCGCGACGCCGCCGGCGAGCTGG
>Ga0180218_1001456_pt1 | contig 14171 bp, 14 predicted proteins | sample eDN3rd37CKraftBY_FD_151334 | JGI IMG/M metagenome (GOLD analysis project Ga0180218, IMG submission 151334) | Enriched backyard soil microbial communities from Emeryville, California, USA - eDNA 3rd pass 37_C Kraft BY (version 2) (version 2) | ecosystem: Environmental > Terrestrial > Soil >...
CCGACGGCATTTCGACATCGGAGTGTTTGCCCCCTACGAACTGATGCGATCGGTGGCACCTGGGATGAGGGAGGCAGGGGGAGGTGCGATCATCAACATCACTTCCGGCGCGTCGCTCATGCCGGGTGACGGTCCGTATCACGAGTTCGATTCCGGGATCCTGCCCGGTTATGGCGGCTCCAAGGCTGCGCTCGAACACTTGACCCGATGTGCCGCGTTCGACCTCCAGAGGTGGAACATTTCCGTGAATGCTCTCTCGCCTTCGAAGGCGATCAAGACGCCCGGCGTCGCGTACTATGCAAAAGAGTTCGAGGACTACGGTTCCGAATCTGAATTTGCCGAAGCAGCGGTTCGTCTGGCGGTCGTGGATCCTCAGGTGATCACCGGCCGGGTCGTCGGTCACCTCGATGTGCTGGACGGAGACTTCCGCCCGTTCGTCCTGCCTTGATACGACGCCGCGCCGCGTCCGGTTCCGCCCTCGATCCATCATGCTCGCCAGGTCGTCGGATTCGTGGCGTGATCAGGGTGCCGAGTCGAGTTCGAACATGCGTCGAGCGTGTGCCTGCGCACGCTCGAACAGGTCGTCGTGGATCGTCGCATACGTTTCGACCACGCGGTGACGCAGCGACCTTGCTGCATCTGGGAGAAATTCGGGTGGAAGTTCTGGGTCCCGGTGGACCAGTTCCCGATAGTCGTGGGTCAGTCTCATCCACCGCAACACCGATTCCTCGGCTGAGAGGTCGTCCCGGGCGTTGGTGGGGACCAGCGGGGCGAAGCGCACGACGAAGTCGTTGTATCCGGCAGTCAAGGCGTCGAGGTCCCAGCACCGGTGGAGAAGTTCGTCGATGTCCGACAATCCGGCCGGCTCGCCGACGAACACGTCGACCATTCCGTCGAGACCGAGGTTCTCGATGAGATCTTCGACCTCGCTTTCGCAGTCACGGGCGGCAATCCACGCCGTCTCACGCATGCGACCGAAGCCGAGATACCCGAGGCGGCTTTTCATGTTGCGGCGTGTCGAACGAAGGCTGTCCGGGATCGAGGCCAACACTATTGTCCAGCGACCGTTCCAGGAGACCTCGCGGCCGAACTGTTCGACCCGCCGATCAACCGAAACGATCGTCTCGATCATCTGCGGGGCGAGGCGATATTTGGACTTGCGACCCTCCCGACGGCATTCGAGAGTGCCATCCGCGCAAAGCCGGGAGAGCGCGACCCTGATCGAACTCGCCGTGTATCCGGCATACTCGAGCAACGCGATAATCCCGTCGCCCGGAACGAACGGACGTGTAGGCAGGGTTGTTCCGAGGAGGAACGGTACCCAGCTCTGGATCGACGCACCCGGAAACTCGCCCACACTCACAGCAGAAAGTCTATCCACCAGTACCGAGACGCTCCACGACGCCCGGCTTGCCGGCAACGACGCGACGCGGATGACTCGCCCGAACTGATGTACCTGAGATCCAAGACTTCGAGGTAGTACGACACGTCTATACCGGAAGCAGTGACCGCCCTGTCGGAAAATGCGACCTGCGTGGGTATTGCGCACACCAGAACGTCGGATGCGTCCTCGTCCACGACAGCCCATGTGCTCCCTTCGAGAACAGCGGTGCGCGGTCGGGTGAAGGTCGGTGCACGTGATGCGGCTGGAAGAAATGCAGAGGTCATGTTTACTTCCTCACGGTCGGCGCGTAACGCATGAGATCGAGCGCGAACCGGACGTAATGCTCCGCAATTTGTTCCGGGCTCGACGGGCCGTCGGGACGCCACCAGGTGGGCAGTGCTGTGCACATGGTGACGACTGCTCGCGATGCCTCGTAAGGATGATCAGCGCGAAAACGGCCTTCGCGAACTGCAGCCTCTACCTCTACATCGATCATGCGTTGCTGAATGCTGCGCATGTCGGCGATCGCGGTCCGGTTCGCAGTATCCAAGCTGCGCATCTCACTCGCTCCGACGAAGCCGAGTTCTCTGCGGTGAGTGTGGTACAGCGCGAGGTTCTCGATGAGTAGGCCGAATCGCTCGACCGGACTCCCTCCCTCGTCTCGCGCGGCGTCGCTCCGTCGCTGAAGGTCGGTCATCGCGTACTCGAGGAGTGTCACCAACATCTGTTGCTTGCTCGTGTAGTGGTGGTAGATCCCCGCGACGGACAAACCGCACCGAGCGGCGATGCTTCGCATGTTCGCGCCGTGATAGCCGATCGCAACGAATTCCTCGAGAGCTGCCTGAAGGACGGGGTCGAAATTCAGGGGCGCGTAGGTACGCCAGTCGGATCCTGTCGACTCGGCAGTGCTTCGAGGCCGGGCAGGCGATCTCGGCGACGGTGGCACGAGTCGGGGTTTCGGATTCTCCGGGTCGACGTCGATGGTGAGGATGTGCGACACGTCCAGATTCAGGGCTTCTGCTATCCGGCCGAGACGAACGACACTGAGGCCGGTGTTGCCGTTCTCGATCTGGCTGATCGTGGCCGGGCTGACGCCGAGGGTGCGGGAAAGAGCTCGGAGGCTGATTCGCCGGGATAAACGTGCCGCTCGTATCTGTGCCCCCAGAATCGCGTCTGCCGGCCGGGGTCGTTCGTCGTTGATCGCCACGTCCACCCACTCTCCTTGTGTTCAGAAAGTCTAAACAGGACAGAAATTCTGCGTGCAGCCGGGTCGTGGGTGGACGTTCGAATCCCCTCCCGTCGGCTTACCCTCGGACTTCCTTCAGGACCGGGGTCGCGGCGAACTCGGCGCGCGCGAGGGAACGCCGGTGCACCTGGTCGGGTCCGTCGGCGATCTGGAGGAACCGGGCCTGTGCGTAGAGCACGGGCAGGATCGTGTCCTGCGACAGGCCGGCGCCGCCGAAGATCTGCATTGCGTCGTCGATGATCTGCTTGACCGTGTGCGGCACCAGCACTTTGGCGGCCGCGATGTCGTGCCGGGCATCCTTGGTGCCCTCGACGTCCATTCTCCAGGCAGCTCGCAGCACCGTCAGGCGCGCGGCGTCGAGCCGGATGCGGGCCTCGGCGACGGTTGCCTGCACGACACCCTCGTCAGCGAGTGGCCGCCCGAACGCGACACGCGTGCGAGCACGTTCGATCATCAACGCGATCGCGCGTTCGGCCATGCCGATCAAGCGCATGCAGTGGTGGATTCGTCCGGGCCCGAGGCGAGCCTGTGCGACGGCGAATCCCTTGCCGCGAGGACCGAGAAGATTTTCCTTGGGGACGCGAACCTTGTCGAAGACGATTTCGCCGTGACCGCCTTCGTGGCGGTCGGTGAAGCCCAGCACGGTGGTGGATCGGACGATGGTCATACCAGGAGTGTCGATGGGGACGAGGACGATGCTGTGGCGGTTACCGACCACGGCATCGGGGTCTGTCACGCCCATCACCATGGCTATGCGACAGTCGTCGCGCAATGCTGCGGTCGACCACCACTTGCGGCCTGTGAGCACCCAGTGGTCGCCGTCGTCGGCGATCTCGAGCCGAACGTTGTTGGCATCGGAACTTGCGACATCGGGTTCGGTCATCGAGAAGCACGATCGGATCTCGCCCTCGAGGAGCGGCGCGAGCCATTGCTCCTTCTGCGCGTCCGTGCCGTAGAGGTGCAGCAGTTCCATGTTCCCGGTGTCGGGTGCGGAGCAGTTGAACGCCTCGGGCGCCAGCAGCGGACTCCAACCGGTGAGTTCGGCGAGGGGCGCGTACTCGAGGTTGGTCAGCCCCGCGCCCTCGCGGGCGGGGAGGAAGAGATTCCACAGACCCTGGCGCTTGGCTGCAGCCTTGAGGTCGGCCATGATCGGCGGCGCACCCCAGTGGTCCGGTTTGGACGCGAGTTGCTCTTCGGCGATCGCCTCGGCGGGCAGCACCCGTTCCTGAATGAATGTCGACACTTTTTCTTGCAGTTCGAGGACTTTCGGGCTGTATTCGAAATCCACTTCCGTGCTCCGATCCGGTTCGATGATGGGCCGCGTTCAGCGGCGAAGTTCGGTGACCGACGAGGTTGCGGCGAGTTCGAGCGCGCGTTGCAGGAGCGGGCCGACCATGTCGGCGATGTCGTCGAAACCGTCACCGACGGTGCCGCCCTGCGTGTGCCGGGTGTTGATGCCCTCGAGGATGACCGCGATCTTGAAGTCGGCGAACACCGTGTACCAGTCCACATCGGGAATCTCGATGCCACGCTGTGTGGTGTATCGGTCGAGAAGCTCTGTGCGGGTGGGGAACCCGTCGAGTCGTGCGAGACCCTCGGTGATCGGGTTGTCGATCGTGCCCGGTTGGTCCCAGAAGCTCAGCATGATTCCGACGTCCGCAAGGGTGTCGCCGAGCGTGGCCATTTCCCAGTCGAGCACCGCGACGATCTTTCCGTGGTCGTCCCGAGAGGCGAGTACGTTGTCGAGTTTGACGTCGCCGTGGACGACGCCCGGGAAGTGTGAGGTGGGCAGCGCGCGGCGCAGCTTGTCGAGCAGCACGGACACCTCGGGGCGGTGGATGGTGCACGAGGCGTCCCACTGCCGTTCCCAGCGGTCGAGCTGGCGTTCGAGATAACCGTCCGGTCGGCCGAACGAACCGAGGCCGACCGCGTCCGGGTCGACGCCGTGCAGTGCGGCCAGGGTGTCGACCAGATCGAACCCGAGCCGACGACGTTCGTCCGATGTCAGACTCGACGCCTGATCGACTGTTCCGACGGGCACTCCATCGATGAACTCCATGAGATAGAACGGCGCGCCGAGAACATCCGTGTCCTCGCAGAGCAGCACCGTTGTGGGCACCGGGACCGATGTGTTGGTGAGTCCCTCGATCACCGTGAACTCACGCTTCATGTCGTGGGCGCTCGGTAGAACGTGCCCGTATGGGGGGCGCCGCAGAACCCATGTCCTGTCGGAGTCCGTGACGCGATAGGTGGGGTTCGAGCGGCCACCACTGATAAGCGAGGTGGTCAACTCGCCGCTCACTCCGCCGTCGAGCGCGCGACCGAGATACTGCGTCAATGCGCGCGTGTCGATCTCAGCGGTCATTGGGATGCCCTTCTGTATGGACTCAACACAGCGAACGATCGTTCGGTATAAACACTAACACCCTCGGGCGCGAATGAAGGAGGCCGGCCGGTTGGTCGCCGGCCGGCCTCGTCCCTGTTCGTGCGAGAAGGTGGATCTACACCGGACCCATGCGAATTGCACCGTCGATTCGGATGGTTTCGCCGTTGATCATGGCGTTGTCGACGATCGACAGGGCCAGCTTGGCGTACTCGGCCGGGACGCCCAGACGGGACGGATGCGGGACCTGCGCCGCGAGCGATTCGCGTACCTTGTCCGAGAGGTTGTTCAGGATCGGCGTCTCGAAAGTGCCGGGGGCGATCGTCACGACGCGAACGAGCTTGCGCGCGAGATCGCGTGCCCCGACGAGCGTCAGGCCTACGATGCCTGCCTTGGCGGAAGCATAGGGCACCTGGCCGATCTGACCTTCGTAGGCCGCGACGGACGCGGTCATGATGACGACGCCGCGTTCTCCACCCACCTCTTCGTTCTTGGCCATGCGCGCCGCGGCCAGGCGTAGCACATTGAAACTGCCGACCAGGTTGATATTGACGACCTCCTGGTAGAGATCGAGATCGCCGGGCGTGCCGTCCTTTTCGACGAGACGCAGTTTGCCGCCACGGCCGGCGCAGTGCACGACGGCGCGTAGAGGCGCGTTCTTTTCGGCCTCGGCGAGAGCGGCGTCGACGGCCTCGGCGTCACGGACGTCGGCGGGCGCGAACGTAGCGAGGTCGCCGAGTTCCTTGGCTACGGTCTCGCCGTCGGAGGAGGGCAGGTCGATGATGACGGTGGGGACGCCCCGAGCGATGAAGGCTTCGGCGGTGGCCCGTCCGAGGCCGGAGGCGCCGCCGGTGACGGCGGCAGAAGCGTGGGTGAGATCCATGAAATTCCAAACCTTTCGTTCGCGAGGGCATCGGCACGGCGCCGCAGATAGGGGAGCCCGATCCTGACCCCTTGCCGACAACCTAGTTATACAGGTAAGACTTGTGTCATGGGATTGGTGTGGCACCGGCAACACACCGTCCGCGAATGACCTTGTCGAGGGAACGGAGCTGAAGTGGACACGATCGACACCGGCCTGGTGATACTGCGCGTGCTACTCGGGTTGACGATGGCTGCCCACGGATACAGCAAGCTCTTCCGCGGCGGCCGCATCCCGGGCACGGCCGGATGGTTCGACAGCATGGGCATGCGACCCGGCAAGGTGCATGCCTGGCTTGCCGCCCTCACCGAAGTCGGCGCGGGCATCGCCCTCGCCCTGGGGCTACTCACCCCGTTCGCCGCGGCCGGATTCGTCTCGCTGATGTTCGTCGCCGCATGGACCGTGCACCGCGGTAAGGGCTTCTTCGTCGCCGCCGACGGCTGGGAGTACAACCTGATACTTGCCGGAGGTGCCGTAGTCGTTGCGATCATGGGCGCCGGCAGCGCCAGCCTCGACCACCTGATCTTCGGCGAGAACCTGCGCGACGGCTGGGTCGGCGGCGCCATCGCGCTGATCGGCGGGCTGGCTGCCGCCGGCATTCTGCTCGGCACGTGCTACCGGCCCGCACCGAAGCCGAGCGCCGAGTCGGTGACCGCGTCATGACGATGGATCTCTTGGAACTGCATGCTCGCGAGTGCGTCCGGGACACTGTCGCCCGCTACACGCATGCAGGCGACAGTGGCAAGCTCACCGAGCTTGCTGAGTGCTTCACACCGGACGGAACACTCGAGGTCAAGGGCCGCTCCCGTGCGACAGGTCGGGGCGCGATCGTCGAAATGCTCGGGGGCGGAAATACTCCCGATGACCCGCCACAAGTCGCGTCCGGCGCGAAGTTCTTCCAGCGACACTTCGTCGCAAATCTGGTGTTCGATTCGATCACGCCCGATCACATCAGCACCCGCGCCTACTTCGTCGTGTTCGGACCCGACGGCGCCGATCACTGGGGCAGATACCGAGACACGTTCGTCCCGGACGGAGACCGCTGGCTCCTCGCACATCGCTTTGTAGCAGTCGACACCACAGCACCCGATTCGTTCCTCGCGGCCCGATGGTCACAATGACCGCACGCGGATTCGTCAACCTCCGTGACGTGGGCGGACTGCCACTCGTCGACGGCGGAGTGACCGCACACGGAGTTCTGTACCGAGGCGACGCGCCGTACCCGGGAGATTCGGTGCTTCCCGAACTCGAGGCCTGGCCGCCACGCACCGTCATCGATCTGCGCGGTGACACCGAGCGCGATCGATTCGCGTACGGCTGGCCGGCCGAGACGGTGATCCACCACATGCCGCTGTTCGATTCCGCGGCCCCCGGCGCCCGCCCGGCCGACCTGCCGTCGCTCTACTCGCGCATGCTCCACTACAACGAGACCCGCGCCGGAGAGATCCTCGCGCTCGTCGCCGAACCCGAAGGCCCCGTCCTGGTGCACTGCACTGCCGGCAAGGACCGGACGGGCGTGCTCGTGGCCGTACTACTGCTTGCTGCGGGCGTCGAACCGGATGCCGTCGTCGACGATTACGTTCGCAGCGAGGAAGCGTTGCTCGATCTCATCGACCGGTGGCTCGAGGTGGGTATCCGCACCCGTCAATCCCCGCCGCTCGCGGAACAATTCCTGCGCGCACCCGCCGACGCGATCGCGCCGATCGTCGAGCAACTCACGTCGGCGCCCGGGGGACCGGCGCAATGGATGCTCGACCGGGGCGCGAACCCCGTTCACCTCGACATGTGGCGTGCGCAAGTACGCGGAGTCGTTTCGCCGATTCTCGGCATTTCAGAAGGAGGGACGCAGTGACTTCGACCCGAACCGACGTCGCGGCGCCGTCGGTGCTGACCGAATTCCGCGACGGCATCCTCGTCGTCACGCTCAACAGACCTCATGCTCGCAATGCCGTGAACGCGGACATGGCCGAGCTGGTCGGCGACGCCCTCGAACGCGCCCACCACGATCCGGAGGTGCGGGTTGTGATCCTCACCGGAGCCGGCGATCAGGCATTTTGTGGTGGAGGTGACCTCGTGGCGATGTCGGAAGGGCAATCGCTCGAACCTGCCGATCCCGCCAAGGAAGCATGGGGTTTCGGTGGAGTGTGCCGTCATCCCATCGACAAGCCGATCATTGCGGCGGTCAACGGCTTCGCGATCGGTGCCGGCGCCCAAATGGTCCTGGCGTGTGACCTTGTCGTCGCCGACGAGACCGCTGTGTTCTCGTTCCCCGAGGTCGGTAACGGACTCGTCGCGTCATCCGGCGCAGCCGTGCGCCTACCTGCATGGCTGCCCCGCCCTCTGGCGATGGAACTGCTACTGCTGGGCCGCAGGTTCACCGCTGCCGAAGCGCACTCGTGGGGACTCGTGAACCGCGTAGTGCCGCCCGGGCGAGCACTCGACGAAGCACTCACTATGGCCGAGGCCATTGGCCGTCAGGCGCCGCTTGCGGTGCAGGCCACCAAGCGCATGGTCGCGGGCATCGTCGACCGCGAGTTCGTCACCGAGCAACAGGCGTGGGAACGAACTCTGCTCGAAACGGTGGCCAACAGGGCCACCGAGGACGCGAAGGAAGGGCCACGTGCATTCGCCGAGAAGCGGCGGCCCGTGTGGCAGGGACGATAACTCCACTTCGCTGCAGTATCTGCGTGACCGCAGTATCCGCACGACGTCGATCGATCAGAACGAACCGAGGCGCCCGAAATGACAACATCCGATATCACCACCTACGATCCCGCCGCGTTGCGTGAGCAGTGGTACCGCGAGGGCTTCTACAGCGACCGCACGTGGCCCGATGTATTCGCAGAGAGCTGCGTGCACGGTGCGTCGGCCACCGTTGTCTACGCCGGCGCCGACGGTGCACAGCTTGTTACGACGGTCGGGGAGATCCACGCACTCGCCCAGCGCGTGGCCGCGGCACTGCAGGACCGCGGTGTGCGCTCGGGAGACGCGGTTGCAGTGCAACTGCCCAACAGGATCGAAGCGTCGATCGCGTATGAGGCGGCACTGCTCGCCGGCGCCGTCCTCGTCCCGATCGTGCACATCTACGGACCGAACGAGGTCCGGTTCATCCTCGAGCAGTCGGGCGCCAAGATTCTCGTTCAACCCGATCGCTGGAGGTCGACCGATTTCGGTGACCGCGTTGCGGTGTATGCGGATATCCCCACGCTGGAACAGATCGTGGTGGTGGGCGACACTGTCCCCGCCGGCGCCTCGGCATGGGACGAGCTCGTCGCGACCACCTCGGAGTACACGCGACCTGCTGGTCACGCCGACGACGTCGCTCTGCTCATCTATACCTCGGGAACCACTTCTGCTCCGAAGGGGGTGCAGCACAGCCATAATTCGCTGCTCGCCGAGCAACGGTCGGCGCCGCAGTATCTGGGGGCGGGTGACGATGCCGTGCAGTTGGTGTCGTTCCCGCCCGGACATATTGCAGGTGTCGGCAGTGTGCTGCGGCCGTTGCTCCACGGCCAGGACACCGTCTATATGGACGTGTGGGATCCGGCGCTGGCCGTGGACCTCATCGCGCGTCACCGCGTCACCGCCACATCGGGTACCCCGTTCCATCTCGCCGGCATGCTCGACCTCGGCGATGTAACCGACAAACTTGCGACGCTGCGTGAATTCCTGATCGGAGCGGCGACGGTGCCCGAGGACCTGGTCCGCCGTGCCGCCGATGTCGGCATCAGCACATACCGGTGCTACGGGTCGACCGAACAACCGACTGTGACGGCAGGATCCACTACCGACCCGGAGGCCGCGCGCCTCGGTACCGACGGTTCGCCGCTGCCCGGAGTGCGTGTGCGCATCGTCGACGAGAGCGGTGCCGACGTGCCCACCGGTGTCGACGGTGAGGTCGTCACGCGCGGGCCCGACCAGTTCGTCGGCTACAAGGATGCGAGTCTGAATGCCTCGGCCTTCACCCTCGACGGTTGGATGCGCACCGGCGACCTCGGACACCTCGATGCCGACGGACGGCTCACGATCACCGATCGCATCAAAGACGTAGTGATCCGCGCGGGGGAGACCATCTCGTCCGGCCAGCTCGAGGATGTACTGACCACGCATCCGGCGGTCGCCGAGGGCGCGATCGTCGCCGCTCCGGACTCCCGATACGGGGAAGTCGTCGCCGCGGTGGTCGTCCCGATGCCGGGAGCCGACGTCGATCTCGGCAGCCTCCGCGAGCACTTCGCGAAATCAGGCCTGGCGAAGCAGAAAACGCCCGAACGACTCGCCGTTGTCGACGCATTGCCGCGCACCGCGCTGGGCAAGATCCGCAAGGCGGAACTGCGAGCCGAGCACTTCCCGAAAGGCGGCAGCCGATGAGCGTGCGCTGGCAGGATCTGCGGCTGCCGGTGATGGCAGCACCGATGTTCATCGTCTCGAACCTCGACGTGGTGATCGCGGCGTGCCGCGCTGGTGTCATCGGCGCCTTTCCATCCGCGAACCCGCGGGCTCCCGAGACCCTCGACGACTGGCTCGGCGCCATCCGGGCCGCCGAACGCGACAGCGTCGACCGGGGTGAGCCGTTCGCGCCGTTCTGCGTGAACATGCTTGCGTCGTCCGCGCTCGACAAGGACAAACGCGACCGTGCGCTCGCAACCGTGGCGAAACACGAGGCGCCGCTGATCCTCACCAACATGGGCGATCCGCGCGAGGTCGTCGATGCCGCACACGGGTGGGGCGGCACGGTGTTCCATGACGTGACGACCATCCGGCACGCCGAGAAGGCGATCGCCGCCGGGGTCGACGGACTCATGCTCGTGTGTGCGGGAGCCGGGGGACACGCGGGCACGTTGTCACCGTTCGCGTTCTTGCCTCAGGTGCGCCGTATGTTCGACGGGCCCATCATGCTGGCCGGCGGCATCGCTGACGGCAACGGCATCGCGGCCGCGCTCGCACTCGGCGCCGATCTCGTGGTGATGGGGACCCGGTTCATCGCCACGCTCGAATCGGGAACGGTCGACGACCACAAGGACATGCTCGTAGACGCACGCAGTGAGGACGTGGTTTTCACCGACGCCATCGCGGGTCTACCGGCGAGCTTTCTCGCACCGTCGATCGCCGCAAACGGCCTCGACCCAGCGGACCTTCCGAAACCCCTTGCGCGGCACCGACCAAACCTGCCTGCTGGTGTGAAGCCATGGAAGACGGTGTTCAGTGGAGGACATTCGACGGGGCTGATCCAGGACATTCCGTCGGTTGCGGATGTGGTCGACCGGCTGGTCCACGAATTCGATACCGCTCGCGAGGCGGGCAGTTGGCGTAACGCCCTCGCCGCATCGGTGGGGCGGAGAGTGGAGCAATCATGACCGACGTGTTGTCGATCGAACATCCGCGCGAGGCAGTCAAGGTCCTACGGATGAACCGCCCGGACACGCTGAACGCGCTGGATCTCGAGCTCGTTGCGGCACTGCACCGGGAATTCGATGTGCTCGCCTCGGACCGTTCGACCCGCATCGTTGTGCTCACGGGTGCCGGGCGGGGGTTCTGCGCGGGGCTCGACCTCGGCGGATACGGCGACGTGCCTGGCACCGAGCAATCCGGTGCGGTGCATCGGACCCTGGCGCGTCAAGACGACATCGCTTCCCTCGTTCAGAAGATTCGGCGATTGCCGCAGGTGTTTGTCGCTGCGGTCAACGGCCCTGCGGCCGGTGGGGGCTTTGCTCTCGTGTCCGCGAGCGACGTGCGTATCGCCGCCGAAAGTGCCGTCTTCGCTGTGTCGTTCATCAAAGTTGGTTTCTCCGGTTGCGATATCGGCACGTCGTGGTTGCTGCCGCGGATCGTCGGTGCCGGCCGCGCGCACGAATTGATGCTCACTGCTCGGAAGTTCGATGCCGACGAAGCCTTGCGGATCGGCCTGCTCGCCGATGTCGTCCCCGACGATCAACTGGACGGTCGTATCGAAACCTGTCTGGATGATCTGCTTGCGGCGCCGCCGTTGTCGCTGGCGTTGACCAAGCGCGGCATGTGGCTTTCCCTTGAGATGCCCTCGTTCGACACGGCCGTCGAATTCGAGAACCGGCAACAGGCTCTCACCTCGCTGACCGCCGATCAGTCGGAGGCGCTGACCGCCTTCGTGGAGAAGCGTGTCCCTGGCTACGAGAACAGATGAGATGGTGTCCGTGAGTTATGTGAACGCGAAACCCGAAGCCCCAGTTGCTCTGATCAGCGGTGCAGGTCGTGGGACCGGTCGTGCTATCGCCCTACGTTTGGCGCAAGAAGGATTCGACGTCGCCGGCCTGTACGCGCGGGACGACGACGCTGCTGAGACGATCCGGATGGACGTGGAGTCGACCGGGGTGCGGTGCCGGATGTATCGGTGCGATGTGGCGGACGCGCCCGCCGTCACGGAGCGGGTCGAGCAGGTGTCGGCCGATTTCGGACGTATCGACGCACTGGTCCACAACGCCGGTATCGCCAGTCGCGGGAAGGCCGTGGCCGATACGGATCCGGTGGAGATGACCCGCGTGGTGGGGGTGCACGCGTTCGGTGCGTTCCATCTGCTCTCGGCGACAATTCCGATGTTGCGCAAATCCGCTCGTGCCTCGGTGGTTCTCGTCTCCAGCACAGCGGCGGCCACCATGGCTCCCGGCAACGCGCCGTACACGGTCGGCAAGGTGGCGCTCGAAGCCCTCGGCAGGACCGTGGCGGCCGAAGAGGCCGATAATGGAATTCGGGTCAATATCGTGGCTCCCGGACTCATCGCCACCGAGATGGGGGATCGTCTGGCCCGTGCCGTCACCGGCGCGGCGGATGCGGCCGAACTTGATGGGCGGATGCCGTTCGGGCGGGTCACGCGTCCGGAAGATGTGGCCGAGATGGTGGAGTTCCTGGTCTCGGACCGCGCCCGGCAGATCACCGGACAGCGCATCGAGGTGCACGGCGGTGTCCCTGGGGTCCCGAAAATCTAACCACATTTCAGAAGTCGCAGCCGAAAGGAACCACGATGACCTCACAGGAGATCGGCTTCATCGAATCCGACGACTATTTGCACCCCGTCTCGGACAACTTCTACGAGAACGAGACGTTCTGGTTCTCGTTTTTCGTGCCGGAACGCAACATCGGCGCTTGGATCTACATCGGCGTCCGGCAGAACGCGGGAATCACGCACGGCGGACTGTGGATGTGGGACGACACGGCGGTCGAAACCTGGAATCTACCGTTCTTCGAGGGCTTCTCGGCATTGAAGCCGCCCACCTTTGACGGATCGAAACTGATCAGTCCGACCGGCGCGACGATCGAGGTGGTCGAGCCGGGCATGGTGTACGACCTGCGTTATGACGACCGCAATCGCATCGAGGTCGAGTTGTCGTTCCGCGGACTCGAACGACCCGTTCCGCTGCTGCATGGGACGCCTCCCTATCCGACGGCGTCGCATTACGACCAGACCGGCCGCGTCACCGGCCACGTGATTCTCGACGGTGAGCGGATCGACGTCGAGTGCTACGCGATGCGCGACCGCTCGTGGGGACCGCGCACCGAGCGAGGATACGGCCGCGTCGGATACACCTGGCTGGCCGACGCCGAATACAGCCTGCTCACTTATTCGACACCCACCGACACCACCGACCACGTCCACTCCGGGTACGTCCGTCGCGGTGACGACATCTCCCGTGTCGTCGACGGGAAAAGGACGGTCCTGCGCGACCCACACAACGCCTGGGTGGACAAGATGGAGATCGCCGTGACGGACGAGCACGGCGCTGAACTCATCGCCATCGGAACCGCGCGAAGCCGGATGATTCTGCCCGGCGCCACCAGCATCTGCATCAATACCCTGCTCGAATTCGAGATCGACGGCCGCCCAGTCTACGGCGAAGACCAAGATGTGTGGTCGATCGATCTGTTCAAGAAGGCGTGCTCGGGAAGGAAGCGAGTCGACGTCACCGGGTGATCAGTGATCCCCGAATCGTTGGTCGATGCCGTCGAGCCAGAACCGAACCTCTACTGCCGCATCACGAGCGGTGACAATGGCGTCGACAGCCGCAACAAGACCTGCTCGAGTCCCGCGGTCGGTCCGGCGGGAAGCTGATCGGCGTGATCGGTGCAGGACGAATCAGCGTCGACGGATTGCTCGGCAAGAGCGACGGCTGGTTCGCACAGAGAGATTCAGTGGTCAGTGCCGCGGCGTAGCTATCGCTGCACAAGGCGGGGTCGGTGGTTACCCTCCCCGCCTTTATGTTTGCCATTA
>Ga0180218_1001459_pt1 | contig 14156 bp, 15 predicted proteins | sample eDN3rd37CKraftBY_FD_151334 | JGI IMG/M metagenome (GOLD analysis project Ga0180218, IMG submission 151334) | Enriched backyard soil microbial communities from Emeryville, California, USA - eDNA 3rd pass 37_C Kraft BY (version 2) (version 2) | ecosystem: Environmental > Terrestrial > Soil >...
TACCGTCAGGTCGCCAAGCGTTATCCCAATGCCTTCCCGCTATTGCTCCGCTTCTGGACCACGGGACCGCGCGACCTTCAGATCGCCGAAGCCTGGCATCAGGCGCTTTACGATGCGGGCCTGCGGGAAGCCGACATTCCGGCGGTCGGATGCGCCACCTACGCCGCCGTGCTCGGCGTGTGCGCGGGCGAAACCGGCGGCTTGCTCGACAAGCCCAGCGCCGAAGTCATCAAAGAAGTCGAAGAGCAGACGGATCTGCCGCTCACGAAAGAGCTGATGCCGACGTTCGCAACCCTTGGCGAGGACGACGTATTCGAGGCCGCGATCAACATTCTGATCTCCGGCATCGAAGCGCAGGTGCACGCCAACCCCGCCCCATTCGCTAATCACGCGTGAACCGAGGCCAGCACGTCCGCCAGCGCTGAGGCGAAGAGGTCGAGATCTTCTTTTCGCCCGCACGACACGCGGATGAACTGCTCTAGCCCCTTCACGACGGGTTTTCTCACGAAAATGTCACGTTCCAGAAGGCCCGCCAGCACACGCGCAGCGAATGGGCCGTCGGCTCCGCAATCGATCGCAACGAAACTTGCAGCCGACGGAAGCGACGAAAGACCGTTGGCAGCGGCGATCGCAGCAATCCGCGTGCGCGCGATTGCAATCTGCGCCACGGCCTGACGCAGGTAAGCCTGATCGAGCAGCGCCGCACGGGCTCCAAGCTGACCGACGCGGTTGATGCCGTAGTGATTGCGGACTTTGTCGAAGGCTTCGATCGTGCTCCGCTCGCCGAGCGCGTAGCCAATGCGCGCCCCCGCCAAGCCGTAGGCCTTTGAGAAGGTCCGGTATCGGATCACTTGGCTGTTCGATACGTCGATGGCCGGAGATGTCGGCTCGGGCGCCGTGTCGCAATAGGCCTCATCGAGAATGAGCAGCGTCTCTGGCGGCAGCGCGGCAATGAATTCCTCAACATCACTCGCGCCCCACCACGTTCCCATCGGGCTATTGGGATTGGATACGTAGATCAGCGGCGCGCCGGTTTCCTTCGCCGTCTCGATGAGACGGGGCACATCCTCGCGAAAGCCGCGCATCGGAACCGCATGCACCTTCCCGCCATGGGCCAGAACATGGAAATTGAAAGTGGGATACGCGCCGTCGGTCGTCACGACGCTCTTGCCGGGCGTCAGAAAGAGCGAGCACGTAAGCCCCAACAGACCATCTATCCCTTCGCCGACAACCACGCACTCCATCGGCACGTTATGATGTGCGGCGATAGCCGCACGCAGTTCATAATTTTCCGGATCGGAGTATCGCCAGTTTTCCGCTGCGGCATCCCGCATGACGGCAACGGCGCTAGGCGATGCGCCGAACACGCTTTCGTTCGCGCCAAGCCGCGCCCGAAACGGCCGCCCGCGCACGCGTTCCATCGCTTCCGGACCGACGAAAGGCACAAGTTTCGGCAGGCCTGCAACCGTGGGCGTGAAAGGAGGACGTGACATCGATGGACCCTGCACTGCTTGGCGTTTAGATGAGACCGAGGTCGGCAAGCTTCTTGCGCATGTCTGCCGGCATGGACGCGATCTGATTGCCCTTGCCTTGGGCCATATCGGCAGGCGCATCGTCGTGCGCGAGATATCGCCAGCCCTGGAACGCACGCCGCGGCGTCGGCCGCACAGGAATGAGTTCCGGCGCAAGAAGAAGAAGGCAGCACGGAGAACCGTCGTCCTTGGTCCCCTCCTCAAATCCGGCAAGCTGCTGCCGGACTAGGATCACGCCCTTCATCACCCAATAAAGCGACCCGCCGTCGAGCAGCTCAGCCTGGCGTTTCGGCGATTGAAATGTGCGATGATAAACATAGCTGTTGCCGTCCCGCGCCTTATAGCGGCGATGACCTGACTGCCAGGCGGCCAGATCTTCGATCGATTGGGCGCCGACGCACAGTTTGACGAGGTGCAGAGTCATGCGCAGCGTTTTGCATCAGCACAGCCGCGACGGCAACCCGCTCTCCACATGAAGATCACGGCTGGGCGACACAGCTTCCGGCATACTGAGCAAAGACTGGCTGGCCAAATAGGCCGAAGTGGCGGGAATGGACGGCGGGATATTTGCCAGTCGCGGCGTCCCGGTCATAAATAGTCGTGAGATTCAGAAAGCCTTCGTTGACCACCTCGAGGAAATGGTTGGCGTTGATCGCACGCACGATTTTGAGATCGGCGCCCCCTTGCCCATCGATGATGAGCGATGCCGACTGATGGTCGAGATCGATGCTGCCGATTTCGAGCTTCAGTTCCGAGGGCGGCTCTGACCGGTACTTACCCTCTTCATAGGTCCAAGCGTAACCCTTGGCGAAATCGCAAATGAAATGGGTTGGTCCATTGTCTTGGCCCTCTTCATGAGCGACGGCCGGCGGACTTGCCGTCAGCACGGCCGCAAGAGCCACGATTGCTGCCCACGTCCGGCAATTCAGCATTTCAAAATCCCGTTTCAAAGATGGCCCCCAACCGCGTGATCTCGCGAGCCGGCGTGAACCGGCGATCCGGTCTGCGGCCCGCTCACCTGTACCAGCGGTTTGCCTTCAGACTGCCGCGGATATGTTATGGGCTGATACACGAACCATTATGGCGACTGGCGATGCGATCAACAGCACTATTCACCCTGCTCTGTTTGGCGGCTGCCCTGCCCTCAGCGGCCTTCGCAAAGAAGCCGAAGCCGGATACGCCCGACGACAAACTCAATTGCAAACAGATTTCGGGGCGGATGCAAGTGCGCATTCTGCAATTGCGCGATTTCGACAGCAACAATCAGGCCTCGGGCCTCGCGCGCGGCATACAGGCCGGTATGGCGGCGACTTTCGGCAATCAGGCACACGGGATCGACCCGCAAGGCGCCCACGCGGCCGATATCCAGTGGCTGCAGGCCCACAACCAACGGCTCGTGACGATGGGTTGCAAAAGCTACGATCTGCAGAAAGAGCTGCAGGAGAAGGACCCGCATCAGACGCCGGTACCGACCGTCCCCGCTCCCAAAAAGAAGAAGACACCGGCTGCGGCATCCCCCACCGCCACACCCGCGCCATAACGGCCCGGGTGCGGTCGCGATCGGCTGACCATGACGGCAATAGCCGTTAAGATAGTCGCATGACCGAGCCCAACACGTCCGCTTCTTCTGTCGTGCCCGAAACGACCGTTCCCTGGCCGCCCCTGCTGCTGGCAGTCGTGGCCGTTCTGGCCTGGGCGCTGACAGTCTGGGCTCCGCTACCGTGGACCGGAACGGATGACTCCCCGGCCCGCTGGCTGGGCTGGGCTTTTGGCATCCTCGGTCTGCTGCTGATCGTCTTCGCGATGAGAGCCCTTGTTCAGCATCGAACGACGATTATGCCGAACAAGACACCGACAACGCTCGTGACCACGGGCCCCTACGTTCGCTTCCGCAACCCTATCTATCTTGGCGAAGTCCTGCTGCTCCTTTATGCAGCCGAGATCACGAAATCGCTCTGGTTTGTAGCGGCGGCAGCCGTATTCGCTGTTCTCGTGACGGCGCTCCAGATCATTCCGGAGGAACGCCGCCTGGAAGCGATCTTCGGCGACGCCTACAGAGACTATAAATCCCGCACCCGGCGCTGGATTTGATATTTCACCGCCATGAGCAGCGACCTCGCCGAAAAGGAACGTGAATTTATAGCGGGTCTCGCCGAAGACACGGGCCGCGATCTTGCGGGCTGGATGGCGGCCATCGCGGAAAGCGGCCACAGCCAACGCAACGACATCATCGATTGGCTGCGCCACCAGGGCTTCCAGTTCCAGTGGGCCTCGTGGCTGGAGCGCATCCATCACAACGATGGCCGCCTCATCTATGCCGAGGACAGCAGCCGGCCCCTCCCTTCGAGCCGCAGGCCCGCACCGAGAGACATGAGCGACGAGCCGCCCGCGCGCGCTCGCCCCTTCAGCAACTGGAAGCCGCAGCAACCCGCTTCGCCGCCACCTCAAGCGGGCGGCACGGGCGGTGATTCAATCCAACATCTCCTGAGCGAAGCCAAAGGCTTGCGGCCCCTTGCCGAGCATGTGATCCGCGAGATCAGGCGTGCCGTACCCGGCACGGAAACCTCAGCAAGTGGCGTCTTCATCATGATGTCGGCGCCAAATCCGTTCGCGGCCCTGCATACCGCCCCGCAGAAATTGCGGCTCTACGCGAACTTCGGCCCCGCTGGCGCCAAGCGCAGCAAACCTGCCGAACCCGCAAGTAAGACCGCCGCGCCCTTTCGCGAAATGCTGGTGTTGAATGACGTCCGCTTGATCGATGAGGACTTTCTGCGGCTCATCCAGGCGGCGGCTGCGCGCTAGGATCACCGCATCCGTTTAGATTGCATCTACCGTGAACGGACGGCACCATTGATTTGCCGGAATTTTCGCGCCATTGCGGCTGTGGAGGCGTCGATGTCGGCAAAGCAGGGACCCGCAGGGGCTCGATATCTCGCGGTTATTTTGATGATGGCGTTGTCGGCCGGTGCTCAGGCGCAGACCGCCAAGCGCGATGCCATAGCCGATTGGCTGAAGAAGGTCGAAGGCAAACCCGCAGCAGACGCTGCCGCAAACGCGATCGATCCGACCAAGAAGCCGTCGACGCCCGCTGAGCCGCCGCCCCCCGAAATTGCGGATCCGCGCGACGGCGATCAGCAGTACGAGCAGGCCAAAGCGCTGATGGCAGCCATCGACTCAATCCTGCGCGATGCGGCCACGACGCGCGTGGGCGCAAGCAAACTGCCAAGCCGTGACGAGTACATCATCCCGCCCTTCTGGAAGGAGACGCGCGAAGATCGCAACGCCAAGGTCAGTAACCTCTTGGACGCCGCGCTTGCCATCGTCACCGATGCGCCCGTCGTCGACGTGCAAAAGCGGCTCGAGACCTTGCGCCACAACATCCGCGAACTCGAGGACGCCAACGTCAAGCTGAAGGAAAAGCAGCTCATCGCGCCGACAGAGGCGACGCTGCCCGGCATCCTGAATGACACGATCGCCTCGATCGAAGATCAGATCACCGAGAACAAAAAGCGCATCGAAGCCAACCGCGTCGAGATCAAGAATCAAAAAGCCGAAATCGCCGCCGCATTGAAAAACTCCGGCATCGAGCTTGCTCCGGATCAGCTTGATCTCTTGCTCGACAGCGTCCTCTCAGGCGACCTCGTCCGGCTTGTTGCCGTGTTCAACGCGGCCAAGACAATTGACGCCCAGCTGGCAAAACTCATCGGCACGACCGGCGACAACATGGAAGCGGCCCGGCGCTACTTCGCCATGCACGCCGCGCTTTTCGCGATGCTCGTGCAGGCCCAGGACGCCACGATCACCAAAATAGACACTCAGTACCTGCCCAAGCTCGAGGCCATCATCGCCGACATAGCCGCGGCACGAGCGCGAACGGCTGAGCTGATGAAGGCCGAAAACCGCCCGGACCAGCAGCGAGCCTTGGAATCCAATCGCGCAAGCCAGCAGGTCGCCGACGAAGCGGCAAAGGCCTACCGGCGCTATCTGCAGCAACAGCGCGAACAAATCGCCGGCGCGCGCCTCAAGGCGACGCACGATCTCAAGATCGCCGACAACACCTACGAGACCGTCGAAGCCAGCGTGCAGCTCCGAAATCTGATTCGGGAAAGCTCGACATCCTTTGAAGCCATCCAGAAGCTCGAGGCGCCGAGTTTCGACCAAATCTTCAAAAGCGAAGAGTTGCGCAGGGAATTCGAAGACTTGACGCGCAAGCTCGACGTTCCGGCGAGCTGAAAACCTTGTGTAACCGGAGGCTGAGGCTTCTGTTTCCGTGCCGCATCGACTATGTTCCTGCTCGGACTATTACGTAGTCCCATGATCAGGCATGCAATGGCATTCTCCGGCAGAATTAGAGAGAGCGCAGCGGCGACGAAGACTTTCGCGCAGCTACGTATCGATAGACGGGTGCTGTCGACACCGACGCGCACCATCGCAATTTCCAACATTTCGACGGTGAGTGTCGGCGCGCACGTCATTCCGAGGCCGGTAGGTCTCTTCTGGCTGCTCGCGGCCTTGTTTCTCGTCATGACCTTGGGTTCGATGCGGCCCGACTTCTCTTGGGGGCCCTTGGCTCCGACAGGAGCAACGGTCGTTCTGGGTTTCATCGCTCTTGGCTTTGCCGGCTTGGCCATTCGTCCTGAAGACAAAACGCACTATCTGCTGATCTCGACCAACGATGGAACGCTGTCGCGCTTCGCCGCGCCCGACCGCACGATCCTCGACGAAGTGCGCAGCATCCTCACCGAGAAGATCAACCGCAACGACGAGAACATGACGTTCAACGTCAACTTCGAACGCGGCCAGATAGATCAACTCGGAGGCGCGCAAGGTGGCGGCCATCAGTCCAACCAGCCACACGTGACGACTGGAGGGCACGGAGCGCAGCCGGGCGCCAGCGGCAACACGCTTGATCGCAATCCTCAAACTGCGGGCCAACGGCCGCGACAGCCCGCGGAGCACGCAGGCCCGGCGCCCCGTCAGCCTCAACCGCAACCGCAGCAACACCCGCAGCAGCAGCCGCAACGCGCCCAGCCTTCATTGGCATCGGCTCTGAACGGCGCCGCCAGCTCGGCCCCCGCCGCGGACTCGTTCATCGATTACACGGGCGTCCTGCCCGCCATTGTCGAAATGCACCGCTTCTACGCGCGGCAGGCGGGCACCCAGCATCTCGAACAGCGTCTGTCCGAACTCGAGTTGCTTATGCGCGCGGGCACCCCGACCGCGGCGCAGAAAGCGCGGCTGCGCGAACTATCGGGTGAGATGTCGCAGATCCTTGGCGCCTATCCGCAGGCCGTCGAGCTCTTCGATCACATCAACAGCCTCGTCTGACGCCGGTCATCGCCGGTACTGCACGAACTCCGTCAGCCGGCCGACGCGATCGTAAAGCTGGCGTGCCGTCGTGTTGTCGTCCTGCGTTGCCCAGTACGTGCGGTCCACGCCGCGCCGGTCGGCTTCCGCATAGGTGGCTTCGATGAGCGCGCGCCCGACGCTCTGCCCGCGCGCCTCTGGAGCTACGAACAGATCTTCCAGATAGCAGTACCAGGTGGGCGACCATGTCGACCGGTGGAAGACGAGAGCCGCGATCCCCAGCGCGCGCCCGCCACTATCGCAAGCGATAAGCGCCATCATGTTGTCTTCTTGGGCCAGAAGACGCCGCCACGTCTGAGCGATGACCTCTTCAGGCACGCTCGCCTTGTAGAAGGCGACGTAATCGCGAAAGAGCTTCAGCCACGCTTCTTCATCGCTCGCCACAACCGGCCGGACGCTGACCGTCATCCTCTGCACCTTTCCGATGAGTTTCCCGCACGCTCTATGGAGCAGCCAGCGCGCCATGTCAGCCATGCGCGAAGTCCTTGCCCAGGCTGGCTCCGCCTAATCGCGGCTATTCAGTAACAGGGACTAAGCCGATCGAAGCGCGGTTATGCCCATTTATTGAACATTCATATGCTCACCCGTACAAGGCCACCAGGGATTGGGGACGGGCGAGGATATGCGGCAGCTTTTCATTGGTATCGCGGCACTCGTGCCGCTGATCGCGCTTGCAGCGCTCGATCCCGTCTCAGCCGAGTTCGAAGCCGGCGATGCCGTCAAGTTGGACGCTTGCGCGGGCGACACAAGCCGCCTCGGCGTGTCGCGTGTGGTCGAAATAGATCCCGCGAACGGCATCAATGTCGGCGGCGACATGCGTGGCGCCCAGCGCCTTCTCAACGACGGCGAAGTCGTCCTGACGTTTGACGATGGCCCGGCCCGGTCGGTGACGAAGCCCATTCTGAAAGCGCTCGCGGACCAATGCACGAAGGCGACCTTCTTTATGGTCGGCCAAATGGCGCTCTCCGATCCAGCGATGGTGCGCGAAGTTGCTGCGGGGGGCCACACCGTCGCTTCCCATACCTGGTCACACAAAAACCTGAAGGCGGTCTCGCAGGCCAAGGCCGAGCAGGAGATTGAAGCGTCGGTCTCGGCCGTATCGCAGGCGAAGGGAACGCCCGTCGCTCCGCTCTTCCGCTTTCCGTACCTGAACTCGACGAAGCAGACGGAGAGCTATCTCAAGAGCCGGAACATCGCTGCCATTTGGATCGACGTCGATTCCAAGGATTATCTGTCGCGCAACCCGAAGATCGTGCAGCAGCGTATTCTCACCCAGCTCGCGGCGGCCAAGAAGGGCATCATTTTGTTGCACGATATTCACGCCTCGACAGCGGCGATGCTTCCCGGCCTGCTGAACGAGCTTCATGAGCGCGGCTACAAGGTCGTCCACTTCGTGCCCAAAGGCGAAACGGAGACGATCGCCTCCTACGACGAGGCCGCTCGCAAAGCTCTCGCCGCAAGGGCAGCCAAGCAGGCCAAAAACCCCGAGACCGACCTCGCCGCTGTGGCTGTGCCGGCCAACCGGCACAAGGCCAGCCACGATAAGAAGGTCTCGACGAAACCTTCCATCATCGAGGGCTTGTCAGGCGAGCATTCGGCGAAAGGCAAAAAGGCTGTGAAGCCGAAGGAGCCGGAATCGATCTGGCCTTCCTTCTTCAATTGAGCGGACGGCCGCTAAATCTCAAATCGATGGACTAGGATTGGGACTAGGTGGCGGCGTCGACGTCTCCGCGGCTGGCGGCACGTGCGCTGAGATCGCCTCGCGCAAGGCCTGCTCCTTCGTATGATTGAGCGACGTTTGCAGAAGCTCCCCACCCGTCCCTTTGATAGCTTCCAAGACCTTGTCTTGAGTCATTTTGCGGATCTCCACGAAGAGCGCGGCGCTTCCCGGCGTCAGCTTCGTCGCAAGCTTCTTCATGAAGTCATCGTTGATGCCAAAGTCGGCGAGTGCTCCTCCCAGCGCACCCGAGGCTACGCCGACGGCCGCGCCTAAGAGCGGCATCAGGAAGATCAAGCCAACGAGCGTCCCCCAGAAGCCGCCGGATATCGCGCCCGCAGCCGTCGTGTTCATCAGCTGATTGAGCTTCACCTTGCCGTCTTCGCGCCGGACCGCAATGACGGCGTCGCGGATGTCGATGAGATACTCGTTTTGAAGCTCCAAAAGCTTCGTGCGCATTTCCTCGGCTTTCGCCTCGGACGGATAGACGATGACGACGAGATCGGACATGGCGTTGTCTCCAGCGTTTGGACGGCCGGACCGATTTTGCGCCCGATGATCCAACTTCATCGCCAAGGAAATCGATCAAATTGGAGCAGCTGGCAGACGCAGGTGGAGAAGCACCGTTGCGTTAATCATCACCCTCGAAGCGGCAGAGCATTCGCCTAGCTTTCTGAATTTTAAGGCGTTGGACGGCTTCCGGAAAGATTGGCGCAGGCAGGATCCTACCATCCCCCGGTGCGCCGCGTGCGCACACGCCCCTTTTGTCAGGAACGACGAAGATGGATGACACGACGGTAAGCCCCCCGCATGCAAAGGGTCCCATCGCCTCGCATAAACGAAAGTTGGCGGCCTGCGCTGCCGTTATTGCGGCGCTCGGCGCGACCGCAGTCTTCGCCAACAATAATATGGGTCCCGGCTCCCCCGCCGTGACGCCCGCGATCGACCTCAGCACCGCCCACCAGGCAAGCGGCAGTGAGCCGAGCTTCGCAAATCTTGTCCAAAGCGTAAAACCGGCCGTCGTCTCAGTCTATGTCAGAGCAGACCAGGTCGACGACATGGGCGACACCTCGGACACTCCCGGAGACGATCCCCAAAGCCTGCCCTTCGACTTCCGCCAGTTCATGCCGCAGTCGGACGATGGCAACGCCAAGCCTCGCCATCGCATGTTGGAGGCGCAGGGATCTGGCTTCTTCATCTCCGGCGACGGCTATCTGATCACGAACAATCATGTCGTTGACCACGCCAAGAGCGTCGAAATCGCGATGGAAGATGGCAAGCGCTATCCGGCGCGGGTGGCTGGCACCGATCCGAAGACTGACCTCGCCCTCCTGAAGGTCGAGGGGCCCTCTGAGTTTCCGTTCGTGCGCTTCGCCGAGGCCGCGCCCCGCGTCGGCGATTGGGTCGTCGCCATGGGCAACCCGTTTGGACTTGGCGGCACCGTCACGGCCGGCATCGTCTCGGCCAACGGCCGCGACATCGGCGCCGGCCCCTATGACGACTTCATTCAGATCGACGCCCCGATCAACAAAGGCAACTCAGGCGGCCCGACGTTCAACCAAAGGGGCGAAGTCGTCGGCGTGAACACGGCCATCTTCTCTCCATCCGGCGGCTCGGTCGGCATCGCCTTCGACATTCCAGCCGAAACAGCAAAGCGCGTTTCCGATGAGCTGAAATCATCCGGCCAGATCGTTCGCGGCTGGATTGGCGTCTCGATTCAGCCCGTGACGCCCGACATCGCCGACAGCCTCGGACTGAAAGAGGCCAAGGGCGCCCTGGTTGACGAGCCGCAGACCGGCGGACCGGCAATCGCCGCAGGCATCAAGCCGCAGGACGTCATCGTTTCCGTAGATGGAAAGCCGATCAAGGACGGCCGCGATCTTGCACGAACGATCGCCGAGATATCGCCGGGCAAATCGATCTCGGTCGGCCTTGTCCGCGATGGACAAGCCAAGACGATCGATCTCAAGGTTGGCACGTTTCCGCGTGAGCGGACGGCTCAGCTGAAGCGTTCCGCTGGAGGCGATACGAAGCTCGGCATGACGCTCGCCCCCGCCGATCAGGTGCAGGGCGCGGGCTCCGAGGGCGTAGTGGTCGTGAACGTGGACCCGGACGGTGCGGCCGCCCAGAAGGGCATCCAACAGGGCGACATTATCCTGTCGGTCGGTGGCAAGACCGTGTCCGGCCCGCGGGACGTCACTAAGGCGCTGAGCGAAGCGAAGAAGCAGAGCAAGCGTGCCGTACTCATGCAGCTGAAGACTGCAGGGGGCGCGCGCTACGTCGCAATCCCCACCGTCTAGGCGCAGCTGAGTTTTGTTGCTGGAAAAGAAAAAGGAGCCGCCTGTCAAAAGCTGACAGACGGCTCCGAATTCTTTGAGCCGTGATCAAGTACATAAGCACTTGAAAGATGATGGTGCGGTTGAGAGGACTCGAACCTCCACGCCGTTTCCAGCGCTACCACCTCAAGGTAGTGCGTCTACCAATTCCGCCACAACCGCAGTTCAGACCCGAAGGATCCGGAGATCGCGAAAGGGCGTTTGGCGCTGCCTCTTTCCGCGAAGAACGCCCACGTAACAGAGCGTTCTCACAAACGCAAGCGGCAGTTTGCCAGGGGCGTATGAACATTGGGCTCGGACTCACTCTATATAATGCGGGCGTCACCATTGCCGCGGTTGAAACGGCCGGAAATGGCCTTGAAAACGCGATTTCACGCTGCTCCCGGCTCGCGGAAACCATCTAGATCAAATGCCGATGCCATCCAAAATATCGATTGCAAGCTCGCCTGCCGCCGTCGATTGGGCCATCAGCAACGCCTACGTCGATTACGATCGCGCCCTCGATGTGATGGCACGCCGCACCGAAGCGATTCGGGATGGCCGGGCAAACGAACTGATCTGGCTCCTCGAGCATCCTCCGCTCTACACGGCGGGTACCGGCGCGAAGGAAGAGGATCTCCTGAACGCGGGAGCGCTGCCGGTCTATCGAACCAACCGGGGCGGTCAGTTCACCTATCACGGCCCAGGCCAGCGCGTGGCCTACATTATGCTGGATCTCGAAACGCGCGGTCGCGATATCCGTGGCCTCATCACCAATCTGGAGCAATGGCTCATCGCCACATTGGCCGCGTTCAACATCACGGGCGAAACGCGGCGTGACCGGGTCGGCATTTGGGTCCGCCGGCCGTCGAAGGGCGAAGCGGTCGAAGACAAGATCGCTGCGATCGGGCTTCGCGTCAGCCGATGGGTGTCGAGCCACGGCATCGCCCTGAACGTCGATCCGGATCTCTCTCAGTTCGGCGGGATCGTACCCTGCGGTATCCGCGAACACGGCGTCACGAGCCTCGCCGACCTAGGCCTGCCGGTGACGCTTTACGACGTGGACGTCGCACTGCGTGGAAGCTTCGAGCGCCTATTCGGGCCGACGCGGCCCATTGAAAGCAACGAGCTTGAAATCTAAGCCGAAAAAATGAGTTGGCGGGTGGCGGTGCCAAGCTCCGCCGCAAAAAGAAAAAGGCGCCTGTATCCAAGGGGGGACACAAGCGCCAAACAGGCGATGCCGCAACCTTTTCTCTACTTGTTGTCCCTCTCCTTCTTCGGGGCGCTGCCAGCGGGCGGCGCGAGCCCCTTTTCGGAAGAATCGTAGTAGAGAAATCCCTCTTCGACCGAGACGTTTTCCGAACCCTCAAGTTCGTACTCATCATTCGCGTTATCGTTGAGGCGGACGATGCAGCTCTTCTGACAGACCCCGTCAATCACCTTACCTGGTGGCAGAACCACGTCTTGAGGAGACGAGCCCTGGGTGATCGTGAGCTTGACCTCCTTATCCCCCCGATTGGTAATCGTGGCTGCTGATGCAGCCGAGGTCATAAGAAGAACTGCGATCGTGCGAACCGTAAGAGCCAGAAGGTCAAAACGGCCGCTCGTTCGATCGCGGCAGAAATTCATTACTTCTTCTTCTTAGCTGCCTTCTTGGCAGGAGCCTTCTTGGCGGCTTTCTTTGCAGCTTTAGCCATTTTAGATCGTCCTTCCGTTTGCAACGTTGACAGACGCACGTCTGTCGACCCGACATTGAGTCAGGTCGCATTGACATTGATGAGATTCAAGTCAATGCACAAACGAAATTTGACGTTTGGTGATATCGAAAATTTCGATAGATGAGTTTTGCACTCGTCGATGAGGATGCCACGCGATGGACGTCAATCTCGCTCGCACTTTTCTCGTCGTCGCTGAGACTGGAAGCTTCGTCGACACTGCACGCAAGCTGAACATTACCCAGTCAACCGTCTCCGCACGCATCAAAGGCCTTGAAGACCTGCTTGGAAGGCCGCTTTTCACGCGCTCGAAATCCGGCGCAGAACTGACGGGTGCGGGCGAACTCTTCCAGAAGCACGCGCTCGCGATGGTCCGCGTCTGGCAACAAGCCCAGCTGCAGGTCTCGCTCGCCGATCAGCATCCCGAGCACATCTCGGTCGGCGCGCCATTGAGCCTTTGGGGCGGATTTCTGCTGAAATGGGCCGCAGGATTGCGTGTTCAGATCCCCGGCATCGCTGTTTCGGCGACGGCGGGACCTTCAGCTCTGCTGAGCCAGCGCTTGATTGAAGGAACGCTCGACCTCGCGATCATGTACCGTCCCTCGCCCCCGCCCGGCTTGACGATCGAACATCTGTTCGATGAGGAATTTGTTCTCGTCTCGTCGGCAAAATCGACGGCGCGGCGCGGTACGAACGACTATCTGCTGATCGATTGGGGAACGGATTTCCTGCAGGATCACGCCGCAGCGTTTCCCGAGCACGCCAACCCGGCGATCAGCCTCGACCTCGGGCCCATGGGCCTTGATTATCTACTGGCGAACGAGTGCTCGGGGTATTTTCCGGCTCGGATGGTCCGCACGCTCATCGCACGCGGCCGGGTGAGAGAGCCCAAGCGCTCCCGGAAATTCGTCTACCCGGTTTATATGGTCTACCCGGAAACCCGGAACGAAGAGGCTTACGAGCCAATCTTAAGAGGATTGAGGCGCGCAGCCGCCAAGCTCGGTTGATAGCTTGTGGCCGCACGCCTCACGCATTGTTTCTGATCGTAACGCGAAGCCGCTCAGGCGATCACGCTCAAGCGAATTCGAGGATCACCGCGTCGACTGCAAGGCTGTCGCCGGGCTGCGCGGCGACCTTCTTGACCTTGCCGTCGCGCTCTGCCCGCAAGATGTTCTCCATCTTCATGGCTTCGACGACCGCCAGATTGTCTCCTGCCTTGACCTCTTGGCCCTCGGTAACGTTCACCGCCTTGACCAAGCCCGGCATCGGGCACAGCAGGAACTTCGACATGTCGGCGGCGACCTTGACCGGCATCAGGCTCGCAAGCTCCGCCTCGCGCGGCGTATAAACGTAGGTCTGCACCTGCATGCCGCGATAGGACAGCGTCATGCCGTTGGGGATTGTGCGCACCTGAACCGCAACATCGGCGCCATCGACCGTGCCGAACCAAACCGGCTCACCCGGCCACCACTCCGACGTGATCTCCATCGTCTTCGACGGCTGCCCGTTC
>Ga0180218_1001460_pt1 | contig 14149 bp, 12 predicted proteins | sample eDN3rd37CKraftBY_FD_151334 | JGI IMG/M metagenome (GOLD analysis project Ga0180218, IMG submission 151334) | Enriched backyard soil microbial communities from Emeryville, California, USA - eDNA 3rd pass 37_C Kraft BY (version 2) (version 2) | ecosystem: Environmental > Terrestrial > Soil >...
ACAAGTTCCTCGTCGTCGGGATTGGCCGGATCGATGCGCACCAGGGCCAGTTTGTCGCGCCCGCGGTTGCTCAGGGCATAAAGGCGGACGTCGTCGAAATCAAAGAACTGCGGCCCGACCGAAGTGCGGAAGTCGGTCTGGATGAGCGGCCGAAAGCCCTGTTGCTCGTCGTCGCGGTACAGCAGCACCGAGTTCAGGCCGTCGCTGGCGATGCCGGCCCGCACGCGCCCCGCATGATCGGTTTGCCAGCCGATCACATTGCCGGGGTTCTCGGCCACCAGCACGAGTTCGCCGTTGCGGATGTCGACCCGGTACACATCGAAAACCTCGGGGTTGCGGCCATTGTGGCTGATGAGCAGGTGGTCGGGGTCGTCTTCGAGGTCGTCTTCGATGCTGGCCCGCACCCCCGGAAAAGGGGTAAGGTCGGTAACCGTTCCCGTGCGGATGTCGACGGCCAGCACATGGAAGTTTTCATCGCCATTGAAATCTTTTTCGTAGATGACGGTGTGCTCGCCTTTCCAGAAATAGCCGCTGATGTCGCGTTCGGTTTCAGAGGTGATGCGTTGCGCGGTGCCGGTGGGGCGGCTGCCCTCGAGGGCCTGGACAAAGATGTTCATGCGCGCAGGCTGGCCGTCTATGGAGACGGGCTCCATGAAACCGAGCATCGAGCCTTCGTCCGAGAGACGGAAGAAACCTCGGGCGGGATTGCGAAAGAAGGTCTCGATGGGATAAACGGGCGGCACGGGGCTGGCGGCCGCCTCTTCGGGAACAAGGCCGCGACGCGGCAGGCCGGCTGGAAAGGGAAGAAGCATGAGAGAACCCTGAAAGTACACAAGCATTACTATATCGGCTTGCCAACGCGCTGCATACTGCGGGCGCGAGTCGCACAACCCTTTCTGTATGCCCATGCAAGCACCTGATTTTTCTCTTTCCGGAAAAACGGCTCTTATCACCGGTTCGACCCAGGGCCTGGGATTCGAAATCGCCAGGGCCTATGCGGCCAGCGGCGCCTGCGTCATTATCAACGGCCGCTCGCAAGACCGTGTAATGCAGGCGGTGCGGCGCATCGAAGAAGAAGGCGGCCGCGCCGAGCCGCTGGTGCACGACGTGGGCAATCTGGCCGAACAAGAACGCATTTTCGGGCAGTTGTGCAGCCGGGCGGGCGCACCCGACATTCTCGTCAACAACGTGGGCATCCGCCTGCGCAAGAGCCTGGCCGACTCCACCCTGCAAGAGATGCAGGACCTCATCCACGTCGACCTGCTCGCGGCCATGCATCTGTCCCGATTGGCAGCGCAGCGCATGGCGCGGCAGGGCCTGGCGGGGCGCATCGTTACGCTTACATCGATCGCCGACCGCGTGGCAAGGCCCGGCGATGCCATCTATGCCGTGGCCAAGCACGGCCTGGCGGGCCTGGTAAAGGCGCTGGCTGTGGAGTACGGGCCGCGGGGCATTACCAGCAATGGCATTGCGCCGGGTACTTTCGCCACCGAAAGCAATGTGCAGCTGGCCGGCGACCCGGTGCAAGGGCCCCGAGTGTTGGGCCGCAATCCGCTCGAACGCTGGGCCCAGCCGCACGAGATCACGGGTGCCGCCGTTTTCCTGGCTTCGCCGGCGGCCTCGTATGTGAACGGCCACATCCTGGTGGTGGACGGCGGGTTTTCGATCGCATTCTGATTTTGGGCCCGGAACGCTCCGCAGGCTGACGGTGAGCGCGATTCCGGGACAACGGGCGCCAGGGTATACACTGACATCTCATCCGCTTACCGGCTTCGCCGCTCATCACTGACCACCGACTCTGCTTCATCGACATGAACACACCGTTACGCCTGGCCATCAACGGATATGGCCGCATCGGGCGCTGCTTCCTGCGCGCCCTGCATGAATCCCCCCTGAAAAACCGCTTTCGCATCGTAGCCATCAATGAGCCCGCCGATCTGGATACCATGGCCTATCTCACGCGCTTCGATTCGACGCACGGCGTGTTTCACGGCAAGGTGGAGCAGGGCGAAGACAGCCTCGTCATCGATGGGCAGGCCATTGCCGTGACGCACGCCTCTACGCCCGAAGAAGTGCCCTGGCAGGCGCTGGGCGTGGATCTTCTGGTGGAATGCTCGGGCCGCTATGGTACGCGCGACCAGTTGCGGCGCTTTCTGGACGCGGGCGTGCCGCGCCTGCTGCTGTCGCATCCGGGCGCCAGCGCGGCCGATGTGGATGCCACGGTGGTGTACGGCATCAACCACGAAAGCCTCGCGGGCACCGAGCGCCTGGTCTCCAATGCTTCGTGCACCACCAATGCCATCGTGCCGGTGCTTGATCTGCTGCATCGCTCTTTCGGCGTGGAGCAGGCTTTTCTTACAACGCTGCATTCGGTGATGAACGACCAGCCTCTGATCGACGGCTATCACAACAGCGATTTGCGGCGCACGCGCTCGGCGATGCAATCGTTCGTGCCCGTGTCGACGGGCTTGGCCAAGGGGGTGGAGCGGCTGCTGCCCGAGTTGTCGGGCAGGGTGCAGGCCAAGGCCATTCGCGTGCCCACGCTAAATGTCTCGGCGATCGACCTGATGTTCCAGGCGGGCAGCGACCTGTCGGCGGAAGACATCAACGCATTGATGCAGGCCGCAGCGCAGCGGGCGCCCGATTTCATCGCCTATTCCGACCAGCCCCATGCGTCGGTGGATTTCAACCACGACCCGCATTCGGTCATTGTCGACGGCGGCCAGACCCGGCTTTGCGGGCCGCGCATGGCGAATGTCATGGTGTGGTTCGACAATGAGTGGGGGTTCGCGAACCGGCTGCTCGACGTGGCGGATTATTGGGCGGGGCTGGTTCGTTAGTACCGCTAGTTCCATTAGTACCGCTAGTTCCATCGGTAGCGCTTGAAATTTGAGTCTTTAAGCGCCGCCGGAGGCGGGCAGTCTTCAGGCGGGCGGTCGGGCGGTCCGGCTTCGCCGGACTTCCCGCGTCTGCCTCGTACGCGTGGGCGGCGGGGAAAGCCCCCACGCTGCGCCTTTCGGCTTGCTGCCCCCCAAGGGGGCTTTTTTGCCTTGGGGCGGCCCGGCGGCAAAAAACTCGCCCTCAGCGCTTCGGGACTCGAACAAGCTTTCGCCGAAAGCCCCCACGCTTCCTTCGTCAGCACGCGGCGCCCTCCGACGCCCGCCTGAAGACTGCCCGCCTCCGGCGGCTTGCATAGTGGCATATTGTTGCCGCCGATGTGAAGACTCACCGCAACAGCGCTTAAGAACCCAAACCAAAGCGACCCAGACCCAAATGAGAAGCAATGGCGTATAGTTAAGAGCGATGGCAGTCGCCCGCACCGCCGCCGATTGCCGGTTCCCCACATACTCTCAAGCCAGGAGCCCACACATGAGCAGCACACGCGTCGAAACGGATTCCATGGGAGCCATCGAGGTTCCCTCAGATCGATACTGGGGTGCGCAAACCCAGCGGTCCATACAGAATTTTCCCATCGGCGTCGCGCGGTTCAAATGGCAGGCGCCGGTCATTCGCGCGCTGGGCATACTCAAGCGCGCCGCGGCCGAGGCCAATGCCGAGCTGGGCGAACTGCCGCAAGACCTGGCCGACCTGATCGTGAAGGCGGCCGACGAAGTCATCTCGGGCAAGCTCGATCAGGAATTCCCCCTGGTGGTCTTCCAGACCGGCTCCGGCACGCAATCGAACATGAACGCGAACGAGGTCATCTCCAATCGCGCCATCGAGCTGGCCGGCGGCGAGATGGGCAGCAAGAAGCCGGTGCACCCCAACGACCACGTCAATCGCGGCCAGTCGTCCAACGACACCTTTCCCACCGCCATGCATATTGCCGTGGCGCAAGAGCTCGAGCGCGACTTCTTTCCGGCGGTGCGGCAACTGCAATCCACGCTGGCCGACAAGGCAAGCCAGTACGCCCAGGTGGTCAAGACCGGCCGCACCCACCTGCAAGACGCCACGCCCATTACCCTGGGCCAGGAAATCGGCGGCTGGGTGGCGCAAATCGCTTTCGGCCTGAAGGCGGTCGAGGCCGCCTTGCCGGGCATCTACGACCTGGCCATAGGCGGCACCGCGGTGGGCACAGGCCTGAACGCCCACCCGCGCTTCGGCGAGACGGCGGCCGCGCGCATCGCGCAGATCACCAGCCTGCCGTTCAAGTCGGCCGACAACAAATTCTTCGCCTTGTCCGCGCACGACGCGCTGGCCAATATGTCTTCCGCGCTGCGCCTGCTTGCCGGGGCGCTGTTCAAGATGGCCAACGACGTGCGCTGGCTGGCAAGCGGGCCCCGCTGCGGCATCGGCGAACTCATCATTCCCGACAACGAGCCGGGCTCCTCCATCATGCCGGGCAAGGTCAACCCCACCCAATGCGAAGCCATGACCATGGTGTGCGCCCAGGTCTACGGCAACGACGCAGCGGTGGCCTTTGCCGCCAGCCAGGGCAATTTCCAGCTCAATGTGTACAAGCCGGTCATGGTGCACAACGTGCTTGAAAGCATCGCCTTGCTGGCCGATGCAAGCCGCGCCTTCAACGACCATTGCGCCGTGGGCATCGAGCCCAACACCGAGATCATCGAACGCAATTTGCAGAAGAACCTCATGCTGGTTACCGCGCTCAATCGCCACATCGGCTACGACAAGGCGGCCGCCATTGCCAAGAAAGCGCAAAAAGAGGGCACCACCTTGCGCGAAGCGGCGCTGGCGCTGGGCCACGTCACGGCACAGCAGTACGACGAGTGGATCGTACCCCTGGACATGACGCATAATGATTGAGGCGATTTTTCATGAAGATAAAGGTCGACATCAAGCGTGCCTATGAGGAAGCTGCCAAGGGCGACGGCTACCGCGTCCTGGTCGACCGCCTTTGGCCCAGGGGTGTTTCCAAGGAAGAGCTGCATTACGACGCCTGGTGCAAAGACCTTGCGCCCAGCCCGGCGCTGCGAAAATGGTTCGGCCACAAAGTAGAGCACTGGGACCAGTTCCGCGACGAATACCAAACAGAGCTGCGCGGCAAAGAACAAGAGCAGCGCATGCGCCAGTTGGTACATGATGCGGGCGCTTCGCACATTACCCTGGTGTATGGCGCCCGCGACACCGAACACAACCACGCCATTATTCTTGCCGCCGAACTCGAGCGTGCCGCGCGCCATATCGGCAAAACGCCTCCTGAAGGCGGTTGAACCCGGCATCTCCCCCGTCGGGGCCGATTAAGCCTCGCGTAAGGCTATACTGGCCATGAAGGCGTTCTCGGGGCGCCGTACACCGGAAGGCCCGCAATGATCCGTTCCGTACAAGCCCAATCTTCGCTGCTGCGCCGGCTCGCTTCTTTCCGCCGGACGACCTTCTCAAGACAAGCAAGGTCCGCCTGGGAAGAAGGCCTCGGCGCGCAGGCGGGGGCTGTTGCAATAGGCAGGCATCGGCTTCCTGGCCGGGGCCGCATTCTGTTTTTCTGCTTGGCCATGGCCGCTGCGCTGTTTTGCGCCGCCTTGCCCATTCTTGCGCAAAACAATGCGAAAGTCGTCGAGCTGCAGCTTGATGGCGTCATCAGTCCGGCGTCTTCCGACTTCATCGTGCGCGGCATCGACCGCGCCGCATCGCAGCAGGCCCAGTTGGTCGTCATCACCCTGGACACGCCAGGCGGGCTCGACGCCTCGATGCGCAGCATCGTCAAGGCCATACTGGCCTCGCCCGTGCCCGTGGCCACCTTCGTGGCGCCCGCGGGTGCGCGGGCGGCCAGCGCGGGAACCTTCATACTGTATGCCAGCCATATCGCCGCCATGGCGCCCGCCAGCAATATCGGCGCCGCCACGCCCGTGCAGATAGGCGGCACGTCGCCGCCGAAGGCCGGATCCAAGGACGACGCCAAGGATGGCGACCCCGCGGATGCGTCCGGGCGCAAGGCGCGCAACGATGCGGCGGCCTATATACGCAGCCTGGCCCAGCTGCGCGGCCGCGATAAGCAGTTCGCCGAACAGGCCGTGCTCGATGCCGCCAGCATGTCGGCCCAAGAGGCGCTGGAAGGCGGGGTCATCGACCTTGTCGCCGCCGATCTTCCCGACCTGCTTCAGAAGCTGGACGGCCGGCAGGTCAAGCTCGAGAACGGCCGCTCGGTCAGCCTGGCCACGGCCGGCGCAACGGCCGAGCAGGTACAGCCCGACTGGCGCACCAGGCTGCTGCTTCTTATCGCCAACCCGCAGGTGGCGGTCATCTTGATGATGATCGGGGTCTATGGGCTGTTCTACGAGGTAACCAGCCCGGGGCTTGCGGGGCCCGGCATCGCCGGCCTCATCAGCCTGATGCTGGCGTTCTATGCCTTCCAGCTGCTGCCGGTGAACTGGGCCGGAGTCGGCCTGATCTTCCTGGGCCTGAGCCTGATGGTGGCCGAGGTGTTCCTGCCCAGTTTCGGCATAGCCGGCGCGGGCGGGGTCGTGGCCTTCGTGCTGGGTGGCATCTTTCTTACCGATGGCGAAGTGCCCGGCTTTGAGCTCGGCCTGCCTTTCCTCATCGGCTCGGCACTGTTCAGCGTGGCCGTGCTGCTGGTCATCGGCCGGCTTGCCCTGCGCTCTTATCGCAGCCGCGTCGTCAGCGGCGCCGAATACATGATAGGGCAGCCGGGGATCGTCACCCACGTCGAAGACGGTATGGCATATGCTGACGTGCTGGGCGAGCGCTGGAAGGTGTGCAGCAGCCAGCCGCTGCGGCCGGGGCAGCATGTGCGCGTCAGGTCGATGGAAGGCCTGACCCTGGGGGTAGACCCGGCGGGCCCCGAGCCCGCCAACCCCGCTTCAAACAATTCCTAACCGCTCATCAAGGAAGGCACTCATGTACTTCATCGATTTTGACCTCAACTTCGGCCTGCTGATCCTGCTGGTCGTCATCGTGGTGATCCTGGTCAATACCCTGAAGATCCTGCGCGAATACCAGCGCGGCGTCATCTTCACATTGGGTCGCTTCACCGCCGTCAAGGGCCCGGGCCTGGTCATCGTCATACCTGGCCTGCAGCAGATGGTGCGCGTCGACCTGCGGGTGGTCACCATGGACGTCCCAAGCCAGGACGTCATCTCGCGCGACAACGTGTCCGTCAGCGTGAATGCGGTGATCTATTTCCGCGTGGTGGCGCCCGACAAGGCCATCATCCAGGTCGAGCGCTATCTCGACGCCACCAGCCAGCTGGCGCAGACCACCTTGCGGGCCGTGTTGGGCAAGCACGACCTCGACGACATGCTGTCCGAGCGCGAGAAGCTCAATCAGGACATCCAGGCCATACTCGACCAGCAGACCGATGGCTGGGGCATCAAGGTTACCAACGTAGAGATCAAGCACATCGACCTGAACGAAAGCATGGTGCGCGCCATTGCCCGCCAGGCCGAGGCCGAGCGCGAGCGGCGCGCCAAGGTCATCCACGCCGAAGGCGAGAAGCAGGCGGCCCAGGCGCTGATGGAAGCGGCGCGAACCCTGGCCGAGCAGCCTTCGGCGATGCAGCTGCGCTATCTCCAGACACTTACCCAGGTGGCGGGCGACAAAACCTCCACCCTCGTCTTCCCGGTGCCGGTGGACATGCTGGCAGGCTTCTTCGAAAAGTCGGGCAAGGGCTTCGCGCCCGTTGTTCCGTCCGCGCCGCCCGCCGCGCCACCGGCGGACCCCGACCTTCCGCGCCGCATCGATCCGGTGGCTTGAGCCACGTCTTGACCAAGGGGCATGCATGATATTGGGCCACAAAGCACGAGCCGCGCTGATCGGCGCACTGCTGGCCGCCGGGCTGCTGGCGGCCGCGGCGCAGGAACCCGCCCAGGCGCAAGCCGCCACCTATCCCAGCGAAGAAGGCACGCTTGAAGTCGCCACGCTGTACCAGGGCCTTGAAAACCCCTGGGCATTGGCCTTTCTTCCCGAAGGCCAGGGCATGCTCATTACCGAAAGGCCGGGGCGCTTGCGCCTGTGGACGCAAGAAAACGGCCTGTCGCCCGCCATCGAGGGCGTGCCGCGGGTCTTTGCACAAGGGCAGGGCGGTTTGCTCGATGTTGCGCTGCCGCCTGACTTCGCCCGCTCGCGGCGCGTCTACCTGTCGTACGCCGAGGGTTCGCCGCGTAATCCCGGCGAAGGCCCGGCCGGCACGGCGGTGGGCTACGGCACGCTTTCCAAAGACATGCGCCGCCTCGAAGACTTCAAGGTGATTTTCAGGCAAGAGCCCAAATTGTCCAGCGGCGTGCACTTCGGTTCAAGGCTGGTGTTCGACGGCGGGGGGCATTTGTTCGTCGCCCTGGGCGAGAACAACCAAAGGCCCACCGCCCAAGATCTAAGCAAATTGCAGGGCAAGATCGTGCGCCTGCTGCCCGATGGCGGCGTGCCGAAAGACAACCCCTTCGTGGACCGCGAGGGCGCTGTACCCGCCATCTGGTCATACGGCCATCGCAACCAGCAAGGCGCCGCCCTGAACCCCTGGAGCGGCAAGCTGTGGACACACGAGCACGGGCCTCGCGGCGGCGACGAAATCAATATTCCCCAGGCCGGCAAGAACTACGGCTGGCCGCTGGCCACCCATGGCATCAATTACTCGGGCCTGCCCATACCCGAGGCCAAGGGCGAAGCGGTGGAAGGCACAGAGCCGCCGCACTATGTATGGGAAAAGTCGCCCGGCGTCAGCGGCATGGCCTTCTATGACGCCCAGCGCTTCGCGCCGTGGCGGCAATCGCTTTTCATAGGTTCTCTGGTCGATCGCAACCTGATACGGCTGGAACTCGACGGCGATCGCGTTACGCACGAAGAGCGCATGCTGAAGGAAATAGGCGCGCGCATACGCGATGTCAGGGTAGGGCCCGACGGCTACGTGTATGTGCTTACCGACGAACGTGACGGCCGCCTGTTGAAGGTGGGATTGCAGCCCTGAGGAGTGGGCTGCGTGCCGACGCCTACTTGACCAGCGTAACCGGCACTTCGGTAAGGCTGAGCACCTTGGTGGCCACCGAGCCGAGCAACAGGCCCGAGATGCGCCCCAGGCCGCGGGTGCCCATGACGATGTGGCCGCAATCGTGCTGCCTGGCGTAGTCGACGATGGTTTCGGCCACGGGCCCCACCAGCACTTCGAAGCTGGCTTCGGCGGGCGAGCCGTCCAGCAGTTCGCGAGCGCCGGCCAGCGCCTTGTTGCCTTCGTCCTGATAGTACTCGTCGAGGATCTCGGCCGAAATGAAGCGCTTGACGTTGCCCGAGGCGATGGGCGCCTGAATGGTGACGACCCGCAGCCCGATATCGCTGCGCTCGCCCGCCATGGAAAGGGCGGCCTTGAGGGCGTTCAGCGAGGTTTCCGAGCCGTCTATGGGAACCAGAATGTTCATGCGTGAGCCTATTGGAATGATTGAATCCGCGCCCCGCGACAGGGACGGTGACCGATCTGCCTATCTTAAACCAATCGGGTCAGGCCACGCCGTCTTGCGCCGCGTAAAGTTTGCGCAGCAGATGCAAAAGCGTCTTGCGCTCGTCGCCGGAAAGCGCGCCGGCGGCTTCGCCTTCGATGCGCAGCGCCGTCTCTTCGGCGCGTGCGCAGAGCTGCTGGCCTTCGGCGGTGAGCGAAAACGACTGTATGCGTCCGTCGCTCTGACTGCGCTGGCGGGCAAGCAGCTTGCGCGCCTCGAGCCGTTCAAGCACGGGCGCCAGGTTGGGCGGCGCCACGCCTATGCCCTGCGCCACCTGTTTCTGGCTGATGCCCGGGTTGGCGCTTAGCAGGCTCAATACGGCAAAGTCGGCCGGCCGCAAGGCAAAGGACGCCATGCGGGGATCGGAAAAAGGCTCCACCTGCAGGAATGCCCGCCGGCAATGGTAGCCGATGAGTTGATGCATGAGGGGCGGCTGCAGCGCTGTGTCCCGCGAGCGACCGCGGCCGGGCTTTGCCTTGCTGGGGGCTGGGGATGCGGCTGGGGAAGCCATCTCAGGACTCTGCCGGCGCCGTGTTCAGGCGCCGGGCGAAGTCGACGAACCAGGCCATGCTTTGCGGATTGGCCATGGCGTCGGGGCTGGCCACTTTGTCGACGCTTGCGCCCAGCAGCAATTTGCGCACGGGCAACTCCATTTTCTTTCCGCTAAGGGTGCGCGGAATCTGTGGCGCCGCCAGCACCTCGTTGGGCACGTGGCGCGCCGAGGCCTTGGTCCGGATCTGTTCTTTGATGCGGGCGATCAGCGTTTCGTCCAATTCGACGCCCTGAGCCAGCACGACGAACAAAGGCATGTAAGAAGGGCGGCCCAAATATTCCAGATCGACTACCATGCTGTCGCGTATTTCGGGCAGTTCCTCGACCACGCGATATATCTCGGCGGTGCCCATGCGTATGCCGTAGCGGTTGATGGTGGTGTCGGAGCGGCCGTAGATCACCGCCGTGCCCGCGGGGCTGAAACGTATCCAGTCGCCATGGCGCCAGCACCCGGAGAAGGTCTCGAAATAGCTTTCGATATAGCGCTTGTCGCCCGGGTCGTTCCAGAAATACAGCGGCATCGACGGCATGGGCTTGGTAATGACCAGTTCGCCCACTTCATCGACGACGGCCTGGCCATTGTCGTTGAAGGCATATGCCGCCACGCCCAGCTCGCGGCACTGGATCTCGCCGGCTGTGACAGGCAGCGTGGGCGCGCAGGCCACGAAGCCCGAGGCGATGTCGGTGCCGCCGCTGATGGAAGCCAGCCACAGGTCGCGCTTGACCTCATCATAGACCCACTCGTAGGCGTCCAGAGGCAAAGGAGAGCCGGTGGAGTTGATGGCCCGCAAGGCCTTGAAGCCGGCCTGCCGGCCCGGCCGAAGACCGTCTTTCTTGCACTGCACCAGGAATGCGGCGCCGCAACCGAAATGCGTGACGGCGTGCTCATCGATGAAGCGCCACAGCGATTGCGTATCGGGATAAGAGGGGTTGCCATCGTAGAGCACCACCGTGGCGCCCGACAGCAGGCCGCCCACCATCAGGTTCCATACTATCCAGCCGGTGCTTCCCAAAAACATGAAGCGGTCGCCGGCGCGGACGTCGTGCTGCAGTTGCATGGTCTTGAGATGAGTCAGCACGATGCCGCCGTGGCCATGCACCATGGCCTTTGGGATACCCGTGGTGCCTGAAGAATAGACGATCCAGAGCGGATGATCGAAGGGCAGGCGGGCATAGGCCAGGGGCGCATCGCGCGCGATGGCCTGCTGCCACGACACGCAGCTGGGCCAGTTCGGCAGGCTGGCGGCCGCGGGCCCGGCCACATGGACCACCCGCTCGATGGAGGGAAGCTTTTCAAGCAGCTCGGATACGATGCCGCCGCGTTCGTGCACCTTGCCGTTGTAGCGGTAGCTGTCGACCGCAAACATGATCTTGGGTTCGATCTGCTGGAAGCGGTCGACCACCACCGACACGCCCATCTCGGGCGAGCAACTGGACCAGATTGCACCCAAGCTGGCGCAGGCCAGGAAGGCGATGACTGTCTCGGGCCGGTTGGGCATGTAGGAAACCACGCGGTCGCCCGGACCCACGCCCGCTTCGCGCAACCAGTGAGCCAATGCGCCGGTGGCTTCGTGCAGTTCGCGCCACGATACGAGGCGGGGTTCGCTGTCTTCGCTGCGCGCTATCAGGGCCGGCCGCGAAGGATCGGCGTTGCGGAACACATGTTCGGCGTAATTGAGCCGCAGGCCCGGAAACCATTTTGCGCCGGGCATGCGCGAGTCGGCCAATACTATGGCTGGATCGCCGTCGGCCTCGACCTGGAAAAACTGCAGGACCGTGCCCCAGAAGGTCTCGAGTTCGTCGACCGACCATTGCCACAGCGACTCATAGTCTTCGAAGCGCTTGCCGTGGCGTTGCGCCACGTATTCCATGAATTGCGCCAGCCGCGTTTCCTCGACTTGCCCAGCCGTGGGGCTCCATAATGTTTCGCCTTGTTCGATGGCCATGGCCTGTACTTTTCCTCTATTTTGCCAATTCATTATGATACATAAGCAATTGTCAAAATAGCAGTGCAAGGGGCTAGGGTTAACCAGAGCCGGCAGCGGAATTCTTTATAACCCGGCGGGGGGAGTCGGGCGGCGCGTTACAAACTGCGCTTGTTTTGTCCATTGAACCTCAAAGCGCCTCTTTTATTGCAGTTCGGTGTCTGGTCCGTGACTTATTCGCAAGGTTATGCACAGACTTTGTGGATAAAACAGGCGTGCAAGAAATTCCCTTGAACCATCAAGCGGAAGGCGGACATGCTGCCCCTGGCCGACCAGGCGTGCCGCTTGCTGGAACATGTTTTTCATCCGCACGAGGAAAGGCATGAACCCATACCGCATCGCCGTCATGGTCGGCAGTTTGCGCAAAGCATCCTGGAACAAAAAGCTCGCCGACGTCATTGTCTCCATGGCGCCTGCTCAGTTGGACTTTCGCTTTGTGCGCATCGACGATCTGCCGCTTTACAACCAGGATGAAGATGAGAACCAGCGCGAACCGGTGCGCCGCATGAAGCAGGAAGTACGTTCGGCCGACGGTGTTCTGTTTGTCACGCCCGAATACAACCGTTCGATTCCGGGAGTGCTGAAGAACGCCATCGATCACGGCTCCAGGCCGTTCGGCGACAGCGCATGGGAAGGGAAGCCCGCGGGCATTGTGGGCGCCAGCCCCGGCGCCATGGGTTCTGCGTTGTCGCAGCAGCATTTGCGCAATGTGCTGGCTTCACTGGACATGCCCACTCTGGCCCAGCCCGAGGCCTTTGTGCAGGTTCATGATGGGGTGTTTGATAGCAAGGGCGGCGTCAGCGACGAGCCCTTGCGTATGTTCCTGCAAGGGTGGCTCGATCGCTACGCCGCCTGGGTGGCGAAATTCGCCTGAGGCAGAAAGCCCCGCTGCTTAGCCGGCCAGCTTGAGCGTGCCCTTCATGATGGCCCAGTGGCCGGGGAAGGAGCAGAAGTAGGCGTATTCTTCGCCGGCGCTGAGCTTGCTGACGTCGAAGGTGACCGAGGATTCTTCACCGCCGCCGACAAGGTCGGTGTGGGCGATGACACGCTCGTCGTTGGGCCTGATGTAGTCGTGATCGGCGCCGGCGGCCATGCCGTCGGTGGCGGTGGCCTGCATGTCGGCCTGTTTGGTCAGCACCCAGTTGTGGCCCATGGCGGCCACGGGCAGCTTGCCCACGTGCTTGAGGTGCACCGTGTATTTTTCGCAGGACTTGTCGACCGTGATTTCTTTCACGTTGAACTGCATTGCGTCGTTGCCTTCGATGGTGGTTTCGCAGTCGGCGGCCATGGCGGGCAGCGCGGCGGCGGAAAGCAGGGCGGCAAGGGCAAGTTTGGCAAACATATCAGGCTCCGTTGAACAGTAAGAAACTGGCTGGCGCATGCGCTGCGCATTGCTGGCCGCGCCATCGACAGACCCATTCTACTCTCCGGCGCGCGGCGCCCTATTGACCCTGATCAAACAGAATGTAAAAAGCCCGCCTCGAAGAGGCGGGCCCAGGCAAGGACCCGTTGGAAAAGCCCTTGGAAGCGCGCCGTCCCGACGCGCTGTTGCCGTTGATGGCGGCTTATTGCTTTTTGTTCTTGAGGGCGTCCATGTCGATGAGCGCCCAGTCTCCGTCCTTGACGGTGATGAGCACGCGGGCGCGCTCGTCCATGCCGAAGTGGTCGGTGGGGGTCATGTTGTACACGCCATGGGTGGCGACGACCTCTTTGGAGTTTTCGATGGCGTCGCGCAGGGCGGCGCGGAACTCGGGCGTACCAGGCTTGCCGGCCTTGAGTGCCTCGGGCACGGCGTTCTGGAACAGCAGGAAGGCATCATAGAACTGGGCGCCGAATGCGGAAAGCGAGCCTTCGCCGTACTTGGCTTCGTAGCGTTCGGTGTAGTCGAGGCCCAGTTTCTTGGACGGATTGCTGTCGGGCAGCTGCTGGGCCACCACTACCGGACCCACGGGCAGGATGGTGCCTTCAACCGCCTTGCCACCCACGCGCATGAACTCTTTGGTGGCCGTGCCGTGGGTTTGATAGATCTGGCCCTTGAAGCCGCGGTCTTGCAAGGTAACCTGCGGCAGCACCGACGGCGTACCCGAGGCGACCACCAGCACGGCGTCGGGCTTGGCGGCCACGATCTTGACGGCCTGGCCGGTAACGCTGGTGTCGGTGCGGTTGAAGCGCTCGACGGCCGTAAGCTTGATGCCGGCGGCTTCGGTGGCT
>Ga0180218_1001462_pt1 | contig 14115 bp, 13 predicted proteins | sample eDN3rd37CKraftBY_FD_151334 | JGI IMG/M metagenome (GOLD analysis project Ga0180218, IMG submission 151334) | Enriched backyard soil microbial communities from Emeryville, California, USA - eDNA 3rd pass 37_C Kraft BY (version 2) (version 2) | ecosystem: Environmental > Terrestrial > Soil >...
CGTCGGCGAATGCCTCGCCTCCCGTCATCAAACTCGTGGCCGAGAGGATGCCGTCTCTATGGGATGCTTCAATGCCTTCGTTGACGGGGATCGACATGCCGAAATCGTCGGCGGTCACGATCAACTTTTTCGCGCGGCGGTCTCCCCTCATGCGGTCAACGCCTCGACAGTTGTGAAAGCCGAGCTGATCGAATCTTCCATGCCCACATAATCCCACAGCCCATAACGGCCGATGGGATGAATTCCTGCCGCGTTCAGGCGCGCAAGAATGTCTTCCACAAGCTGATCGCGTTCGGGCGTGTGGTGGACATAGGCGCAGCGTATTACGTGCGCGACGGTACAGATGATATCTTCGCTTTTCACCCAGCCGAGGTTTTCGAGCGCGGCGATGACGCCGGGCTGCACTTTGCTGACGATGTCCGTCCGGTCGATATCGTCGCCCGGCACACCGACCTCGACGTAGACGGAATTGTACCCGCTCGAGGCCATGGCCGGGCCGATGTTGGAATAGCAGCCGAACCGATAGAACGGGATGGCGCGGTCCGGCACGTAGACCCAATGCGCATCTTTCACCTCAGGCGGTAAATTCCCACGAACGCCGAAGTTGAAGCTGACGGTGGCGCTGTGGCTCAGCTGATTGGCTGCGGCCACAAGATCGCCATCACCCGTCAGCTTGCAAAGCATCTTCAGCGGAATGCTGGGCAGCATCTTTTCCCAGGCAATCGTCCGGCCGGCACTCGTCGTGACCGCACGCCGGTCTAGGTCGATCGCCACTATTTCTTCGTTCGTCGCGACGCTTTTCAAGCCCTGAGCAAGTCCGCGGGTCAGAACGTCGATCCCGCCGCGCTTGGGATACCAGAACTTGCTGTTATACTCTTGGGTGTCTAAAGCCTCATTCGCGAAGCCGGCGCGGATGCGCTTCTCGTCCGGCAACGGAAAAAAGCGTTTCACCGCGCCGATCGACAGCCGGCTGAGCGGCGTCGCCATGGTCTTTTCGTTTTGCGGAATGAGGAAGCGGTCGGCGACGGCGTTGCCGAAGCCCGCGACGATGAACTCGCGAAAACCTGTGACGTCACCGTCCGCCGCCGGACGGGCGTTGTAGGAGGCTTCGCACTCCCGGCGCAGGTCATCCGGCAGTTCGCCTAAGTGATACTGAATCGGCGCGTTTACGAGACGGCCGCCGGCGTAGAAGTAGGACTTGCGCTCGACGGTTGCCCAGTCGTCATCGCTCAGGTGGGCGAATGGGATCTGGGACGGCGATGCGTAGCGGCGCAGATGGAGAAAGTGGCCGGTGTAGTCGAAGCAGAAGGCATCGACCTCAGTCGTGCGGGTGAGCCCGCCGACCGCCGGGCAGCGCTCGAGCAAGAGATAATCGCGGCCGCTTGCCTGCAGGGATTGCGCTGCCGCAAGGCCCGAAATCCCTCCCCCAGCTACGAGCCATTTTCGCGGCGTTTGCGTCAGCATGCGAGGTTGTTGGCCTTAGAATGGGCCTGACGCAAGACGTAAATCGGCGACAAATTCCGCGATCGCGAAGCGGCTTGGCGATATCGGCCCTGGCGACGGGCTCGGCAATGAGACGGCACGCGGGAAAACCTTGGGTTGAGGATGCGGACGAAGCGGCGTTTTTCCGCGCTTCAAAGGAAGACGTGGTGCGGGCGGAGGGATTTGAACCCCCACGGCTTGCGCCGCTGGAACCTAAATCCAGTGCGTCTACCAGTTCCGCCACGCCCGCACGGGCTTCCGGCTGCCGGGCTTTCAACCCGCCGGCCGGTCGCGAAGGGCGTCTCATACTGAAAAGTGCGCTCGAAAACAACGCGTAAACGCGGCTTCCCCCTATGCCGAGATGCCGCAAAATGAACGGCCGGGCAGGCCGGCTGGTCTAATTCGCCGCTTCAACTTGCGGGCCCGTTCAGATTTGCCTATGTGCTTTGAACCGCCCGACACAGATGACCAGCTAACCCGTGGGATTTTCCTTGCCTGTTACAGCCAAGAATTGGATCGTCGAGACCGATTGGCTCGCTGATCACCTTTCCTCGCCCGATTTGATCATTCTCGATGGCAGTTGGCACCTACCGACCGCCAACCGCGACGCCAAAAAAGAGTATTTGGCAGAGCATATCCCGGGCGCCCTGTTTTTCGACATTGACGACCTGAGCGACGAGAAATCATCGCTGCCACACATGCTGCCCTCGACGGTGAAATTCGCCTCGCGGATGAAGAAGATGGGCATTGGCGACGGCGCCCGTATCGTTGTCTATGACTCGACAGGCATTTTCTCAGCCGCGCGCGTCTGGTGGACCTTCCGGGCCATGGGGCATCGCGACGTTGCCGTCTTGAACGGCGGTCTGCGTAAGTGGAAAGCCGAGGGCCGGCCGGTTGAAGACGGATTGCCGCCGAAGCGTTCGGAGCGACACTATTCGCCTCTGCAAAATACCGAAATCATTCGTGATCTCGATGACATGAAGGCGCTGCTCAAAAAGAACGGCGTGCAGATCGTCGATGCGCGGCCCGCGGGTCGCTTTGAAGGAACCGAGCCGGAACCCCGGCCGGGCTTGCGGCAGGGCCACATTCCGGGCTCCAAGAACATTCCTTCGCAGGAACTGCTCAACCCGGACGGCACGTATAAGTCGCCGGAGGAAATCGAGAAGCTGTTCAAGGCCGTCGGCATCGACATCACGAAGCCCGTGGTGACGACGTGCGGCTCGGGTGTTACGGCCTCGATGCTGGCGCTGGCGCTTGCTGTCGTCGGGCAGACGAACGCTGCTGTCTACGACGGCAGCTGGGCCGAGTGGGGCCAGGAGAACGGGCTACCCATCGAGACGGGCCCGGCGAAGTAAAAAATAGATGGTGGCGTGGGGCTCCCCCAACGGGGGGCCGGCCGCACGCGACGACCCTAGCGGAGCCTTTGCGGGCTCCGCTTTATGATCGATACGACGCGTCGCGCGGGAAGCGCGGCGCGTTTTTCGTTCCAAGCCGTTTCGTCTCAGGCCGATGCGGGGAAGTACTGGTAGAGCCACGTCTCGGACAGCGCGGCATCGCCTCTTCGCAGATAGGCGCGCAGATCAATCGGCCCGGCGCCCGCCTGCTTCAGATCGAACATCGCGCGCCAGCGATGGCGCTGGCCGACCACCGGATAGCTGGCAATATCCGAGATCGACCCGCGCGACGTGTTGACGACGAGTTCGACGCCGCTGCTGCGGTCCAAGCCCTCGAAGACCTCTCCCGCGAAGTCGATGACGAACTTCCGCGTGCCTACGGGCCTCGAATTGAAGTCCAGTCCCGGAGGGCCGCCGATGCCGGACCACGTTCCCACCGTTTGCGCGAGTTTTTCCGGGAACGGAATATCGTCGAGCCACGAGAGGCGGTAGCGGAAGACGCGCCGCTGACCGGCGGTGGCCTTCTCCTTCGGCACCCAGAAGGCGACGATGTTGTCCCACGTCTCGGTGTCGGTCGGCAGCTCGATGAGGTGCACGGCGCCCTCGCCCCAGGCATCCAACGGCTCCACCCAAACGGAAGGCCGCTTTTCGTAAAAGACGCCATCGTCCATGTAGTGGTCGAAGTTGCGATCTCTTTGCAGCAGTCCGAAGCCCTTGGGATCGCGATCCGAAAACGCGTTCGTCATGACGTGCGGAGGATTGATGATCGGCCGCCAGATGCGCTCACCATTGCCGGTCAGAATGGCAAGGCCGTCGCTGTCGTGAATTTCCGGCCGCCAGTCCCGCGGCTCCTGGCGCGTATCTTCCCCGTACCAGAACATGCTCGAGAATGGCGCGATGCCGATGTGGTCGATGTCGGCGCGAATGTGCAGCCGGGCCTCGATCTCCATCTCGATGCGGAAGGTACCGTTGGTCTGCTGCACCCGCTTCGTCTGCATGCGGTAGGCGCCGGCAACGCTTGGCCCGTCGAGCAACGCGTAGATGATCACGCCGCCGTCTGACTCCGGCGAGGCTTCAAGCCAATAATGCTTGAAGCGCGGAAATTCCTCGGGCTTCGACGTCGCCGTGTTGATGGCGAGGCCGCGCGCGGAGAGACCGTACTGGTTGTAGGGGGCTGAACTCCGGAAATATGAGGCGCCGATAGCTGCGAACCAATCGGTTTTGAGATCTTCCGCCATAATGCGGAAGCCCGCGAACCCGGCGCCGGTGCGCAGATCTTCGGCAGGATGACCGGCCGGGATCTCAAACAGATCATGGTTGTAGATGAGTTCGCGTGCCTGGCCGCCTTCGACAAGGCTGATGCGGACCGGATCGTGCGCGTATTTGTTCAGGTGGAAAAACTGCAGCGGATAATGGTCGGCATCGCCGACATGGACGGTTCGGTCGGCCCGGTAACGAACGCGCTGCGCCTGGTCATAGTCGATTGCCGCCAGCACATTCGGCGACGGGTTGATGGGTGGCTCATACGAATTGTGAGCAATGCGCCGCGCCTCCTCATCCAAGATGTCGAATGAGAACGGCTGGGGCGCCTTGAACTCGTTCTGCGGAATACCGGTCGCGGCGAGAGCCTTGAGTGGATGAGCGGCCAGGAACCCAGCCAGCCCTAAAGCTCCGCCCGACTTCAGAAGCATGCGGCGGCTGGCATTCATCGTCCGCCCTCTTTGATAATCTTTCCCACTCACGATCTGCTGCCCCTCTTGAACCGAACCTGAACAGAAACGCTCGAAGATGGATTTTAGTGCTGTGGGCCGGAAGATTTCTCCAAAGCCTTTTCGATCCAAGTGATTATTTCGGGCGCTGTCGGCGTTACCTTCGGGGGGAACGATCGCAGCAACCGGCCGTCGCGTCCTATGAGATATTTGTGGAAGTTCCAGGCCGGTACTCCGGTGGGTCCCATAGCTTCGGCCGCCCATTTGTAGAAGGGATGTGCGTCCGGACCGACGACCGAATGCTTCGAGGTCAGCGGAAAGGTTACGCCGAAAACGCCCTGACAAAACGACTGAATTTCACCATCCGGGGAAGGCTCCTGCTCGCCGAAGTCGTTCGATGGAACGGCGATCACCACGAGGCCGGATGTCTCATAGCGCAGATAGAGCTCCTGCAGTCCGGCGTACTGTTTCGTGAAGCCGCAGAGCGAAGCCGAGTTCACGATCAGCAATGCGCGGCCGCGCCAATCCGCGAGCCTCATCGGCGCGCCATCAATGCTGATGAATTCGAAGTCGTAAGCGGTGCCGCTCACGTCAGCCACGGGCGCCATGCTCGGCGGCGCCTTCCAAACTGAGTACATGCTCGTGGCGGCATTCCAAAGTTTCCGCAAATTTTGCCTCGCTCTATCAGACGTGTGTGGACGCTGGAGACGAATTATACACTCGGCGCCGCCTTTGCCAGCACCGGCAGGCCTCAAAGCCTAATGCTTTGTTCCGCTTGGAACAGCCGCTATGGTCGGCTCACGCGTAGATTGCCTCCATCAGATAGACCGAGCCTCAAGGCTTACCCCAGGGAGGAATTTGCAATGATGAAGCTCAGCTCGACAATCACGGTTGGCGCAGTTGCTGCGGCGCTTGCCAGCGGTGCCCTTTTCACCACCTCGGCACATGCCGGTGGAGCCGCGAAGGAATACTTCGTCCAGGACTACCGTTTCGCAAAGCCGATGCATGGTTATTCCGGTCATTCCGGAAATTACTATTGCGACTATCAGCGCCTGCCCAACCGCAAGTGCGTGACCAATGCCAACGGTACGGAGAGCTGCAAAATCGTGGGCTGGACGCTTCGCCAGTCGTGCCAATAACGGGCATGGCCTTTTACTGAACTTCCGAATTGATTGACCCGATCGAAGCTCCGGAAATCTCCGGAGCTTTTTTTTACGACCGCAATTGGCAATTACCGGATACAAAAACTCATCCGTATGCATCCGATCGTCTTCACCGAATTTCCAGCCTGTTCCAACCGATACAGCGAAGGTGGATTAGGCTCGATAACGTCGCTCCATGATGCCGGCGCCTTCCTGAGCTCGCTGGCGCTGAATTTTAGGGAGGAAACAGACATGAGCACGAACGATACCTACAAACCGCGGCGAAGCGGCTTCTTTGCAAAGCTCTTCTTTCTTTTCGTCGCGGTCGGTGCTGGCGCATTCGGCGCAATCGCCATTTCGCGCAGCGATTTGCTCGAAAGCAAAAGCGGCGGCGACGACACGATCAAGGAAGCAACAGCACCCGCGATTGATTGGGTCGCTGCCGCACCCGGCCGGATCGAACCCAAGAGTGGGCTGGTGCGCGTTGGCGCTCAGTTGCTCGGACGCATTGCCGAAGTGAACGTCAAGCTCAACGATCATGTCGAGGAAGGCGAGTTGCTGATCCGGCTCGACGATGAAGAGGCGCGTGCTCGCCTTCAGGCCGCCGAGACGGAGGCCGCATCTCGCAAGCGCGAGCGCGATGCTCAGCCCCTCGACAAGGCACGCGATGAACTTCGCACCGCGGAAGACAATGTGTTCTCCGCCGAACGGGCGCTCACCAATGCGCGCTTCGGATTGGAATATGAGTTGCAGGCGCAGCGTCAGGGGACGGGGAGTGCCGATCGCGTGAAGGATGCGCGCAACTATCTGGCGAATGCAAAAACCAAGCTGCAGAAGGAACGGGCAACCTACGCTTCAGCGCAAGCAAAGTCCGATATTCCTGCGCCGAACCGGCTTGAATCGGCCTTGCAGGCGGCGCGTTCGGACGTGTCCGTTGCCGAGGCATTGCTTGAGAAAACGCGCATTCGGGCGCCGGTTGCCGGCACGGTGCTGCAACTTCCGGCCAAGGCCGGTGAGATGGTGTCGCCGTCTCCCGATCAGGCACTCGCCGTGCTCGGCGATATGTCGGTCGTACGTCTCAAGGCCGAGGTGGATGAGACGGACGTCTCGAAGATCAAGGTCGGCGGCAAGGTGACTGTGAAGAGCAACGCGTATCCGGGCAAGGAATTCGAAGGCACGGTTGCGGCGCTCGCCCCGTCGCTGACATCGCCGCAATTTGCACTGCGCGGCGCACGCCGCCCGACGGACATCGAAGTTCTCGAAGTCACCGTCGATCTCGACGGTAATCCTCCGCTGCTGCCTGGCATGAGGGCGGACGCTTTTTTCAAGTGAGGAAGAAGCCAAATGCTGCTCCAGAAAAGCGCCGGCGCGTGATGTATGCCGGCGCTCTTTGAAGCGAGTGAGATGACCAGCGGCGGCTTGCTTCCTCCTTAGCGAAGCCGTTGCCGGTCGCTGACGCGGGGAGGATTGCGCGGAGTGAGACTGCAGTCTCATTTCAGCGCGCCTCCCCGACGGCTTTTTTGGCTTCTGTTGCGCGCTCTTCATAAGCTCGCGACGACGCAAACCAAACCCACAAAATTATTATCCGCCAACGTCGTGTCCCGTCAGGAACAGCGGAGAATCACTGTCTTTTGCATGATGTCGCCATGGAAACGACGGCTCCCAAAGCTGCTCAAGGAGAGAACAAATGTATGGCGAAATCAAAAAATTCCGCTCCGATCTGGGCATTGGCGTGATCCGCGCGGAAGACGGCCGGGCCTATCGCTTTGAAGGCTCCGACATCCGCAATCGCTTCGAAGAGCTCGAAGGCAAGGAAGTTCATTTCGAGCTTGGTGAGCTCAAGGCACGCGACATCATCGTGCTTGCGGGGTCGCCCTGGTCGGCCTTCGGCAGCATCGGCCTTTGATCTGCGTTCAGGAGACAAGTGCCATGCGTACAGAAATCAACCTCGCCGATGTTCCGGCCATCGACGCACACGCTCTTCACGTCCTGATGGACATGCTGCGCAGGAACGGCCAGGGACTGGCGCTCCTGCGGGGTCTCAACGAGGACGAGATCCGAGACATTGAAGACCGTCTCTGGCGTGCGTTTGACGGTGCGGAGACCGACCGTCTAGCTATCGCCTTGCGTTTCCGCTCGCTCGTTGCCGTGTTTGCAAATCGGCGTCTCAAGTCTTTGTTTCTGGAGCGCGGCTATCGGATCATTGCTTTCGCCGTGCGGGAAGCGGCGAGGCGCCCGCTGAACATCCGTTACGGGTTTAATGCGCAGCGGTTTTTATTGGCGCTCGATGCCGCTACGGCAACGCCGGTATCTTATCCAGCAGAGAGCATGATGCTGCCGCTCGCCGCCTAGATCGCTTTAGGAAAGCCTCAAGCGGCGCGCGCTCCGAAGCGTGCACCGCCGCTCGTTAAGCTCCTGGTACAGCTTGCAAAATCCGAAAAACTCCTGACCTCGTTCGCACTGTTCCGACCGGAACAGCGGAGAAGAAGTGCTCAAGGCATTCTCCTCACATAGCCGGTGAGGACCGGCGAACAGATAGAAACAAAGACGCCGCTGGAGGATGACATGACCAAGATCGCTTTCGCCCTTGCCGCCGCTGTGCTGGGATGCACCACGATGACCAACGTTGCCAATGCCGGCGTTCGCTTGGGCTTCGGTTTTCCGCTCGGATCGTTCGTCGCGCGTTCGCACGAGAGCTACAGCGCTGACGACTATCGCCCCAGCTACCGGCCGCGCAGCGTGCGTCGCGATTATCACGACGATGCGCCTGCTCGCAAAATCGCAAAGGCCAAGCGCGCGCCGAAGACGGAAGTCGCCAACGCCCCGGCGAAGGCCCGCCCGGCTCCCGCTGTTCAGACGGCCAAGCTCGACGACAAGCCGTCTTCCGATCCCGCCACGACGACTGTGATCGAAAAGACGCCTGACACATCAAGCAAAACACCGGTCAGCAAGGATGTGACGACGGGCTCGATCACGCCGGCTCCGGCAACGACCGAAAAAACTCAGTCTTCGGCGAAGTCGGACAAGGAGCCGGCTGCGGTTGAAGCCAAGCACGTCTGCCGCCGCTACTCACCCGCCATCGCCGGCCTCGTCGATGTGCCCTGCGAATAAAGCCTAACACTGATCATCCGGGCCTAGCCGCATGGCAGGCCTGGGAAACATCGAAGCTAGACGCTAACGTCGAAATCGCGGCCATTGCCTCACGGAGGGGAAAAGGTCATGGAACTTGCAGCTACTGCGCCCGCACTCGCAAGCAAAGGAATTGCGCGCACGCCGCAGCCTGGGGCGGGCAAACGCACAATGCCGATGGTGGCGAAGCTCGCCTATCGCAATCTCTTCCACGACCGCTTGAGCTTCTTCGTCACCGTCGTCGGCATCATGTTCTCGGTCGTACTCGTCGCCGTGCAGTCCGGCATCTATCTCGGATCGGCCAACAAGATCGCGGCCATCATCGATGCGGCGCCTGCGGATCTGTGGGTCGTTCCGCTCGGCACGAAGAGCTATGACGATCCCTCGTTCCTGTCGGGCCGCGAGCGCTACATGGCGCTGTCGGCGCCCGGCGTTGCAAACTCGGAAGATATGCTCGTCTCCTTCGCCCGCTGGCGGAAGCCGCTTGGCGGCGAGACGACGGTGCTGCTGATCGGCACGGCGGGTGACAGCCCGAAGGCACTGCCCTTGAACATCACCGACGGCAGCCGTGGGGCGCTCGAGGCACCGAATACGGTCGCGATCGACCGCAGCTATTTCAACGACCTGGGCGTCAGCGGATTGAATGACATCGCCGAGATCAACGGCTCCACGGTGAAGCTCGTCGCCATCACCAAGCGCGTGCGTTCCTTCACCACGCTGCCATTCGTCTTTACGTCGCTCGAAGAGGCGCGGCGCCTGGGCGGCGCCAATCAAAATCAGGCGAGCTACCAGCGTGTGACGCTTTTGCCCGGCGCCGATATCGAGACCGTTCGCCGCGAAATTGAGACGCGGCTTCCCGACACAGAGGTTTTGACGCAGGCCGAATTCCGCACGCGCAGCCAGGATTACTGGCTCAAACAGACGGGCGCGGGTGCGGCACTCGATGCAGGTAAATTGCTCGGCCTGATCGTCGGTATTGTCATCGTTGCCCAGACTCTCTATTCGAGCACAAAAGATCACATCAACGAGTTTGCCACCTTGCGCGCGCTCGGAGCCGGAGCGGGCTACATCGTCAAAGTCATTCTTATTCAGGCCATTTTATCAGGCCTTATCGGCTACGCCCTCGGGATGAGCCTTGCCCTCGTCGCCATCCAAGCTGCCCAGGATACGAAACTGACGATCATCATGACGATGCCGCTCGCCGTGCAGCTTTTTGCGATCACGATCGGCATGTGCATTTTTGCTGCGACCAGCGCCATCATCAAGGTCGTTCGTATCGACCCGGCCGTCGTGTTCAGCCGCTAACCGAATTTCCAGGAGACTAAACATGACTGAGCCGAGCAAAAGCCACGTGATCGTCGAAGCCCAGGGCATCGTGAAGATGCTCGGCACGGCGCCGAACGAGATCAAGGTTCTCAAGGGCATCGACCTCGAGCTTCAAACCGGCGAGCTGACGCTGATGATGGGGCCCTCGGGCTCGGGCAAGACGACGCTCTTGTCGATCCTCGGCTGCATCCTGTCGCCGACCCAGGGCAAGCTCACGATCGCCGGTCACGAGACGCAGAATATGAGCAAGGAGCAGCTCGCCAACCTGCGGCGCACGCACGTCGGGTTCGTGTTCCAGTCGTATAATCTCGTGCCGACGCTATCGGCGGTCGAGAATGTCATGCTGGCGCTCGACCTTCGCAATATCAGCGGCCGCGGTGCCTACGACCAGGCCGCCGCGGCGTTGGAGGCCGTTGGCCTTAGCCATCGCATCAAGGCCATGCCCTCGAAGATGTCGGGCGGCGAGAAGCAGCGCGTCTCGATCGCGCGCGCCTTGGCTGGGTCACCCTCGGTCATCCTGGCCGACGAGCCGACGGCGGCGCTGGACGCTAAGAATGGCATGGCGGTCATGGAATTGCTCGCTCAGGTTGCTCAGGACACCCGGCGGGCGGTGCTCGCCGTGACCCACGATCACCGCACGCTTCAATATGCCGATCGCATCGTGACGATCGATGACGGGCTGATCGCGGGCTCGGAACGGCCCAAGATCACGGGAAAAACCGTCGAGATGGTCGCCCACTAAGTCTGCCGGACCGTCCCGGGGACGGTCGGGTGGCTTAGAGGCGGCACCCCGGGGCTGGATTGCTGCCTCGGGCCAATGGCCGCGCATTCGCCTCAACCGGGCATCTGGACCGGGAGGGGCATTTGTGTAGGATGCGGCCGAACTTACCAATCCCAAATTGGAATAATTAAGGAATTAGCGCCCATGGCGGGGCCTCAAGCGAACACGGCCGTTTTTCCAGGTACAATCATGGCGGGCAAGCGAGGGCTCATCATGGGCGTCGCGAACAATCGCTCGATTGCCTGGGGCATTGCAAAGGCCTGCGCAGCGCAGGGCGCGGAAATTGCCCTTACTTATCAGGGTGATGCTCTCAAGAAGCGGGTGGAGCCGCTCGCTGCCGAACTCGGCACGAAGCATGTCCTTCCCTGCGATGTGACGGATGCGGCGTCCATGGACGCACTGTTCGAGCACATCTCCAAGACCTGGGGCAGCCTGGACTTCCTGGTCCACGCCATCGCCTTTTCCGACAAGAACGAGCTCGACGGGCGCTACGTCGACACGACGGAAAAGAACTTTACGCAAAGCCTCTTGATCTCTTGCTTCTCGTTCACCGCGCTCGCCCAGCGCGCCGAAAAGCTGATGCCCAACGGCGGCTCGCTGGTGACGCTCACCTATTACGGCGCCGAGAAGGTCATGCCGCACTACAACGTCATGGGCGTCGCCAAGGCGGCCCTCGAGGCGAGCGTGCGCTATCTGGCGGCCGACCTCGGCCGCACCGGCATCCGCGTCAACGCCATTTCCGCAGGTCCGATCAAGACGCTGGCGGCTTCCGGCATCGCGGACTTCCGCTACATTCTCAAGTGGAACGAATACAATTCGGCGCTGCGCCGGAACGTGACCATCGAGGATGTCGGCAACGCCGGGCTCTACCTGCTTTCGGATCTGTCGCGCGGCGTCAGTGGTGAAATCCACCACGTCGACAGCGGCTACCACATCCAGGGCATGAAGAACGAGGACGCTCCGGACATCTCCGTCGTCAAGAGCGAGGCTTGAGCGCGACCGCGCCAGCCACTGTCTCGTTGAAGCCTGGAATCACGCTCTATCTCATTCGCCACGGCGAAACCGATTGGAATCGGGAGGCCCGCTATCAGGGCCAGCGCGATATCCCGTTGAATGAAACGGGGATTGCGCAGGCGCGCCGGCATGGCCGGGTGTTGAAAGACATCGTGCCCTCGATCGCAGAGTTCGACTTCGTATCAAGCCCCCTCCTGCGCGCGATGGATACGATGCGGCTTGCCCGCACGGCGCTCGGGCTCGCTCCAGACGATTTTCGCACCGCTCCCGAAATCCAAGAGTTGAGCTACGGGCACTGGGAGGGCGAGCTCGCAGCAGAGCTTCCCGCGAAGGATCCTGAAGGGGTTGCCGGTAAATCCGCTGATCCTTTCGGCTGGAGGCCGCACGGCGGCGAGAGCTATCGCGATCTTGAGGATCGGGTTTCGGCGTGGCTCGGCACCCTGACCCGAGACACCCTTGCCGTCAGTCATGGCGGCGTCAGCCGCGTTGCCCGGGGCGCCCTTCTCGGCATCGACCGGGCCATCGTGCCGTTCCTTGAAGTTCCCCAGGACAGGATTCTGAAGCTTGCCAACGGCAAGATGCAGTGGATCTAGCAACCATCGTCATTCCCGCGAAGGCGGGGATCCGCCCAGACATCCGTCCATTACGAATTTCCGGCTTGGATGGATCCCGGCCTACGCCGGGATGACGGAGCAAATGGATGGGCCTTTGCGGAATGCGAGAGTGGCGAAGACGGCCGATGGGAATTGCCACGGCGAAGCGAAACGAAAAAGAGCCGGAGATGCGGCTCTCCGGCTCTTTCGCACTCCATTCGGAGTGCATGATGAAAGACCCTTCGAACCCGGAGGCTCAATCCGGGCGGAACGGTCTTTTATGAGCCGGCAGCGACTTCGGGCTGAACGATGCGACGCGGCTGGAGACCCGCCGTTCGGTTGGAACGGTTGATCCGCATTGCCGCCATCTGCGATCTTTCGATGCGCCGCGAGCTGCGGTCGGGCAGCGAACGCGGGCTCGGCCGAGTTGTCGATCGAATACGGATTCGTGGGTCTCGCCTTGTCCCATCATCAGCTGAAGGACGTGCAGGCGAACGCGTTACTGGCCAAGAGTTAATCTGCGTCGCCAGGCGTTGTCACGCGGCTTTGCGGGAGATGCGGTCTTGCCGCCCAGGTCTCCGGCTCCTAAGAAGAGCGGTGACGCAGCCCGGCAACAATCGTTGCAGAGCCACTGAATTTGCTCTTCGGGCAACCACTCCGATATCCAGGCAATGTCTCACAACACCTTCGGCCATCTATTTCGCGTAACGACCTGGGGCGAAAGCCACGGCCCTGCCATCGGCGCCGTCGTCGACGGCTGCCCACCCGGCATCGCGCTCGATGCCGCCGAGATCCAGACCTACCTCGACAAGCGCAAGCCCGGCCAGTCGCGGTTCACGACGCAGCGCCAGGAAGCGGACGCCGTCAAAATTCTGTCCGGCGTGTTTCCGGACGCTTCGGGCCAGCAGGTGACGACGGGGACGCCGATCGCGCTGCAGATCGAAAATACCGATCAGCGGTCGAAGGATTACGGTGACATCAAAGAGAGCTACCGCCCCGGCCACGCCGACTTCACGTATGAAGCCAAGTACGGCATTCGCGACTATCGCGGCGGCGGGCGTTCCTCGGCACGCGAGACGGCCTCGCGCGTTGCGGCCGGTGCGATCGCCCGGAAGATCATTCCGAACGTCCGCATTCGCGGTGCGCTTGTTCAGATCGGCCAGATCAAGATCAACCGGCAGAACTGGAACTGGGATGAGGTCGGCAACAATCCGTTCTTCTCGCCGGACGCGACGGCGGCTGAGCATTGGGCCGATTATCTCGACAAGATCCGCAAGTCCGGCTCGTCCGTCGGCGCCATTATCGAGGTCGTGGCCGAAGGCGTGCCGGCTGGCTGGGGCGCGCCGCTTTACGGCAAGCTCGACCAGGATCTTGCGAGCGCAATGATGTCGATCAACGCCGTCAAAGGCGTCGAGATCGGCGCGGGCATGGCGGCTGCGGAGCTCACCGGCGAGCAGAACGCAGATGAGATCCGCATCGGCAACGACGGCGCGCCGGATTTCCTGTCGAATAACGCGGGCGGCGTTCTCGGCGGCATTTCGACGG
>Ga0180218_1001464_pt1 | contig 14110 bp, 10 predicted proteins | sample eDN3rd37CKraftBY_FD_151334 | JGI IMG/M metagenome (GOLD analysis project Ga0180218, IMG submission 151334) | Enriched backyard soil microbial communities from Emeryville, California, USA - eDNA 3rd pass 37_C Kraft BY (version 2) (version 2) | ecosystem: Environmental > Terrestrial > Soil >...
AACGCCATCGCGCCGGGCTGGTTTGTCACCGAGATCAACGACGCCTATCTCAGCAGCGAGGCGGGCGTGGCGCTCAAGCGCAGCATTCCGATGGGCCGGTTCGGGCGTGAGGGCGACCTGACCGGCGCGCTGCTGCTGCTCGTCTCCGACGCCGGCGCCTACATGACCGGCACCACCATCGTGGTCGACGGCGGGCAGATTTCGGCGCTCAACGGGTAGGAGACGCGGTCCATGGATTTCGATCTCTCGCCCGAACACGAGGACATCCGTCTGCGCGTGCGGGCCTTCGTCGACGAGCACGTGCTGCCGCTCGAGCAGGACCCGGAGAATTTCTCCGAGCACGAGAACATCCCGGAGGTGCGGCTTGCGCCGGTGCGCGAGAAGGCCAAGGCCGCCGGCCTGTGGGCGCCGCAGTCGCCGAAGGAATTCGGCGGCATGGCGCTTCCCATCGTCGCCTGGGCGGCGATGTATGAGGAAGCCGCCCGCTCGCTGTTCGGCCCGCTCGCCTTCAACTGCATGGCGCCGGACGACGGCAACATGAACGTGCTGCGCCTTGTCGGCACGCCGGCGCAGAAAGAAAAATGGCTGCGCCCGATCGTCGAGGGCAAGGTGCGCTCGGCCTTCGCGATGACCGAGCCGGCGCCGGGCGGCGGCTCCGATCCTTCGATGATCGCTACCCGCGCGGAGAAGCGCGGCGGCAAATACGTCGTCACCGGCCGCAAGTGGTTCATCACCGGCGCCGACGGCGCGGCGCATTTCATCCTCGTCGCGCGCACCTCGGACGACAGGCGGCGCGGCCTCACGGCCTTCCTGTTCCACAGGGACCAGCCCGGCTGGCACATCGTGCGACGCATCGGCATCCTCGGGCCGGAAGAGCATGGCGGCCATTGCGAGCTCGAATTCACCGGCCTCGAAGTGCCGGAAGAGAATGTGCTGATGGGCGAGGGCGATGGGCTCAAGCTCTGCCAGATCAGGCTCGGGCCGGCGCGGCTCACCCATTGCATGCGCTGGCTCGGCTGGTCGAAGCGCTGCCTCGAGATCGCGCAGGACTATGTGAACAACCGCGAGGGCTTCGGCATTCGCCTTGCCGACCGCGAGAGCGTGCAGATCAAGCTCGGCGAAGTCGCGCAGCAGATCGAGATCGGCCGGCTGCTGACGATGCGCGCGGCCTGGATGCTCGACCAGGGCGGCCGCGCCCGCAAGGAGGTGTCGATGGCGAAGGTCCACGTCGCCGACACGCTGCACAAGGCGGCCGACGTCGCGATCCAGTTGCAGGGCGCGCGCGGCTTCTCCAAGGACACGGTCGTCGAATGGATTTACCGCTACGCGCGTTCGGCGCGCCTCGTCGACGGCGCCAGCGAAGTGCACATGATGGTGCTGGCGAAGTTCCTGCGCGAGGAAGGCCGCGACTTCTGGCAGTGGGGCCCGGGCGAGGGCCGTCGCAACGATCGATGAAAACTCCGCTCATTCCCGCGCACTGACATCGGGTATACCCGATGTCAGTCTTTATAACACGCAGGTCGGGTAGACCCGACCTGCGGCCGGGAATCCAGAGTCAAATCGAAAATCCACCGTCGTAGCTTGTGGACCCCCGCTTTCGCGGGGGTGAGCGGAGATGGGTTCTCAGTTCCGGAATCCCGGATCGATGCCGTCGAGGATGCGCAGATAGGCCGGCCAGTCGGCCTGGCCGCGGCCGCGATCATGCGCCTCGAACTGCTCGGCAGTTTTCTCGCAGACCTCCGGCGGAATCTCGATGAGCTCGGCACCGGTCGCTTCCAGCCGCATCTGGATGTCGGCGGCTTCGGCGAGATGCTCCATCAGCACGAAGGCGTCGCGCGCCGTGCGCCCGACCGTCAGCAGGCCGTGGTTGCGCATCACCAGCGCCTTGCCGTTCCCGAGATTGCGGGCGATGCGCTCGCGCTCGCCGAAATCCTCGGTGAGGCCCTCGTAAGGGTGATAGCCGATGCGGTTATAGAAGCGCACCGCCGGCTGCGACAGCATGCGCAGGCCGTGCTTCAGCGCGGAGAACGCCATGCCGATCTCGGTATGCATGTGCAGCGCGCAGTTGACGTCCGGCCGCGCCGCCAGCACGCCGCCATGCAGCGTGAAGCCGGGACGGTTGACGCCCGATTTCTCGTCGAGGTCGGCGTCCATCGACACCTTGGCGAGGTTCGAGGCCGTCACTTCGGTGTAGAGCAACTCGTGCCGCTTCATCAGGAACATGCGCGGCTCGCCGGGCACCCGCATCGACGCGTGATTGTAGATCACGTCGTCCCAGCCGTAATGGGCGACGAGACGGTAGACCGCGGCGAGATCGATGCGGGCCTGCCATTCCTCGGGCGACATGCCTGCGGGGACCTTGCCGGCTGTTGCGACTTCGGCTGACGACGTCGGCTTGTTCATGGCTCGCGTCTCCTCATTTGCTGTTGCGCCATCATAGCTCAACATCGCTCCCGGTTCACCCACTCTGGCTTTCGCCGCGCGTGTCATTATGCTGCGCTGCCTTCGCGAGTGCCGGTTTCAGGACGTGAAATGCTTTCAGGAAGCGAAAAGACATGAGCGCGCCGATTCAAATCCGCATGGGCGGTTATGGTCCGCCGACCACCGGTTTCAGCAAGAGCCTCAGGTTCATCGGCGACCGGCTGGAAAAGCAGTTCGGCCCGCGCGTCGACATCAAATACGTCTTCAACATCATGGACCTCGGCTACAAGTCCGAGGATATTCTTTGGCTTGTCGAGCACGGGCTGCTGACGCTCGGCTACCAGTCGGCGAGCTACCTGACCGACCGGGTGCCGGAACTCGGCTTCGCCGACCTGCCGTTCCTGTTCTCCTCGAACGCGCAGGCGCGCGCCGCGATGGACGGCGCGCTCGGCGATTATCTCGTCAAGAAGATCGAGGATCGCGTGAACTACCGCATCCTCGGCTGGTTCGAAAACGGCTTCCGCCACATCTCCAACCTGCACCGGCCGATCCACACGCCCGCCGATATGAAGGGCATGAAGATTCGCGTGCTGCCGAGCGAGATCCACCGCCGCACCTTCGAATTGATCGGCGCGACGCCGATGCGCATGGACCTGACCGACGCGATCGCCATGGTGAAGGCCGGCACGCTCGACGCGCAGGAAAATCCGCTCGCCAACACGGTCACCTATGGCGTGCACAAATTCCACAAGTTCCACACGCTGTCGAACCACTTCTATATCTCGCGGCCGATCTTTTTCCATCGCGACGCCTTCGAGTCCTGGCCGAAGGACTTGCAGGACGCGATGCGCGCCGCGGTGAAGGACGCCGTCGCCTACCAGCGCGGACTCGCGGTCGAGGAGCACGAGCAGTCGCGCCGGGCGATCGAGGCTGAGGGCTGCACGGTCAACGCGCTGACGCCGGGCGAGCACGCGCAGTTCGCCGCCGCGGTGCAGCCGCTCCTGGCCGACGCGCGCCAGATGTATGGCGAGGAGATGTTCGCCCGGGTGCCGCAGGCTTTAAGCGGTTCAGACGAAAGCCGGCTGGCTGCCGCGCCAGCTCCGCTGGCGCAGCACCAGGAAGGCGACCAGCAGGACGTTGAGCACGTTGGCGATGACGCCGGTGATGAAGGCCGGCGCGTAGTAGCCGAAGTGGTCGTACAGCGCGCCGGCAAGCCAGCCGCCGATCGCCATGCCGACCGCCGTGAACAACAACACCACCGGAATGCGCCAATAGGCCTCGCTCGCCGGGAACAGGTCGCGCACCGCGAGCACATAGGCCGGAATGATGCCGGAGAAACCGAGGCCGAAGGCGGCCGACACGGTGATGAGCCCGATTTCCGATTGCGTCAGCAGCAGGCCCGACATCGCGACCGCCTGCCAGGTCGAGCCGATAAAGATGGTGAGCAGTCCGCCGATGCGGTCGGAGACCAGTCCCCAGAACTGCCGGCTGAGAAACGCGGTGCCGAGCAGCACCGACAGCGTGATGGCGCCGAAGGTGCGCGTGTAGCCGAGATCGCTGCAGAAGGCGACGAGGTGCTGCTGCGGCATCGCCATCGGGATGCAGCACAGGATCGGCGCGAAGCAGAGCAGGGCGTAGACGGTGTTGGGCCGCATGCCGAGCACGCTCGGCCTCGCGCCCGTTGCCTTCACGGTCTGGGTCGCGATCGACGGCGGCGCCTTGAAGACGATCAGCGCCAGCGGAACGATGACGAGAAACTCGACGCACATCCAGACCAGCATGGTGTGCCGCCAGCCGACCCGCTCGATCAGCTGTTCGAACAGCGGCGGCCACAGGGCGCCGGCGAGATAGCTGCCGCTCGAGATCAGCGCCAGCGCCGAGCCGCGCCGGCGGTCGAACCAGTGGCTGACATAGACATAGAGCGGCGCATTGATGCTGCCGAGGCCGAAGAAGCCGATAAAGAGGCCGTGGCCGATCCAAAGCGGCCAGGACGGGCCGAGCGTCGAAACGGCGAGGCCGATGCCGATCGACGTGCCACCCACCGCGATGACGAGGCGCGTGCCGAAGCGGTCGGCGATGCGGCCCATCAGAATGCCGCCGACGCCCGAGCACAGCCACACCAGCGCGGCCGCGATCGCCGGCACGGTGCGGGCGCCGCCGGCTTCCGCGGCGACTTCCTTGAGCGCGACCGAGATGATCCAGGCGCTGCCGAACGACATCAGCAGCGTCACCAGCGCGGCGGTGGCGACGGTCCAGGATTGCCTGGTCTCGATAGAAGGCGGTGGCGTGATCTGCACGTGATGGCGTCCGGCGTGGCGGCCCTTGTAGCGGGCGGATGGATCGCCACCAACCCCATCGGCGGGATGGCTGTTGTGCATGTTGCGTTGCGCCAAAATGCGCGCCGCATTCGCCGCGTGAAATTTCGTTCCCGGGCGTGCGTTCACAACGAAATTGACCCAAATCGCCGCCGGTGACACGGTTTTGAAGATTGTAGCGTTTCGAGTCTGCCGTGACGGCCCTATATAGTGGCTGATGTCCGGCTTCGGGCGTGGGTCGCCCGGTTCGCGGCTCGCGGCCCATGAAACAGCGAACGTGCCATAACAACGGCGTGACACAGCAATGACGTCGCTTCACCCGGTCTCCCTCGACGACAAATACGATCTGGCGCAGTCCCGCATCTTCGTGACCGGCTACCAGGCGCTGATCCGCGCCTGCCTGATGCAGAAGGCGCGCGACCGCCGCGAGGGGTTCAATACCGCGGGCTACGTGACCGGATACCGCGGCTCGCCGCTCGGGGGGCTCGACCAGCAGTTCACGCGGGCGGCGCGATACATCGCCGCCGCCGACATCAAGTTCCAGCCCGGCCTGAACGAGGAGCTTGCCGCCACCGCGATCTGGGGCTCGCAGCAGGCGGAGCTGCGCGGCGAGGGCAAGTTCGATGGCGTGTTCGGCATGTGGTACGGCAAGGGGCCGGGCGTCGACCGCTCCGGCGACGTGTTCCGCCACGCCAACATGGCCGGCACCGCGAAGAAGGGCGGCGTCGTCGCCCTGATGGGCGACGATCACACCGCGGAGTCCTCCACCACCGCGCACCAGTCCGAGTTCCATTTCGTCGACGTGATGATGCCGATCCTGAACCCGGCCGGCGTGCAGGAGATCATCGACTACGCGCTCTATGGCTGGGCGATGTCGCGCTACACCGGCACCTGGTCGGCGCTCAAATGCATGCACGAGACGGTGGAATCGACCGCCGTGGTGGACGGCAGCCTCGACCGCGTCGCGATCGTCACGCCGACCGATTTCGTGATGCCGGACGGCGGGCTCAATATCCGCCTCACCGACACCATTCTCGGCCAGGAAGCGCGGCTGCATGATTTCAAGCGCGACGCCATGCTCGCCTTCATCCGCGCCAACCGGCTGAACCGCATCGTCACCTCGGGCGGCCGCGCGCCGAAGATCGGCATCATCACCACCGGCAAGGCCTATCTCGACGTGCGCCAGGCGCTCGACGAACTCGGCATCGACGAGGTCAAGTGCAACGATCTGGGCCTGCGGCTGTTCAAGGTCGGCTGTCCGTGGCCGATCCCGCGCCAGGACCTGGTCGACTTTGCGCAGGGGCTCGATCTCATCATCGTCGTCGAGGAGAAACGCTCGCTGATCGAGGTGCAGGTCCGCGAGGAACTCTACGGCTCGGCCAACCAGCCGGTCTGCATCGGCAAGAAGGACGAGCAGGGCAACTGGCTGTTCCCGGTCAAGGGCGCGCTCGATCCCAACGACGTCGCGATCTGCATCGGCGAGCGGCTGCTGAAATACGGCGACAGCGGCGAACTGGCCGCCCATGTCTCGCGCCTCAAGGCGGCGCAGAAGTCGCTGACCGAGACTGCCGACGTCGCCGTGCGCATCCCGTATTTCTGCTCGGGCTGCCCGCACAACACCTCGACGCGCGTGCCGGAGGGCAGCCGCGCCTATGCCGGCATCGGCTGCCACTACATGGCGCAGTGGATGGACCGCAAGACGCTCGGCTTCACCCAGATGGGCGGCGAGGGCGCCAACTGGATCGGCGAGGCGCCGTTCTCCAAGCGCGACCACGTGTTCCAGAACCTCGGCGACGGCACCTACAATCACTCCGGCTATCTCGCCATTCGCGCCGCGATCGCGAGCGGCGTGAAGATGACCTACAAGATCCTCTACAACGACGCGGTCGCGATGACCGGCGGCCAGCATCACGACGGCACGCTCACCGTCGACCAGATCGCGCGGCAGGTCGCCGCCGAGGGCGCGAGCAAGGTCGTCGTCGTCACCGACGAGCCCGACAAATACGCCTCCGGCACCGACTGGCCGCGCGGGCTGACCATCCATCACCGCGACGAGCTCGACGCCGTGCAGCGTTCGCTGACCGAGGTGCCGGGCGTCAGCGTGCTCATTTACGACCAGACCTGCGCCGCCGAGAAGCGCCGCCGCCGCAAGCGCGGCGCGTTCCCGGACCCGCTCAAGCGCGTCGTCATCAACGATCTCGTCTGCGAGGGCTGCGGCGACTGCGGCGTCAAGTCGAACTGCGTCTCGGTGCAGCCGCTGGCGACCGAATGGGGCCGCAAGCGCACCATCGACCAGTCCAGTTGCAACAAGGACTATTCCTGCCTGAACGGCTTCTGCCCGTCCTTCGTCACCGTGCACGGCGCGCAGCTCAAGAAAGGCGAGAGCGTCGCGGAGCCCGCGGACTGGGCGCCGCTGCCGGTTCCGCAGCTCGCGCTCGCCAATCATCCCTATAGCGTCATCGTCACCGGCGTCGGCGGCACCGGCATCGTCACCATCGGCGCCATTCTCGGCATGGCGGCGCATCTCGAGGGCAAGGGTGTCGGCGTCATCGACATGGCCGGCCTCGCGCAGAAGGGCGGCGCTGTCTACAGCCATATTCGCATCGCCAACAACCCGGACGACATCCACGCCATCCGCGTCGCCGCCGGCGCCGCCGACCTCGTGCTCGGCGGCGACATCGTCGTCGTCGGCAACAAGAAGGTGCTGACCGCGATCAAGCACGGCGGGACCCGCATGGTGGTCAACACCGCGGAATTCACGCCGGGCGATTTCACCCGCAATCCGGACTTCTCGCTGCCGGTCGAGCGGCTGAAGCGCGCCATCGTCGGCGCCGCCGGCAAGGAGCGGAGCCATTTCGTCGATGCCGGCCGGCTCGCCACCGCGCTCTTGGGCCAGTCGATCGGCGCCAACATGTTCATGCTCGGCTACGCCTACCAGATCGGCGCCTTGCCGGTGTCGGGCGAGGCGATCGAGAAGGCGATCGAGATGAACGGCGAGGCGGTGGCGATGAATCTCGCCGCGTTCCGCTACGGCCGCCGCGCCGCCGCCGATCCGGCCGCCGTCGAGGCGCTGGTGAAGCCCGCGCCGGAGGCCGCGCGCGAATCGCTGCGGCTCTCGGAGAGCTTCGAGGAGCTGGTGTCGCGCCGCGTCGCGTTCCTCACCGCCTATCAGGGCAGGCGTTACGCCCGCCGCTACCGGCAGTGGGTGGACAAGATCGCCGCGGCGGAAGCGAGCCGCACGCCGGACAAGTCCGGCCTCGCCGAAACGGTGGCGCGCTATCTGTTCAAGCTGATGGCCTACAAGGACGAATACGAGGTCGCGCGGCTCTACGCAGACACGCATTTCCTCGACCAGGTGAGGGCGGGCTTCGACGGCAAGCTGTCGTTCGAATTCCACCTTGCGCCGCCGCTGCTCGCGCGCATCGACAAGGCGACCGGCGAACCGAAGAAGATGTCGTTCGGCCCCTGGATGTTCACCGCGTTTCGCGTGCTGTCGAAGTTCCGCTTCCTGCGCGGCACGCCGCTCGACCCGTTCGGCTACACCGCCGAACGGCGCATGGAGCGCAAGCTGATCCGCGACTATGAGGGGCTTCTCGCCGAGACGCTCAACTACCTGACGCCGGAGAACCATCATCTCGTGGTCGGCCTCGCGGCGATTCCGGAGAAGATCCGCGGCTACGGCCCGGTCAAGCAGCGGCATCTCGCCGCTGCGAAGGCCGAGGAGGCCGCGCTGCGCGAGCAGTTGCAGTCGGCCGGACCCTCAATCCTCAAGGCGGCCGAGTAGCTGGCGGCGATCTTCGACTTTCGTTGATAGCCACTCCGGGCTTGACCGCTTCCGGCGGGTGTTTTCATATCGTGAGCAAGGCCGCTGACCGGGCGCGTGGGGATGCTTCCGGTCTGAAAAAACATGCGGCCGCTGAGAGGGAGAAGGCCGTGGAGCAGGACGTCTCTGCCGGCGCCGATACGTTTCCGAAGTTGCTCGTGCGTAATGCGCGCCGGTTCGGCGGCCGTCCCGCCATGCGTCACAAGGATCTGGGCATCTGGCAGTCGTGGACCTGGGCGCAAGTGCTGGACAATGTCCGCGCCTATGCGGTCGGCCTGCACAAGCTCGGCCTGAAGCACGGCGACGCCATCGCCATCGTCGGCGCCAACCGGCCGAAGCTGTACTGGACGGTGATGGCGGCGCAAGCGCTCGGCGCCATTCCGGTGCCGGTCTATGCCGATGCGGTGGCCGACGAGCTCGCCTTCGTCCTCGCCCATGCGGAAGTGCGCTTCGCCGCGCTGGAGGATCAGGAGCAGGTTGACAAGGTGCTCTCGGTGCAGGAGCGGCTGCCGAAGCTCGAGGAGATGTTCTACGACGAGCCGCGCGGCCTGCGCGACTACGACCACGCGCGGCTGCACAACATCGATGACATCATCACCGCCGGTCGCGATGCGATGGCGAAGGACGCCTCGCTCGGGCAGTGGATCGACGAGCAGATCGCCAACGGCAAGGGCTCCGACGTCTCGATCATCCTCTACACCTCCGGCACCACCGGCCAGTCGAAGGGCGTGGTGCTGACCGGCGAGCGCTCGATCAAGGCGACCACCGACACGGTGCTGTTCGACCATCTGAACGAGACCGACGTCTCGCTCGCCTATCTGCCGCTCGCCTGGGTCGGCGACCACTACCTGAACTATGCGCAGGGGCTGGTCGCGGGCTTCTGCATGGCCTGCCCGGAAAGCAGCGACACCACCGCGCAGGACTTGCGTGAGATCGGCCCGACCTTCTATTTCGCTCCGCCGCGCACCTTCGAGCAGATGCTGACCCGCGTGATGATCCGCATGGAGGACGCAAGCCGCCTGAAACGCCGGATGTTCCACTATTTCATCGGCGTGGCGCGCAAATACGGCGAGGACATCCTCAACAAGAAGCCGGTGCCGCTCGGCGGCCGCATCCTTTATGGGATTGGGCGCTTCCTCGTCTACGAGCCGCTGAAGAACGTGCTCGGCCTCTCGAAGGTGCGCACCGCCTACACCGCCGGCGAGGCGATCGGGCCGGAGCTGTTCGCCTTCTATCGCTCGATCGGCCTCAATCTGAAGCAGCTTTACGGGCAGACCGAGGCGTTCCTGTACCTCACCGCGCAGCCGGACGGCGAGATCTATTCCGACACCGTCGGCCCGGCCTGTCCCAATGTCGATATCAGGATCGCCGAGAACGGCGAGGTGCTGTTCAAGTCGCCGGGCATGTTCACCGGCTACTTCAAGGATGACGCCAAGACCGCGGAGGTGCTGACCGACGACGGCTACGTCAAGACCGGCGATGCCGGCTTCTTCGACGAGAAGACCGGGCACCTGAAGATCATCGACCGCGCCAAGGATGTCGGCAAGCTCAACGACGGCACGCTGTTCCCACCGAAATACATCGAGAACAAGCTGAAGTTCTATCCGAACATCCGCGAGGTGGTGGCCTATGGCGACGGCCGCGACTTCGTCACCGTGATGCTCAACATCGACCTGACCGCGGTCGGAAGCTGGGCCGAGCGCAACAACGTCGTCTACGCTTCCTATCAGGAGCTGGCCGGCCATCCACGCGTCTACGAGATGCTCAAAAGCCATGTCGAGGAGGTCAACCGCTCGCTCGCCGCCGAGACGATGATGGCCGGCGCGCAGATCAGGCGGTTCCTGATCCTGCACAAGGAGCTCGACGCCGACGACGGCGAACTGACCCGCACCCAGAAGGTGCGCCGCGGCTTCATCGCCGAGCGTTACGGCCCGCTGATCAAGGCGCTCTATGACGGCTCGACCGAGGCCGACATCTCGACCGAAGTCACATTCGAGGACGGCCGCAAGGGCGTCATCAGCGCCCGCGTCAAGGTCGTCGACGCCAAGACCGTGCCGGTCGGCGGCGCGCTGGAGAAGGCCGCATGAAGGCGCCTCCGGATCGCCGCGCTGCGATCGGCGACGTGCTGCTGTCGGTGGAGGGCGTGTCGCTCGCCTTCGGCGGCGTGCGCGCCATCAACGGCGTGTCGTTCGACATCCGCAAGGGCGAGATCCGCGCGATCATCGGTCCGAACGGCGCCGGCAAGACGTCGATGCTCAACGTCATCAACGGCTTCTATCATCCCCAGCACGGCCGCATCACCTTCCGCGGCAAGACCCGCTCCAAGATGCGCCCCTACGAAGCAGCCGAGGGCGGCATCGCGCGCACCTTCCAGAACCTCGCGCTGTTTCGCGGCATGAGCGCGCTCGACAACATCATGGCCGGCCGCTCGCTGAAGATGAACAGCAGCTTCTTCTGGCAGATGCTCCGCTACGGCCCGGCGATGACCGAGGAGGTCGAGCACCGCAAGAAGGTCGAGGAGATCATCGACTTCCTCAAGATCCAGGATATCCGCCGCGTCCCGGTCGGCCGGCTGCCTTACGGCCTGCAGAAGCGCGTCGAGCTCGGCCGCGCGCTGGCGATGGAGCCGGAGCTGCTGCTGCTCGACGAGCCGATGGCCGGCATGAACATCGAAGAGAAGGAAGACATGTCGCGATTCGTGCTCGACGTGAACGAGTATTTCGGCACTACGGTCGCGCTGATCGAGCACGACATGGGCGTCGTGATGGACCTGTCCGACCGCGTGGTGGTGCTCGACCACGGCGAGAAGATCGCCGACGGCACGCCGGACGAGGTCAAGAGCAATCAGGCGGTGATCGACGCCTATCTCGGCGTGGCGCATTGATGATGTGTAGTTGAGGGCGCATCGATGATGGCTCGGGCGGTGTGGCAAACTCCGGTGACCTCCCCCCTTGAGGGGGAGGTCGGCGCGCTTCGCGCGCCGGGAGGGGGGTATGCGGCACGCTCGAACGCCCGCCGTTTACCCCCCTCCCTAACCCTCCCCCGCAAGGGGGGAGGGAACGCGCTGCGTGCGCGCTACCGCCGTGTTCGAAAGGCTGTGTGATGGCGCTTCTCTACGGCATCTTCATCGACCCCTTCGTGCAGATGGCGCAGGCGCCCGATCTGCTGGTGCAGACGCTGTGGGAGGGCCTCGTCGGCGGCGTGCTCTATGCGCTGATCGCGCTCGGCTTCGTGCTGATCTTCAAGGCCTCGGGCGTGTTCAATTTCGCGCAGGGCATCATGGTGGTGTTCGCGGCGCTGACCTTTGTCGGCCTGCACGGCAAGGGCGTGCCGGCCTTCCTCGCGCTGGCGCTCACCATCGTGGTGATGTTCGTGCTCGCCTACGGCGTCGAACGGGTGATGCTGCGGCCCCTGGTCAACCAGCCCGACATCATCCTGTTCATGGCGACCTTCGGGCTGACCTATTTCCTGATCGGCTTCGGTGAGCTGGTGTTCGGCGGCGATCCCAAGGTGATGCCGGCCGAGGACCTCTATCTGCCGAAAGGGCCGATCACCATCAAGGCGCTCGGCGGCATGATCGGCATCCAGAAGCTCGACATCGCCGCCGCCGTCATCGCCTCGATCATGGTGGCGGGCCTCGCGGTGTTCTTCTCGCGCACCCGCATCGGCCGCGCGTTGCGCGCGGTCGCCGACAGCCACGAGGCGGCGCTCTCGGTCGGCATCTCGCTGGAGCAGATCTGGGTGATCGTGTGGTTCGCCGCCGGCCTCGTCGCGCTCGTCACCGGCATCTTCTGGGGCGCGCGCTCGGACGTCTCCTTCGCCCTCGAGGTCATCGCGCTCAAGGCGCTGCCGGTGCTGATCCTCGGCGGCTTTACCTCGGTGCCCGGCGCCATCGTCGGCGGCCTCATCATCGGCGTCGGCGAGAAGATCGGCGAGTTCTACTGGGGGCCGCTGATCGGCGGCGGCACCGACAGCTGGTTCGCCTATGTGATCGCGCTGATCTTCCTGCTGTTCCGTCCGCAGGGACTGTTCGGCGAAAAAATCATCGAGCGGGTCTGAGCATGGTCCTTTCCGGAAACCGGTTCCTGTTTTCCAGGATCATGCTCGAAAGCGAGACAGTCTAATGTTCTACCGCGAGGCCGGCCAGTTCAAGACCAACTACGTCAGCGATCAGGCGATCTTTCCGATCCTGCAGGACCGGATCGGCGTCGTCGTCATCCTGCTCGCCGCCTATGTCGTCGTGCCGTGGATCAACGACGACTTCCTCACCAACGCGGTGATGATCCCGTTCCTGATCTTCGCGCTCGCCGCGATCGGGCTCAATCTCGTCACCGGCTATGCCGGCCTGTTGTCGCTCGGCACCGGCGCCTTCATGGGCGTCGGCGCCTACGCCTGCTACAAGCTGACCACCTATTTCCCCGACGTGAACATCCTGATCTGGGTGATCGCGTCCGGTTTCGTGTCGGCGGCGGTCGGCGCGATCTTCGGCCTGCCGGCGGTGCGCATCAAGGGCTTCTATCTCGCCATCGCGACGCTCGCGGCGCAGTTCTTCCTCGAGTGGTGCTTCATCCGCATCCCGTGGCTCTACAACAACAACATCTCCGGCGCGATCGAGGTGCCGCAGCGCGAGTTGTTCGGCATCATCATCACCGGTCCGCGCGCCACCGCCGAGACGCGCTATTTCATCGTGCTCACCATCGTGGTGCTGATGACGGTCGTCGCCTCCAATCTGGTGCATGGCCGCATCGGCCGCATGTGGATGGCGGTCCGCGACATGGACATCGCCGCCGAGCTGATGGGCATCAGGCTGCTGCGGGCCAAGCTGCTCGCCTTCGCGGTGTCGTCGTTCTACTGCGGCGTCGCCGGCGCGCTGATGGTGTTCCTCTGGTACGGCGGCGCGGAAGCGACCGTGTTCTCGATCAACCAGAGCTTCCTGATCCTGTTCATGGTCATCATCGGCGGCCTCGGCAGCATCCTCGGCTCCTATCTTGGCGCGGCGCTGATCTTCATCCTGCCGATCGTCCTGCGCATCGTGCCGCCGGAGCTCGGCCTGCCGATCCGCGCCGCCACGGTTGAGCACATTACCTTCATGGTGGTCGGCATCCTGATCATCTTCTTCCTGATCGTGGAGCCCGCCGGCCTGGCGCGGTTATGGCAGGTTGCGAAGCAAAAACTGAGGGTGTGGCCGTTTCCCTACTGATGGGGCAGGATAGAGATAATTCCCGCGGCGGCGCCGGGCTTGCGCGGTCGCGGGTTGACGGTCTCCGGGCGGAGACCGTCGCAAGGGAACTGCCGGTCCAGTGAAGGCCGGCGTCGAAAAGGGAGGACTGCAATGAAAGCGAGACACGTGTTGCTGGGGCTGGCATGCGCCGGTCTGGTGGGGACGGCCGTCCTCGCCAGCAAGGCGCAGGCCGCCGACGAAATTTATGTGCCGCTGTTCACCTATCGGACCGGGCCGTTCGCCAACTCCGGCATCCCGATCGCCAACGGCATGCACGACTATCTGACGATGCTCAACGAGCGCGACGGCGGCATCGGCGGCGTGAAGCTC
>Ga0180218_1001465_pt1 | contig 14096 bp, 15 predicted proteins | sample eDN3rd37CKraftBY_FD_151334 | JGI IMG/M metagenome (GOLD analysis project Ga0180218, IMG submission 151334) | Enriched backyard soil microbial communities from Emeryville, California, USA - eDNA 3rd pass 37_C Kraft BY (version 2) (version 2) | ecosystem: Environmental > Terrestrial > Soil >...
AGCTGCGGTCGGCGTCTTCATCATCGCGGCCGGGATCCTGGCGTTTTTGATCCAGCTCTTCGTCAGCTATCTCCGACGCGAGCAGCTGCGCGACCTGACCGGCGATCCCTGGGACGGGCGGACGCTCGAATGGGCGACGTCCTCGCCGCCCCCGCCCTACAATTTCGCCTTCACGCCCGTGGTCCACGACCTCGATGCATGGTGGGACATGAAGAGGCGCGGCGCCGATCATCCCATGGAAGGATTCCGGCCGATCCACATGCCCAGGAACACCGGCGCGGGCGTGGTGCTGGCCGGGCTCAGCACGGTGCTCGGCTTCGCCCTGGTCTGGTACATCTGGTGGCTCGCCGCCCTGTCCTTCGTGGCTCTCATGGCGGCCGCCATCATCCACACTTTCAACTACGACCGGGACTATTACATCCCGGCCGAGGAGGTCGTCCGGCTTGAAAACCAACGCATGGCGCAACTCGCAGGGAGGGCCTGAGCCGATGCATGAGATGACCCCGCCGCCGGGCGCTACGGCGCCGGTCTTCTACGAGCAGGAAGAGCACGCCCACGGCGATGGCGGCACGTTGTTCGGCTTCTGGATCTACCTGATGGGGGACAGCCTCATCTTCGCGGTCCTGTTCGCCTGCTTCGGCGTGCTCGGCCGCAACTACGCGGCCGGTCCATCCGGCGCCGACCTGTTCGACCTGCGGCTGGTCGCGATCAACACGACCCTCCTGCTCCTGTCCTCGATCACCTATGGCTTCGCCATGCTGGAGATGGACAAGGAAAAGACCCGCACGACCCTGATCTGGCTCGCGATCACGGGCCTGCTCGGCGCGGCGTTCCTCGCGATCGAGCTGTATGAATTCGCCCACCTGATCCACGAAGGCGCCACGCCTCAGCGGAGCGCCTTCCTGTCCTCGTTCTTCACGCTCGTGGGCACGCACGGGCTGCACGTCACGTTCGGCATCATCTGGCTCGTGACCCTGATGGTCCAGGTGCGCCTGCGCGGGCTGATCATGGCGAACAAGCGTCGGCTCATGTGCCTGTCGATGTTCTGGCACTTCCTCGACGTGGTCTGGATCGGCGTGTTCACCTTCGTCTACCTGATGGGAGTCATGCGATGAGCGACGTCGTCGAGCCCGGGCTCGCCGGGAGGCCGCAAGGCCATGGCGAGGCGCATGGACCGCATGATGCGCACGGCTCCCAGGGCACGTTCAGAAGCTACATGACCGGCTTCGTCCTGTCGGTCATCCTCACGGCCATTCCGTTCTGGCTCGTGATGGGCAACGTTCTGGACGACACACGCACGACCGGCATCATCATCATGGCGCTGGCGGCCGTGCAGATCGTCGTCCATATGATCTACTTCCTGCACATGAACACGAAATCCGAGGGCGGCTGGACCTTCCTGGCCCTGCTGTTCACGCTCATTCTCGTCGTCATCACGCTGGTTGGCTCCATATGGGTCATGTACCACCTCGACCAGAACATGATGCAGATGCCGCCGCACGAGGCGCTGCAAAAGCCCTGACGGCCAAGCGCATCGCGGCGCTGGTCGCCTTCGACATGGTGGCGCTGCTGCTCGTGATCGGGCTCGCGGCGCTCGCGGTCTGGCAGGTCCATCGCCGCGCCACCAAGCTCGACCTGATCGCGCGCGTGGAGGCGCGGGTTCACGCGCCCGCCGTACCGGCGCCGGGACCGGACCGTTGGGACGACGTGTCGGCGGCGGCCGACGAGTACCGCCGCGTCGTCGTGACGGGGCAATGGCGCGACGATCGCTCCGCGCTCGTGCGGGCCGTCACGGAACTGGGCGGGGGATACTGGGTCATGGCGCCCCTGGTCCGCGACGACGGGACGACGATCCTTGTCAATCGCGGTTTCGTTCCCGAGACCGAGCGCGATCCGGCCGCATGGCAGCCGCGCGACCAAGGGCCCGTCACGGTGACGGGCCTGTTGCGTCTCTCGGAACCGGGCGGCGGCTTCCTGCGCGCGAACGATCCCGCGTCCGGCCGGTGGTACTCCCGCGACGTCGAAGCGATCGCCGCGGCCCAGGAACTCGACAAGGTCGCGCCGTACTTCATCGACGCCGAGCGCGTTCCCGGGCACAGCGGCCTTCCCGTCCCCGGATTGACCGTGATCGCCTTCTCGAACAATCACCTCGTCTACGCGCTCACCTGGGCGGCCTTGGCCCTGATGACCGCAGCGGGAGCGATCTTCGTCAACCTCGACCTCCTGCGCCCCCGCTGGTTCAGGTTGCGGCAGGCGAGCCTGCGCGGCTCGTGATCCGAAATTATTGAATTTTCCACCCCTGTGACGGGCTTCACAGCCGGCCTCCGCGCCATGGTTCAAAGTCCAATCATCGCCGAACGGGAACGCATCCCAGGCGGTAAGGACCGCAACATTTGAACTGCAGAGGATTTGACATGGACATCAACGTGAATGCCAGCCCGATCACCCAGGTCGCCACCACCACGGCCGTCGGCGGCCCCGGCATCTTCGGCGATGGCGGCGACGCCACGGCGGTGACGAACCAGCACGCCTCGAGCGAGAACGTCCAGCTGTCGGGCAATGATTACTTCCCCTGGGGCGGCCCGGCTTACGATTTCGGCCCCGACATCAACGTGAACGCCAGCCCGATCACCCAGGTGGCGACGACGACCGCGATCGGCGGCCCCGGCATCTTCGGCGACGGCGGCGACGCCTTCGCGCTCACCAACCAGGACGCCGACGTCTTCAACGTTCAGCTCTGACCCTACCCCAGGAGCGCCAGGGCTGCGAGCCCATGGCGCTCCACCTCCTCCGCGGCGCGACAATCCGCGTCATTCGGCACCTGAGCGTTATGGTATTCTGTCCCTCGGGCCCCGGCCTTATCCGGACCGGACGCCCATAACAGGGACTGAGGCCGGGACGAACCGGCATAAGAGGGGGCACCTCTCATGGAAACAACAGTTCTCGGCGTTCTGAGGAAGGCCTGCGATCTCGTCGGCAGCGGGCAATGCCTCGGGATCATCGAAGCGATCGGTTCCCTGCGGGACCAGACCAGCGGTCGCACGCGGGATCTCGCCTATTACGCGGTGCTCGAAACGGCAATGGTGAGCCGTGGCGAGGCCTCCCTGTCGATGCTCGCGGGCGACGAGAAGGAATCGACGCTCGAGCTGCTCGACGCGACCATCCGGCGCATCATGTCGGCGCTTCACTAAAGCATCGAACGCAAAAGTGGGCAACGGTTTCGCGTGCCAAGATGCGGCGAACCAAGAACTTAGAGCATCGCCCTGAAAAGTGGACCCGGTTTTCCACGTCCAACGCTGCGCCCGTCAAAGGCTTCCTTCAGACCCGCAGGCGATCTGCGCTCCCGTCATGTGGACGGGCGTGACCGGCTTCACGTCCCGGCCGGCGACCGCGCAGGTGAGGCGTGCCTCGGACCGGCATTGCGGCCCCTTCGCGGGACCGACCCGCGGTCCAACGGCGAACTGAACCGTCACTTCCCCGGGCCCCGATTCGAGAAAGCCTTCGACCGACGACAGCCAGCTCTCGCCCACGAGGTCGTCGGTGGCGCGCGCCTCGCTCAGGGCCTGCTCGACGCAGGCCACGGCGGCCTCCTTCGGCTGCAGGGGTTCGAGCACGGCGGGCGGCGTAATGGCGGCGGTCGTTTCCACCTCGGGAACCGGCTTCGTCGCAGCGACCTGCTGCTCGCCCTCCTGCGGCTCACCGCGGAAGCCGTTGACGATCGTGAGCGCGAGAATCGCGAAGAATGCCGTCTGGATCGGAATGCGTTTCAGCTTGCTCAGCAGCGGAGCCCGGCGGAACAGGATCGGGCCGTACAGGTGAACGAAGACAGTGACGAGGGTGAGAAGAAGGAGGAAACGCAACATAATGGATCGTGCCCGCGCGATATCGTGCGAAATGAACGGCTTGTCCTGGGAACGCCCCCAACCTAACGCAGGATCCCCATCACCGCATGCGGCAAGTGTCGTTTCTCGCTTTTATGGTTAGCGATGGGTTAAGGATCCCGCGCGCTCCCGGATGCCGAGCAGCGCCGCAGCGATATCCTGCTCCACGGCCCGCGCGACCGGATGCCGATAGTGAATCTGATCGATGAATGCGTCCGCCTTCTTCAGCTCCGGACGATCGTCCCACCAATCGACCAAGGCGGTGTTCGGCCGCTCCGATACGAGATCGATCAGGCGCTGCCTGCAGGCCTGCTCGGCGCGATGCCGTGGCGTTGCAGGTTGCGGTTGCTTCGCCGTGAACACGGGCGGGACCGCGAGGACGACGGGGAGATCGGCTGGCAAGGCCGCAAGCCTTTCGCTCAGAACCCTGACACCCGGGAATGACGGTTCCCCCAGAGTGATCTGATCGTTCCTACGCTTGAACAGCAGTTCCTTTCGGCGGGGAGCGTCCGCCAGAAGCGCCGCGTAGAGCGGCTCGTAATCCCAATAGCCGTCCGGCGCGGAATCAGCTTTGGAGCTCGGGAGAATTCCTACGCGCCGGGCGGCCTGCTGCGCGCTGCTCATGCTGATCAGGCCGGCCAAATACTCGATCCTGGAATCGCTGAAGCGCCACATGGGAAAGGAGTTGTTGCCGAGCTGCGTCGGATCGGAGGCGCACCACGTATCCCGGCTGAGCGCGATCACGAGCGCTTTCGCCGAGCCGTCGTGATGCTTCATGAACCAGTCGATGATCGCGAGCTGTTCGGGGATCTGCGTGCCAGGCACCGCCAGCTGGGCGAACCTGATCCCGGTCAGCGCCGTGAGCCGAGCCGGCTCGATGAGAGCAATAGTGGAATTGCCGATCACGGCCGCTTCGAATTTCGGGTCGCGTCCCACGCTCGTCGTCGCATTGACCTCCTTCTGCCCGCGCAGGTCCGGCTCGCCGGAGAACGGCGAGCGTCCCGTGTCATAGGGATCGATCAGGTACATCCCACCGACGAAAGCCAGGAAGAGAGCAACGGACGCGCCGATTGCCCACTGAGCGAAACGCTTCCAGGCCTGGCTTTGAATGTCTGCATTCATCGGATGCGCCGCCCGTCAGAACTGGAAATAGATGAATTCATAATTCGCGGAATCCCCGATCTGGAGCAGAACCGCTACGAGAACGACCGCGAAGCCGACGGCGATCCAGCGCCGGGGCGGAACGAGCTGGACCGCCGTCCAGGTGGTCGGCCCCAAACACGCGACGGCGGCCGCGAGGGCGATGGCACGCCATTTGAAGGTTTCGCCCGTCGTCGTGAGCCCGAGCATGCCTTCATAGATCCGCAAGGCGGCGTCGAAACTCGGCGCCCGGAACAGGACCCATGTGAACATGACGAACAGCATCGTCAGCGTCCAGCCGGCCACGGCCGGCATGCGAAGCCCGGCCCGGCGCCAGAGGACTCCCGCGCCGAGGCCGAGACCATGCGCGACGCCCCAGGCGATGAAGGTGAGCCCGGCACCATGCCAGAGCCCTCCCAAGGCCATGGTGGCGAACAGGGCGCCGATCTGGACGCCGAGGCCGTTGCGGCTGCCGCCGAGAGGAATGTAGAGATAGTCGCGCAGAAAGCGGGACAGGGTCATGTGCCAGCGACGCCAGAAATCCTGGAGGGACGTCGCGGCATAGGGCTTGTCGAAGTTCTGCGGCAGGATGATCCCGAACATCAGCGCCATGCCGAGCGCCATGTCCGTATAGCCCGAGAAGTCGAAGTAGATCTGGAACGTGAAGCCGAGAGTCGCCTGCCATGCATCGAGGGCCGGGATCGTGGCCCCGGTCGCCGCCTTGGCGAAGACGGGATTCACGTATTCGGCCAGCGGATCGCTGACGAAGACCTTTTTCGCAAGGCCGAGAATGAGCAGCATGAACCCGCGCCCGAAGCGCTCCGCCGCGTCGGGACGCTTGTAGGGCCGTTCGTCGAACTGATGCATGATCTCGCTCCAGCGGACGAGCGGACCGGCGAGCACCTGCGGGAAGAAGGCGATGTAGAGAGCGTAGCGGACGAGGCCGAAGCGCGGCGCGCGCCCTGCCCTCAGGTCGACGAGATACATGACATGGTGGAACGTGAAGAACGAGATGCCCAACGGCAGCGCGACGTCCCATTTCGGCAATGCCGCGCCCGGGATGAGATTCGTCAGGTCGGCGAAGAAGTTGAAGTACTTGAAGAGGCCGAGAACGAGGAGGTTTGCGGTCAGCGCCAGGGTGATCAGGACACCCTGCCGCACCCGCAGGAAGGCCTGCGCAACGAGCCAGTTCACCAGGATCGACGCGGCGAGCAGCGGCGCGAAGCGCCAATCCCAGTACCCGTAGAAGACGAACGACAGGATGAGCAGCAACGGCAATCGCCATTGCGGCCGGAAGCGCTCGACCAGCCAGTGCATGACCAGGGCGGCCGGAAGGAATATGAGCAGGAACGGAAAGGAATTGAAAAGCATCGTTGACCGGAACGTCGCGCAGATTGAAGGACACGGAGGCCAACGGCGTTAGAAACCCGCTCCGAATCGTCTGATCTTCTCATCGACAATACGATCCATCGTCAAGTTTTCGACGCCAACTCGGGGCTCACCGATCGTATAAATCCAGCGCGTACGTAAACGTTATTAAGTATTGCTTGTGAGATTTTCGACGCAACGCGTCGTCCTTTCTCACATGGAAGGGTGCCTTGCCGGCAAGGCACCCTTTCCACACCACGCAAGGAGAAAACCTCGTGCGCGCCAGAGCTGGTCCCAGGCGCCTGGGACCAGCTCGCTTCTTTGCTGTGCCGCATTTTCGGCGACGGACCGGGTCCTCTCCGCCGAAAAATGCGCTAAGCGCGCTCCTCCCAGACCTTGGCGAGTTCGACGATGGTCTTCACGGCCTTTTCCATGTCCTGGCTGCTGACGAATTCCAGCGGGGAATGGAAGGCATGGCCGCCGGCGAAGATGTTGGGACAGGGCAGGCCCATGAAGGAAAGGCGCGAGCCGTCCGTGCCGCCACGGATGCTGCCGCGCACCGGATCCATGCCGGCCCGGCGGATCGCCTCCACGGCGTTCTCGACGATCTCCGGATTCTTGTCGAGCACGACCTTCATGTTGCGGTACTGCTCCTTGACCGTGAAGGTGTGGCTGGAGCCCGGATAGGCCTTCATCACCTCTTTGGTGATGTCTTCCAGGAGCGCTTCCTTGGTCTTGAGGCCTTCCTCCGTGAAGTCCCGGATGATGAAGCTCAGGCTGGCCTTTTCCATCACGCCGGAGAGGCCCGTCGGATGGATGAAGCCGTCGCGGCCCCTCGTGGTCTCGGGCGCCATGTCCTTCGGCAGGCGCGCAACGATGTCGCCCGCGATCCGAATGGCGTTCTCCATCTTGCCGTAGGCGAAGCCCGGATGGATCGCCACGCCCTTGATGGCGATGTCCACCGCATCGGCGGAGAACGTCTCGTCCTCGATGGTGCCCGCCGTCTCGCCGTCCATGGTGTAGCCGAAATCGGCGCCGAGCTTCTTCAGATCCACCTTGTCGACGCCGCGGCCGATCTCCTCGTCCGTGGTGAACAGGATGCGGATCGTGCCGTGCTTGACGTCAGGATTGTTGATCAGGAACTCGGCCGCCGCCATGATCTCGGCGATGCCGGCCTTGTCGTCGGCGCCGAGCAGGGTCGTGCCGTCCGTGGTGACGATGTCGTGGCCGATCAGGTCCTTCAGGACCGGATGGTCGGCGACGCGGATGACCTGGTTCGGATCGCCCGGCAGGCGGATGTCGCCGCCCTGATAGTTCCTGACCACCTGCGGCTTCACGTTCGTGCCGGAGAAATCCGGCGCCGTGTCCATGTGGGCCGTGATGCAGATCACGGGCACGTTGTTCTTCTGCGTGTTCGACGGGATGGTCGCATAGACGTAGCCGTGCTCGTCGAGATGCGCGTCGGAAATCCCGATCTCGAGCAGCTCCTCGACCAGCAGGCGACCCAGGTTCTTCTGCTTCTCGGTGGAGGGCTGGGTCTGGGACTTGGCGTCGGACTGGGTGTCGATGACGACGTAGCGAAGGAAACGGTCTGTAACGCTGGCGGCCATTGTTCTCGTTCCGGAGTGCGAGGAGATGCAACGGAGTTGTAGCGGGACGAGACCGTCTCGTGAATGGGGGACGGAGAAATTCTTCTCGCCATGGCAGAGCCTGCCTGCCGGAGCCGGCTCGGAATCACATTGTCAACACATTGGCCGGTCATGCGCGGAGAAGCATTCCGACACCGAATAACGACGTTCCATTGCGTCGGAATGTAAGCCTAAAACATTCATCCAAGGGGCATTTCAAAAAAATGACGACGCCAACCGATTTGGAAACCTTCTTCTTGCAGCTCGTCAACGAGGCTCGCGCCAACGCCGGCGTCAAGCCGCTCGCCTTCGACGGCGAATTGCTGGATTCATCGGACGCGCACAGCGCCTGGATGGACCAGACGGACACCTTCTCCCACACCGGTGCCAACGCCTCGAGCGCGGGCGACCGGATGACCTCGGCGGGCTATGGCTGGCAGGGCTGGGGCGAGAACATCGCCTACGTGAGCGGCGGACTGACGGAAGCGACCGTCCGCCAGTTGCACACCAACCTGATGAACTCGCCCGGCCACTATGCCAACATCGTCAACGGTTCGTACGAGGAGATCGGCATCGGCCTGAAGGAAGGCATGATCAACGGCTACAAGGTGGTGTTCGTGACCCAGAACTTCGGCACGCCGAACGCCTCCGAACGCGCGGAGGCTGACGATGTCGGCACCACGGCGCCAACCGCTCCGACGGCCCCGAGCACGCCCGCCGGCCAGTCCATCGTCGGCAACAATTACAGCAACACGCTCTACGGAACGTCGGGCAACGACACCCTCAACGGCAATGGCGGTCGGGATACGCTTTGGGGCAAGGCCGGCAGCGACACCTTCGTGTTCGACACGGCCGGGGAAGCCAATGGCGACACCATCGGCGACTTCGTCCATGGCGCCGACAAGATCAACCTGTCGGGCATCAACGCGAGCACCCGCGCATCCGGGAACCAGACCTTCAAGTTCATCGGCACGCAAAGCTTCCACAAGGTCGCAGGCGAGCTGAAGGCTTACCAGTCGAGCGGCAACACCTATGTCGCCGGCGACGTGAATGGCGACGGCAAAGCCGATTTTACGATCAAGGCCCTCGGCGCGCATACATTCGCCGCTGCCGACTTCGTGCTCTAAGAACGAAGGCCCCCGGTTCCCTCGGGGGCCCTTTCACATCCGATCGATTGCGTTCTCAGAAGCTCGTCGCCGTTGCGGCTGCGCACAGCCCCAACGCGACCAACGCCACAGCAACAAACACCCCATCACGCCCATGGAATGCAGGTGCGTTCATGATCGTGCGCGGCGTGTCGGGGCCGAGGCCCCGCGCCTCCATGGCGATCGCCGTGCGGCCGGCCCGGCGGATGGCGAAGGCGAGCAGCGGGATCACGAGGCTCATCAGCTCGAAGGGACCGGGAATGCGCCGCAGGCGGCGGCCTGACTTCATGGCGCGGGCGAGACGCATCTGCTGCGCCTCTCCGGCGAGATCGGGCACGAGCTGCATCGCGGCGAACAGGGAATAGCCGATGCGCGGCGGCAGCCTCGCGTGCCGCATCAGGGCGCGCACGAAGCGGCCCGGATCGGTGGTCAGCGCGAAGAACACCGAGATCATGCCGCAGGCGAGCGCGCGCAGGAACAGGGTGATGCCGGCGGAGAACCCGGGAGAGGCGAGAAGGGCTTCGCCCGCCATGCGCAACGCGAAGTCGCTTTCCCGGCGGAACAGCAGGCTGGTGGTGAGAAAGCCGAATCCGAACAGGGCGAAGGGCATCATCAGGCCGAGGATCACCGGGGCCGAGGTGCGGTTGAACGCGATGAGGGCGAACGCCGGCACGAGGATGGCGGCAAGCTGGAAGCGCGGATCGAAAACCAGCACGGAAGCGGCGAGCCAGACGCAGCAGACGAAAAGCGTCGAGAGCGGATTGAGCGCTTTCAGCATGCGACGCTCCGTTCCCGCCTTGCGGTGACGGCCTTGAGCCATCGCATCGCCGCAAGGCATGCGGGCTCGGCAAGCCCCGCACGCGCGAGAAGAGCTGCATCGTTCATCAGCTCCTCGGTCCGACCGTCCGCCAGGATGCCTCCCTCCCCCACGACGATGGAGCGCGGGCAAAGCTTCATGGCGAGATCCATGTCGTGCGTGATCAGCACGATGGTGCGGCCCTTCCCATGCAGTGCGAGGATCTGCTGCGTGAGGAGCGCCGCCCCATGAGCATCGAGCCCGGCCATGGGCTCGTCGAGGACGAGGAGCGGCCAACGGTTGGACAGTGTGAGCGAGGCCAAGGCGAGCTTGCGCTTCTGGCCCTGCGACAGTTCGAAGGGATGGTTCGCCGCCAGAGCCGTCAAACCCCAGTCTTCGAGCACGGCATTCGTGCGGGCGGCCTTCTCCTCCGCGCCCATGCGCTTCGGCCAGGCGGTGAGCAGCTCCTCGCGCACGCTGCCAGCAGTGAACTGGCTCTCGGGACGCTGGAAGGCGTAGCCGCCCGGCGGCCCCTTGCGCACACCCTTCTTCAAAGGCAGAAGGCCGGCGAGGCTGAGACCCAGGGTGGACTTGCCGGCACCGTTCCGGCCCAGCACACCGACGATCTCGCCTTCCCGGACAGCGAGGTCGACGCCGCGCAGCACGGGGGGGCCCAGGAAAGGCGCGCAATCGGCCTGCAACAATTGCACGAGCGCGGGTGCCTCGCCCATGGCAACGGATGGTTTGGCCGATGCGACGAAGGCCTCCACGGCTGGACGCGCACTCTCGATGCGATGATCCGGCGCGCTCTCCGGAGCGAGATGCGCAAGGGCTTCTTCAACGGAGAGCGGCGCGCGCGGTGCCGCGACACCCGCCCGCACCAGCTGCGCATCGAGTGCGCTCGCGGCCGGGCACCAGATGCCGTGCGATTGCAGCAGTGCGCGCTTCTCGCGGAAGATGGTGCGTGGCTCGCCCTCGGCTATGATCGTGCCGTCGCGGCCGAGAACGACCATCCGGTCGATGGCTTCGATCAGGCCGTCGAGCCTGTGATCGACGATGAGAACAGCTCGCCCGCGCTCGCCCGTCAACAGCGCGTGCAGGCGGCGCGCGGCTTCCGGCGCGAGATGTGCGGTCGGCTCGTCGGCGACGAAGAGCGGCGCATCCTGCACGAGAACGGCCGCCAAGGCGACGAGCTGGCGCTCGCCGCCGGAGAGCTGCGTCGAGCGACGCCGGCGCCATTCCTCCGGTACGCCAACCTTTCGCATGACCTCTGTGACGGCTTGCGCGATGCACTCCGGCGGGAGGGCGCGATTCTCGAGTGCGAAGGCGAGTTCGTCCTCGACCCGCATGCCGCAGAGCGTCTGGTCCGCATCCTGGAAGTACTGCGCCACCTGAGACGCCCAGGCCCACGGCTTGCGCGTGAGGACATCGTCGCCGGACAGACGGACCTCTCCCCTCACCTCCGCCGGGATGCTGTCGGGGACCAACCCCGTCAGCGTCAGAAGCAGCGTGGATTTGCCGGAGCCGGAGGGCCCGAGCAGAAGAACGCGCTCACCCTGACGGATCGAGAGATCCACGGGTCCGACCGCAGGACGCGCGGCGAAGGGATAGACGACGTCGACCCCACGCCATTCCGCGACAGGATCAGGCGGCTGCGGAGCGCTTGTCGACATCGATCGCAAGGCCCGCGAGTGCGCCCGTCCTGTAGAGCGCCTCCACGATGACATGGGCGAGCCACCCGCCGAGCAGCGCGCCGCTCGAAATGCGCAGCACGAACATGGCGATGAGCAGCCCGGGCTGCAGCGCGCCGTAATCGAACCGGATCCAGGTGTAGACATAGGAGAAGACCGCAGCGCCGATGCCCGCCGCCATCAGCACCGGGAGCGAGTAATTGCGCCAGCGCGTGGCGGCGAAGACCGCTTCCGCGCCCGCGCCCTGGACGATGCCGCTGACCACGAGCAGCAATCCGGCCGGGCTTCCGAGCAGCACTTGCACGGCGGCCGCCATGACCTCTGCCGCGAAGGCGGCACCGGGCTTGCGGATGATGGCGGCCGCCACCATCGAGGCAACGAACCAGAAGCCCATCGCGGCATCCATCGTCAGGGGCCCGAACGCCGCCTGCGCGATCAGCCAGACCTGCACCCATCCGAGATAAAGCACGGCGAACACCGCGCCGATCACGGTGACGATGAGGATCTCCCTCAACGTCCAGCCACGCGTCACGGACATGACGACCTCCTTGTTGTACGATGGAAATTAGGCCCTGCTCGGGCTGTTCGCCGAGACCTTGAGATCGAGCGCCACATGGCCCTGCGGGGCGCCGAAGCGCAGGAAGGCTTCGCTCACCGTAGCGAAGACCGGTCCCGCATCGCCGCGCAGCTTGGTGCAGAAGTTCTTCGAGCGGTCGAAGACGCCGGATCGCTTGAGAAAATCGATGCAGCCGTAGATCTCGTCCATGTGGTGTCCGCTGCCGAGCGGATAGAGCGAGAATTGTGCGGCCACGATCTGCCCGGTGCGAGGTGCCGCCTCCACATGCCGGACGGCCGCGGCAATGCGCTCGTCGAGCGGTCGGACGTTGCTGGAACCGGATATCGGCGTACAGATCGGATCGTCGGGCTCGCCCGGACAGCCGCGCGAAACAGTCGCGGCCAACACGCAGTGAACGCCACGCCGCGATGCCGCGAGAAACAGGTCGCGCATGGCCGGAAAGAGCTGATCGGGCGGGCCGACGATCAGCGTCGAGATGTCGTCGGTCTCGATCCTGAAGACAGGACGGTAGGGATCAAGCGCCCCGATGGCGCCGAGGATGACATCGACGAAATCGTCGGTCATCGGATAGAGGGAAATCTGCGCGCCGGAAAACATCGTCACCTCGCTCCGCTGGCATTACCCAGATCAGCTTGAGGGTCCAACGGCTTCGCGCCGTCATCTCAGCCCCGGCGATACGGAGCACCCCTGTCGGATGTGATGTGCTTAGCACCTTTCATCGCGGCGTGGCAAGCGGGTCGCGCCGGATGCGGATCGCGGCATCTACTGCACCGCGACCTGGTCCTTGATCCTCTCGAAGGTGGTGCGGCGCACCACGCGCTTGTTCACCAGATCCTCCACGGAGTTGTACGGACGCCCCCTGACGATGGCGCGGCCGAGCGAGCCGGCCCCTTTCAGCTTGTTCAATTCCTCGACCGAGCCCTTGTTGAGATCGACGCGGTCCGAAGCAGGCGCGTCCGCCTGGACGGCGGGATCCGCGAGGCTCGCCTGCCGCGTCACGGCACCCGTCATGTTCATGTCCGTGCGAGGCGCGGACTGGGGCTTGGCGGCCTCCTTTCGGGACGATTGTCCGAGGGCGGCCTCGAACTGCTTCAACACCGCAAGGGACTGATCGCGCGATTGTCCGATGGCGGCGGCGTCGATGGCAGGTTCGTCGAAGGGCTGTTCCCAGTCCTCTTCGTCGGTCTCCAGCAGACGAGCCGCAGCCACGGGCTTCGTGGGCAGCGCAATCGGCGCGGCTGGATCCGCGTCGGCGACCTGGACAGGCGTCGTCCGATCGGGAGGAGCCGGGCTTCTCGGCTCCACGGTGATGGTCTGCGGCGGAGCGGCCGTCACCATGCCCTCCGTGGCGGGGCCGCTTTCCTGGAACCGCCACAGGGCGAGCCAACCACCGCTCATGAGGCCGACGACCAGCAGAACGCGCAGGGCCAGACGGGCCGCGTTGTCGTGTGGTTCGCTGGGCGCTCGCGTTCGAGACAAATCGCCAACGTGCATGGGATCCTCGCACATCACATCGATGACGGAACCGTAAGAAGGCCAGAGCTAGAGGGCCGATGTGGCGCAGACGTGGCAATCGTCGTTTGTAAAGTGCCTTCAACCGAAATTTTGCAGAGGTGTGGATTTTCTGCACGCGATCCGACAATCACGCAATATCGTCACCTTTCACAAGCCTCGGATCAGAGCGCACGCACCCGTGCGGGCACCCCGATGGCGCATTCGAGTGCGGACCGATCCCATTGGCCCGCATCGGCGGCGGCTTCGTAGGTGGTGACGAGGAAATCGAGCAGCAGCGCGTCTGGATCCTCCGCCTGACGCACCGTGTCGTAGGGCAGGATGAACTCGCCGAGCGTGGTGTCGAAGGACGCGCCGG
>Ga0180218_1001466_pt1 | contig 14094 bp, 14 predicted proteins | sample eDN3rd37CKraftBY_FD_151334 | JGI IMG/M metagenome (GOLD analysis project Ga0180218, IMG submission 151334) | Enriched backyard soil microbial communities from Emeryville, California, USA - eDNA 3rd pass 37_C Kraft BY (version 2) (version 2) | ecosystem: Environmental > Terrestrial > Soil >...
CGCGGATTGGCGGCAGACGCCTTCATGATGCGCGTCTGCGGCGTGAGTGTTGCGATTTCCAGCACCAGCTTCGTGCGGATCGCCTCGACGAATTTCTCGCGATCCTTCACTGGCACGACGAACGCGGCCGGGCCTCCGATCACGCAATCCTCGTAATATTCGTCGAGCAGTTCGATATCCATCGTCGAGTAGCTCGGCCGTTTCAGCATGACCGGCAGACCGTTGATGGTGATACCTTTCGATACCACCTCGTCGCGCGCGATGGTGACGATCTGACCCGAATTGTTGGCGCCGTCACCCGACACATCGATGACACGCCGGACCCCGCGGTGACCGCTGCTCTCGAACAGGGACGCACCGAACAACAGCGCACCCGAAATCGACGTGCGCGCCGCGCGGCGGATCGGCGCCTGCATGATGTCGGCCGCGACCGAGCCGGCGCTTTCCGGCCCGTCCACCAGACGCCATGGCACGACGACGCGTTGCTCGCTCGCACCCGCCCACTCGAAATAGGTGACGGCGATGCGGCCGTGGATGCCCTGGCGCAGGGCGTTCAGGAACTCGCTGGAGGTCAGCGCCCTCGCATAACCCTCGCGCTGCAGCGCCAGTTCTTCCGGGTCCATCGAATAGGAGATGTCGACCGCCAATACGAGTTCGACGTCGACGGTGGTGGTCTGCTGCCCGCCCCCACGCGTGGCGGGCGCCGCGTCAAGGCGAAGCGCGGCGGCGCTGATGGCCAGACACATCATCGCAATCACGGCCGGTCGGAGCAGCATGCCCATCTCCCCGCAATCCGGGGAAATGGTGCCATGGCGAGCGGCGCCGTGAAAGCGGCAGCTCAGGCGTCAACAGCTTCCGTGGACACAATCTCGATACCGAAGCCGCCGAGGCCGACATAGGTCAGCTTCTTGGAGGTCACGAGGCGGATCGAGTTGATCCCGAGGTCCTTGAGGATCTGGGCGCCGAGGCCGATTTCGCGCCATTGGCGGATGCGCGCCGCCTCCGACTCGGTCTCCCCGCCCTTCGGGATCGCGGTCACCGGAACGCCGGCCGTGCCGTCGCGCAGGTAGACGATTACGCCGCGGCCCTCCTCCTTGAACCGCTGCAGCACGGCATTGATGGTCTTGGCGCCGCCAAACACATCGCCGATCACGTCGGCGCGATGCAGGCGGGTGAGGATGTCCCTGCCCTCGGCGACCCGGCCATACACGAAGGCCATGTGATGGGTGGCATCGAACGGAGTGACATAGGCATAGCCCTGCAGCGGCCCGATCGGCGAAGCGACCGGAAACTCGCCGACCCGCTCGACCAGCTTTTCGCGTGCCTGGCGGTAGGCGATCAGATCCGCGATCGACAGGCGCTTCAGCCCGTGCTTCTCGGCGAATGCCGCGACCTGCGGACCGCGCATCACGGTGCCGTCGTCGTTCATCAGTTCGGACAGGACGCCGACCTGAGGAACGCCGGCAAGCTTGCAAAGATCGATGCAGGCCTCGGTATGGCCCGACCGCATCAGCACGCCGCCATCGCGCGCGACAAGTGGGAAAACGTGACCCGGCCGCACGAAATCGGTGGCGCCGCTGTTGCCGTTGGCGAGCGCGCGCACGGTGTTGGTGCGCTCCTCGGCGGAAATGCCGGTGGTCAATCCGTGCTTCACATCGACCGAAACCGTGAAGGCGGTCGCGAGCGGCGCATCGTTGCGCGACACCATCGGATCGAGATGCAGACGCTTGGCGTCATCCGCCGATAGCGGTGCGCAGACGATGCCGGAAGTGTGGCGGATGATGAAGCCCATCTTCTCCGGCGTACAGAGTGAGGCGGCGACGAACAGATCGCCTTCGTTCTCGCGATCGTCGTCGTCGGTCACGACGATGATCTCGCCGCGGGCAAATGCCGCGATGGCCTGGTCGATGCGCTGATGAGTGTCGAGCATAACAGTCCTGTTTAGCGGGAGGGAACGGGCCACGGCCATGACGGCCCCTCGCCCACCTGCCCGCGATGACGCAGATAATGATCGGCGAGCACACATGCCATCATGGCCTCGCCAACGGGAACCGCGCGGATGCCGACGCACGGGTCATGACGGCCTTTGGTGACGATGTCGGCATCGCGGCCGTAGTGGTCGACGGTCTGTCGCGGCTGCAGGATCGACGAGGTCGGCTTGACCGCGAAACGCGCAACCACAGGCTGCCCGGTCGAAATCCCGCCGAGGATGCCGCCGGCATGGTTCGAAAGAAAGACGGGTTTGCCGTCATTACCCATGCGCATCTCGTCGGCATTGGCCTCGCCCGACAGATCCGCCGCCGCGAAGCCGTCGCCGATTTCGACGCCCTTCACTGCATTGATGCTCATGAAAGCCGCAGCGAGATCGGCATCGAGCTTGCCGTAGACCGGCGCTCCGAGCCCCGGCGGCACGCCATCCGCCACGATCTCGATCACAGCGCCGGCCGACGAGCCGGCCTTGCGAACCCCGTCAAGATAATCCGCCCACAATTCCGCTGTCTTTGCATCGGGGCAGAAAAAGGGATTGCGCGAAACCTCATTCCAGTCCCACCGCGAGCGATCCACCGCGTGTGGACCGATCCGAACCAGCGCGCCACGGACCGACATGCCAGGGACCACCTTGCGGGCGACCGCACCGGCTGCGACCCGCGAAGCCGTCTCTCGCGCCGATGCGCGCCCGCCGCCGCGATAATCGTGAAAGCCGTATTTGATGTCGTAGGTGTAGCCGGCGTGGCCGGGGCGGTACTTGTCCTTGATGTCCGAATAGTCCTTCGACCGCTGGTCGACATTTTCGATCAGCAGCGCGATCGGCGTACCGGTCGTCATCTCCGTACCGGTCGCTTCGTCCGTGAACACGCCGGACAGGATGCGAACCGCGTCCGGTTCCTGGCGCTGCGTCGTGAAACGCGATTGTCCCGGACGACGCCGGTCGAGATCGGCCTGGATCTCCGCAACGGTCAGCGGAATGCGCGGCGGACAGCCGTCGACAACGCAGCCGATCGCCGGCCCGTGGCTCTCGCCAAACGTGGTTACGCGAAAAAGATGGCCGAAGGTGTTGAATGACATGGTGGTTTTTTCGATGCGGCGGCTTGGTAGCCCGCGTGGTTCGCATGGTCAAATATGGGGCGGTTACCTTCGGCGCGACCTTGCCCGCCGGCTGCTGCACTGCATCACGAACGGCCGCCGCCATTAATCGGCATTCAGCCCCCTGAACGCGCATTAATGGCAAACTGAATGCCCGTTAAGCTACTGATTTTTCTACGTTTTTTTGATTTTTTCATTTGCGGACCGAACTGAAATCTGAAATGAATGGCCGCACTACGGGAGGGGCGCATCAGCTTTGGTGACCCGCTCACACCGCAGAGGATCAAGAAGGACACACAATCATGCGCAAATTGATCGCCGTTATCGCTGCGATCGGCTTCATCGGGTCGACGACCCTGACGCCGGTGATCGCGGCTCAGGCGACGCCGGGCGTTGCAAAGAGCGACGAGTTCTCGGCCGCCGCGAAGAAAAAGGGCAAGAAGGCGAAAGCCAAGAAGGCCGAACTGACCGCGACCGATCTCTCCGCCGCTGCCAAGAAGAAGGGCACGAAGGCAAAGGCCAAGAAGGCCGAGCTGATCGCGACCGACCTCTCCGCCGCTGCCAAGAAGAAGGGCAAGAAGGCAAAGGCCAAGAAGGCCGAGCTGATCGCGACCGATCTCTCCGCCGCTGCCAAGAAGAAGGGCAAGAAGGCGAAGGCCAAGAAGGCCGAGCTGATCGCGACCGATCTCTCCGCCGCTGCCAAGAAGAAGGGCAAGAAGGCGAAGGCCAAGAAGGCCGAACTGATCGCGACCGATCTCTCCGCCGCTGCCAAGAAGAAGGGCAAGAAGGCAAAGGCCAAGAAGGCCGAACTGACCGCGACCGATCTCTCCGCCGCTGCCAAGAAGAAGGGCAAGAAGGCGAAGGCCAAGAAGGCCGAGCTGATCGCGACCGACCTCTCCGCCGCTGCCAAGAAGAAGGGCAAGAAGGCGAAGGCCAAGAAGGCCGAGCTGATCGCGACCGATCTCTCCGCCGCCGCCAAGAAGAAGGGCAAGAAGGCGAAGGCCAAGAAGGCCGAGCTGATCGCGACCGATCTCTCCGCCGCTGCCAAGAAGAAGGGCAAGAAGGCAAAGGCCAAGAAGGCCGAGCTGATCGCGACCGATCTCTCCGCCGCCGCCAAGAAGAAGGGCAAGAAGGCGAAGGCCAAGAAGGCCGAGCTGATCGCGACCGATCTCTCCGCCGCCGCCAAGAAGAAGGGCAAGAAGGCAAAGGCCAAGAAGGCCGAGCTGAACAACGTGGTCGACTTCTCCGCTGCGGCGAAGAAGAAGGGCAAGAAGGCAAAGGCCAAGAAGGCCGACCTGATCCTCTACCGGCGGATCGCAGCCTGATTTCAGACTCCGCGCATCACTGCGCGAAAGCGGCCGGACCTCGCGGTCCGGCCGTTTTCTTTTGCGGATGTCTCAACGAAGGAAGAGCGGTCTACGGCTCGCCCACGGTCAGATCCGGCGCGTCGGGATGCTTGATCCCGACCACGTGGTAGCCGGCATCCACGTGATGGATTTCGCCCGTGACGCCGCGCGACAGGTCGGAGAGGAAATATGCGGCCGCATCTCCCACCTCATCGAGCTGCACATTCCGCCGCAGCGGCGTGTTGTATTCGTTCCATTTCAGAATGTACCGGAAGTCACCGATGCCCGACGCCGCGAGCGTCTTGATCGGGCCGGCCGAAATCGCATTGACGCGGATGTTCTTCACGCCGAGGTCGGCGGCGAGATAGCGCACGGACGATTCAAGCGCGGCCTTCGCGAGCCCCATGACGTTGTAATGCGGCATCCATTTCTCGGCGCCGTAATAGGTCAGCGTCAGCATCGAGCCGCCATTCGTCATCAGCTTCTCGGCGCGTTGCGCGATCGCCGTGAACGAATAGCAGGATATCAACATCGTCTTGATGAAGTTGTCCTCGGTGGTGTCGACATAGCGGCCGTCGAGCTGGTCCTTGTCCGAGAACGCGATCGCGTGGACCACGAAATCGAGCGATCCCCAGGCTGACCGCACGGCCTCGAACACGGCGTCGATCGTCTTGGGTTCCGACACGTCACAATGTCCGACCACGATACCGTCGACCTCCTCGGCCAGCGGCTCGACCCGCTTCTTGAGCGCATCGCCCTGGTAGGTGAAGGCAAGGTCGGCGCCATGGTTACGGCAGGCCCGGGCAATGCCCCAGGCGATCGAACGGTTGTTTGCAACCCCCATGATCAGGCCGCGCTTTCCACGCATGAGGCCAGACGCATCCACCATCGCTGTTCCTTTTTGAGGCGCTTCCACAGTTTGAGGCGCTCTAGTGCGCCACCTTGTGACATAGGGTATTCTGGCCTTCAAGAAGCCGGACCGGCGCCGAACCGGCCTCATTTTCGGAATATTGAATATCCGAGAGGTGTTGATCTTGGCGTTACGGCCCTGAACCGCGGCTGGACGGCCAGCAACCCGACTGCAGGGGCAGCGACTGAAAATGAGCAGCTTTCGTCTGGACGTGGAATCCAATGTTCCCGCATTGCGACGCTATGCTCGGGCGCTGACCCGTGACGCGGAGCTGGCCGACGACCTCGTCCAGGACACGCTGGTGCGCGCCCTGCGCTCGGAACACCTGTTCCATGGGGGCGAAATCCGCTCGTGGCTGTTCACCATCCTGACCAATCTGAACCGCAACCGCCTGCGCTCGCTCGCGCGGCGTCCGCTGACCGCCACGCTCGACGACAACGATGCGCCTGATTCCGCCGGCCCCGAAGCCGGCGGACGGGACATCGAGCGCGCGCTCGATCTTCTGGTCGACGACCAGAAACAGGCTTTGTTGCTCGTGGTGCTTGAAGGCTTGTCGTACCGCGAGGTCGCAGACGTCCAGGGTGTTCCGATCGGCACCGTGATGTCGCGGCTGGCGCGCGCACGCGCGCAGATCAAGGCCTATCTCGACGGCGAGCGTCCGGCGCTGCGCCGCGTGAAGTAGAGGACACGATGGTCGACCGGAAATCACCCGTGACCGAAGAGGAGCTGCACGCTCACGTGGATGGCGAGTTGCCGGCCGACCGGATTGCTGCGGTTGAGGACTGGCTCGCTTCGCATCCGGAAGATGCCGCGCGCGTTGCCGCATGGCGCCTGCAGGTGGATGCAATTCGCGCGCGCTTCAACAATACCGCGAACGAGGCTGTGCCGACACGCCTGAAGATGGACGCGCTGCTGCGCTCGGGCCGCAATTGGCGAGCGATCGCGGCTGCGGTCGCGGCGGTTGCATTCCTGGTCGGCGGCATTGCCGGCTGGATGGCGCGCAGCACGACCGAAGTCGTTGCCGCAGTCGGCGACCCCGCCGACGATCTCGCGCAGCGTGCCCTCGCCGCCCACAAGCTCTATATCGGCGAAATCCGTCACCCGATTGAGGTCGGCGCGACAGAAGCGCATCTTGCCCCATGGCTGTCACGAGGCATCGGCACCACGCTACGCCTTCCGGACTTCGCCGCCTTCGACATGAAGCTGATGGGCGGGCGTCTGCTGCCCGGAGAAAGCGGGCCGGCCGCACTGCTGATGTATGAGAACGGCAACGGCGACCGCGTCACGTTCTACATGTCGAAGCTGGCCCATCCGCAGATGGCGTTCCGCTATTATGCGTCGGACCATGTCGCGGCGATACGATGGGTGGTCGGCGAATACGGCTACGTGGTTGCCGGTCCCGCGGAGAAGACCCGGTTGAAGGAACTCGCACGCGCTGCGTTCGAGCAGCTTGAGCACCGCGCACCGCCACCGCCGAGCAATCGCTCCTCGCACGAACCGGTCGTCAGCCGTCGCGGCGGCTGACGTCAGACGAGATCCTTGCGGGGATCGTAGGGCTTTTCATCGCGCAACTTGCGCATCAGGTCCTCAAGGTCGGGATCGGCCGTGTCCGGCAAGACGATGCGAACCGTCGCCATCAGATCCCCGGTGCCGTTCTTGTCCGGCAGACCTTTGCCGCGCAGTCGGAATGTCCGGCCGCCGCTGGTATTGGCGGGAATGTTCAGTTCGACGGCGCCGTCTAACGTCGGCACTCGAACCTTGCCGCCGAGCACCGCCTCATAAAGCGTGATTGGCAGATCGAGCCGGATATTGGCGCCGTCGCGCTCGAAATACGGATGCTTTGCGATATGCACCGTGACGATCGCATCGCCCGGCGGTCCGCCATCCGAGAAGCCCTGCCCTTTCAGCCTGATCTGCTGACCGTCCGACAGCCCCACAGGAATCTTGACGTCGACCTCCTTGCCGGTCGGCAGATACACCCGGCGGGAGCCGCCATGTGCGAGGTCCGACAGCGTGATCGTCGTCGACGCCATCGCATCGCGCCCCGGCGGCGGCGAGAATTCCTCGGGTTCAAAGGTCCGTGCTCCGGCGCCGCGCCGTGCCCGGCCGCCCATCATCTCTTTCAGGATATCGTCGATGCTGCCGAAGCCACCGCCGCCCGCCCGTCCTGAGCGCTGAGCGCCCTGCGGCCCCCAGGAAAAGGTCTCGAAGTGAACATCCGGTCCGGCGCCCGCGCCGAAGCCGCCACCGGGATGCATTCCTTCAAAGCCCTGAAAGCGCGGCTTGCCCTCGGCGTCGATTTCGCCGGCGTCGAACTGCTTGCGCTTGGTCTCATCGCCCAGAATCTCATAGGCGGCATTGGCCTCCGCGAATTTCTCGGCGGCTTTCGGATCGTCCTTGTTCGCGTCCGGATGGTGCTTCTTGGCAAGCTTTCGAAAGGCTGACTTGATTTGGCCAGCCGCAGCCCCCCGCGGCACCCCCAACACCTCGTAGGGGTCGCGCATGTGATAACAAACTCCTTATTCAGCAGATGCCTGAAACGGCCCCCGCTCATGTCCGTTGGTGCCGGGCCGCGCCCGGCTTCGATTCCAAAGTTATTTGGGATTGTAGTCCGGTTTCCGCAACGCCAAGAGCCCGGGATGGCTTCACGCAGGGACCGTCCCCAGGCAGGTCGTCAGGACCGGCGCCAGGCCTTCATCCGCCGGACCTCCCACTTGCCCTTGGTTTCCCGACAGGCCTCGCCCTGAAACCAGGACTCTGACCCGTCATAGACATAGCTCGCGAGAAAATCCCGGCAGACCTCGCCGTCGATCCGGTAGGCCTGAGTAAGAGGCGTAACGGTACCCCGTGCGCCGGAGGCCGGATTCTCCCATGGCAGGCTCGCGTCCTGGCTGTCGAGGCTGACCACCTCCGTCGCGGCCACCTTCGCATAGGCGAGATCAGACGCCGGCGGCAGCCCGGTTCCTTCCGGCGATGGCGGGTTGAGAATGGAGCCCGTGTGGGTCGGCTTCTCGTCATCCTTGCCGAACATGGCCGGCAGCTTCACATTGGCGCTGCATCCGGCGACCGCGCACCCCATTGCCGCAATGCCGGCCGCGCACAGCATTCGGCATAGGCGCGCCGCGAAGGCTACCTTATATACGGACTGACGGACGGCTGAACTCGGGCCGGCCACTCGGTACCCCACGAAATGACTGACGCACCCCCTATTGATCATCCGGATTTGTTAACGAACGGTGATTTCACCGAAAGCGCCGAGCCCTTCGCGCTGTTCGCCGCATGGATGGAAGAAGCAACGCGCGCGGAGCCGAACGATCCAAACGCGATGGCGCTCGCGACTGCCGGCGCCGACGGCTTTCCCGATGTCCGCATGGTCCTGCTCAAGGGCTACGACGAAAACGGCTTCGTGTTTTTTACCAATCTGGAGAGCGCCAAGGGCCGCGAGCTGCGCGAACGCCCTCAGGCTGCATTGCTGTTTCACTGGAAGTCGTTGCGCCGCCAGATCCGCATGCGCGGTGACGTGACACCGGTGAGCGATGCGGAAGCCGATGCGTATTTCGCGACTCGGCCGAGGCTTGCGCAACTCGGCGCCTGGGCGAGCAAGCAATCGTCACCGCTCGAAAGCCGGCTCGCCTTCGAAGGCGCTGTGGCGCGCGTTACCGCACGCTATCCGCTTGGAACGATTCCAAGACCGCCATTCTGGTCGGGGTTTCGCATCGCACCGATCGCGATAGAATTCTGGCATGATCGTCCATTCCGGCTGCACGACCGAATCGCCTTCACGCGAAGCGGGCCGCATGAAGCCTGGACAAAAACGCGTCTTTATCCGTAAGCGCGTTCCCGCAGGATTTTGAAATGCTAACGTCCGACCATAACGGCCCGCGCCGCACCTTGCTTTTGACCGGCGCAAGCCGCGGCATCGGCCATGCGACGGTGAAACGCTTTTCCGCCGCCGGCTGGCGCGTGATCACCTGCTCCCGGCACGGCTTTCCGGAAAACTGCCCGTGGGAAGCGGGCCCCGAAGATCACATCCAGGTCGATCTCGCCGACCCGGTCAACACCGAGGAAGCAATCGCCGAGATCAAGCGCAGGCTGCCCGACGGAAAGCTGCATGCGCTGGTCAACAATGCCGCCATTTCGCCCAAGGACTCCGGCGGCGCGCGGCTGAGCGCAATCGCGACGGACGTCAGGACCTGGCAGCATGTCTTTCAGGTCAATTTCTTCGCGCCGATCATGCTCGCGCGCGGCCTGATGGACGAACTGAAAGCCACGCACGGATCGGTGGTCAATGTCACCTCGATCGCCGGCTCTCGCGTGCATCCGTTCGCGGGCGCGGCCTACGCGACATCCAAGGCAGCGCTGGCAGCACTGACGCGGGAGATGGCGGCAGATTTCGGCCCGCTCGGTATCCGGGTCAATGCGATCGCGCCGGGCGAGATCGACACATCGATCCTGTCACCGGGCACGGAGAAGATCGTCGAGCAGCAGATCCCGATGCACAGGCTCGGCACACCCGACGAAGTGGCGAAGATCGTCTACGTGCTGTGCACCGAGACCTCGTCCTACGTGCACGGCGCGGAAATCCATATCAACGGCGGCCAGCACATCTGACGCTGATTCACAGCCATTTCTTCCACTTGAAGTACAAGTACGGCAGGATCGCCGACACCACCATTGCGATGAGTGCAGTCGGGTATCCGTACGACCAATCCAGTTCCGGCATGTTCTTGAAATTCATGCCGTAGACCGTGCCGACCAGCGTCGGCGGCATCAGCACCACCGCAACCACCGAGAACAGCTTTATGATGTTGTTCTGCTCGATGCTGACAAGCCCAAGCATCGCATCGAGCAGGAAGGTAATGCTGTTGGTCAGATAGGTGGTGTGATCCGACAACGATTGAACGTCCCGCTGCATGGTCTTGAGCTGGGCACGCATGTCCTTCGACCACCGCGTGCTCTCGTCCTCATGTGCGAGGAACAACACAAGTCGCCCGATCGAAACCAGGCTGTCGCGCACTTTCGAGGTGAGGTCGCCCTTGCGCCCGAGCGAGAACAGGATGCCCTGATAGACGCGCGAGGAACCGCCGCGGCTTCTGCGCTGCTCGAAAACCTTGCGCGAGACCTGATCGACCTCGGCGCCGATGCGTTCGAGAATGTCCGCATTGCGGTCGATGATAGCGTCGAGCAATTCCATCAGCACGGTCTGCCCTGAAATGTTGGCCGGGCAGAACCGGGCGAGCTTGTGACGCGTCATCGCGAACGGGCGCGGCTCGTCGTACCGCACCGTCACCAGCCGCTGGCCGGCGAGGATGAAGGATACGGGCGTCGTGATCGGGGACGGCGTGTCAGACTGCGACATGAGCGTCGCGGTCATGTAACGCGCGCCCTTTTCCACATAGAGACGGCTGGAAATCTCGATTTCCTGCATCTCTTCACGGGTCGGAATCGCGACGCCGACCCGCTGCTCGACCTGCTTGTCTTCTTCCAGCGTCGGATTGACGAGATCCAGCCAGATCGCGGCCTCGGGAATTTCTTCGCCGGCCTCAAGCGGATGAGGCTCGAGCGTGGTGCCACGCAGGACATAAACGGTGAGCATGGACCCTCTCGGCACATACGGCTATCGCCGCAGCCGTCATGGCCCTGCGCTGTCTGTTGTTGCAAGTCCAAAATGGCACCCGTGGAGTGGGCGCCGGGCCGCCGCTCAGGCCGCGCGCCCCTTTCGCGATTCGGAGTCTTCGGACGTCTGCGCTTTGGTTTCGCCGCCGTACGGCAAGGCCGCGACCAGGGCGGAAATTGCGATTCGCCCGTAACGGCGATCGAGATCCTCTTCGGACCGCCGACTGTCGTCAGGCCCGGCGATCGTCTTCGCGTTGGTCATGGTTCCTCCTCAACAGGCTTCTTGGTTTCGTCCCGGGGCGGACCGTGCCGAACGGATGCGGAGCCAGTGAGGCTGAAATGGGCGAACAATGGTAAGACTTGGCGGCAATCGGTCACAAAGCCGTGTCGCGGGCGCATCGGGCCGTGTTGCAAGGTCGCGCAGGAGGCTGGAGGACTTGGGTAAACGCTCGCTTAAGAGGTTGATGCAACTATGGTATTGAGACCGCTGGCGCGGCTCGCGCCGGCCCGGTTTTGCGGCTTTCCGGCAACACGTTCACAGGACCGTCGATAACGTTGTCCTGGTCGCTGGATAGCAGGTTTTTTTCGGCTATGTTCGCCCGGAATCCACGCCGGTGCGGCGCAACAATAGGGACGTGTGGTGATGCGCCTAATCGCGCTTCTCCTGATCGGAATCGGTTTGGCGGGTTGCAACGCTGCGACCACGGCAACGTATGAGCCCGCTTCAGAAGCTAACTTCAAGCCGCGGGACCGCGAGCTGCTGGCGAAGGTGCCATACGCGAAGGCGACGATCCCCGAGCCATATCGGCGTCATATCGTCAGCTACCACCGCAAGGAAGCACCCGGCTCGATCGTGGTCGATTCCGATTCGCGCTTCCTCTACTACGTGCTGCCCGAGGGCAAGGCGATCCGTTACGGCATCACCGTCGGCGAAGAGGCCCTGAGCTTCTCCGGAATCGCCAAGGTGCAACGCAAGGCGGAGTGGCCGACCTGGACGCCGACCCAGGCGATCAAGGAACGTCTCGGACCGTCGATCCCCAATCAGGTGGGACCCGGACCGCACAATCCTCTCGGCGCCCGCGCGCTGTATCTCTACGCCAACAACAAGGACACCCTGTATCGCATCCACGGAACGAACCAGCCGGAATATATCGGCTCGGCCGTCTCCTCGGGTTGCATCCGCATGACCAACGAGGACGTCATCGACCTCTATAACCGGACCAAGGAAGGCACGGTGGTCGTGGTGCTCGCGCCCAAGCAGGGCGATTCGCCGAACAACCCGCAGGTCGCGCAGCGCGGGTTGGACCGGGTCCTGCCGTTCTAACGGCACCAATTCGGAGCTTTGACAGCGGCGCCTTCGGGCGCCGTTTTCGTTTGCGATGTCCCGCTCGAACTTATCCAAGCTCGACGTGAACGATCTCCGGCGGCACGCCGATTCGCATCGGCAGGATGCTCGTGCCGAGGCCTCCCGACACGATCAGGTCGCGGCCGCCTTCGACGATATGCCCATAGGCAAAGCGTGCGCCGTATTGCGAGGGCACGAAGGCCGGCCACACCAGCGGCAGCCGCATCTGTCCCCCGTGAGTATGCCCCGCCAGCGTGATCGACACGCGGTCGGGCACCTTCGTGAAGATATCCGGCTCATGCACCATCAGGACCACGGGATCGTCGGTCGTGATCTTGGCCATGGTGGCCGGCAAATCGTCGGCGCCGCGGAAATGCCCGCGGCCGAGCGGCAAAGCCAGCTGATCGCCAAGTCCGGCGAGCCAGAACCGCGAACCCGGTTCGCCGAGCAGCACGGCATCGTTTTCCATCAATGGGATATTGGCACGGGCGAGCGCGAGCCGGATTTCGGACTGCAGGTACCACCAGTCATGATTGCCGAGGATGGCATGCACGCCGAGCGGCGCATTCAGGCGCTTGAGTTCGGCCGACCAGACCTGCGGTGGGACCAGTTCCGTCACGAACCTGTGCGTCGCGACGAAATCGCCGAGCAGGAGCACGATATCGGGACGCAGCGCATTTGAGGCGTCCACGATCTCACGAATTCGCTCAACGCCCATATTGGGGCCGCCAGCATGCAGATCCGCAATGACGGAGATGGACAGGCGCTGTCCCGCCGGCCAGTTGCGCGGCTTGAGCTTGTAGCGCGTTATATCCAGCATCGACGCCGCCTCGACGCCAGCATAGCCCGCGAATGCAGGCCCCGTCAGTGCCGCGACGCCGAGGCCGCCCAGGATCAGCGAGCGCCGGCTGATCGACAGGGACGACTTTCGGGGCTGCTCGATGGGGGTCAGATCGGCAGGACGGACGGGTTTCATGTCACGGTATTTACGCGGGGGGCGGTGAAAGGAGCGTTGATGCGATCGGAGAAACGCTGCGGCATATCGTTTGATCGCGGCTAGGGCGCCTCTTCTGGCCTCGGACGGGGCAACGGAACCTCGCCGGCAGGATCGAGCACGTTCCACTGGCACAGGCGATAGCCGCCCCTTCTCTGGGCAAGATCCACGTGAATATGGGTTTCGTGATGGCCGTCTGAACCGGGGCCAAGAACCGTGGTGAATCGGGCGCAGACCGATTTGCGGACCGCTTCCCGGAACTCGCGGGCCAATTTGCGGTCGGTGAAGTCGGCAAAACGGCCATTGGCGAGGTGCACGCCGCGGACATCGATCGCATTCGCCAGCCCGTGCTCGCTGATCTTCGCGCCTGCGACCCGGTTCCGCCCGCGGCAGTCATACGACGCATAATTGTCGAGTGCGCGCGGCGCGGAGCCGAACTGGCCGGTCATCTCGGTCAGGTCCTCGCGGACCCATGTCGCCAACGCTTCGGCCATCGAGCAGCGGATGGTGGCCGGCGGGCTGACGACCACGCGTGACTTGTCGGGCTGGATGATCGCCTCGAGCTTCACGACATCACTCGCCCCGCAATCGCCAGGTCCACCGAAGGACGGCAGCGGCTGGATGACTGCGATCTTGTCCGCGACGCGGATCTGGCAGGCGGACGGCTCAGCCGGTTTGGCGCTTACCGTCTCGCTCGCCACTTCCGGGTCGGGCTCCGCTGCAAAAACCTCCATCGGCACCGGCGCAATCCGGCGCGGGACGGTGTCCGGCTGTGGCATGGCCGTTGGTGCAACCTCTG
>Ga0180218_1001467_pt1 | contig 14090 bp, 14 predicted proteins | sample eDN3rd37CKraftBY_FD_151334 | JGI IMG/M metagenome (GOLD analysis project Ga0180218, IMG submission 151334) | Enriched backyard soil microbial communities from Emeryville, California, USA - eDNA 3rd pass 37_C Kraft BY (version 2) (version 2) | ecosystem: Environmental > Terrestrial > Soil >...
AACCCGCAAATCCATTGAGAGAGCGTGACCCATCCATGCCGGCCTCCTTCACCAGCATGGATACTGAATCAGAAATCAGCCGGCGAGGGAATCCCTCATCGATTCAAAGCGGTCGAAAACCGCTCTAGTTCGCCAGCGCACGCAGACTATCAACGCTCTGCGTGGCCACCTCTCCGAGTATGGGAGAACAGTCGCTCAGGGGCCAGCGCACGCCACAAAGTTGCTTGAGCAAATCGACGACAAAGACAGCGGCCTTCCGGAAGCCGCCCGGGCAGCGCTAGCGGTGCTGGTCAGCATGCTGCGTTCACTTGAAGAAAGCATCAAGCAACTCGATACCGAAATTGCACGCCGTGCGCGCGCTGATGAGAATGCTAGACGGCTTACAACTATTCCAGGAATCGGCCCGATAACAGCGACAGCTTTCATCGCGTTGGCGCCTGCCGCGGCAACCTTCCGCAAAGGTCGAGACTTCGCTGCTTGGCTAGGCCTTACGCCCCTCCAACGGTCGACCGGTGGGAAGCAGCGACTTGGAGCAACATCGAAAATGGGAGAGCGGACCCTGAGGCGGTTACTGATCATTGGGGCCAGCGCGGTAATCCGGCATGCAGTTCGAGGAGATACAAATCGGAACACATGGCTTGGGCGATTACTTGCCCGTAAGCCGCGTATGGTTGCCATTGTTGCACTTGCCAACAAGCTCGCCCGGATCGTTTGGGCACTGCTGGCGCACGGCGGCATCTACAGGGCTCCGACCGCAACGGTGTAGCCGTTCGGCCTGAGGTCGTCGAGAGGGTAGGAATGGTCGAAGGATTGGTATGGCGCACAGTCAATGAGAGACGGGATCGGGAAGCCAGTTTATGACCAAGCGCACAAAGCGCGCGTGACTGATGAGGCCTTGATCCGCGAACTCCCATACAGGCCAGCGGCAAATGGTGGCCGCATTCCAGGCCGGACAGATGTCAGCACCTGACTACGCGCAGCATACCGTTACTAAAGATTATACTTGCACTCACCGGGGCGTCCACAGATGGTCATAATGGGCACATTACTCCTAACACTTAACAAGTGGGAGATCGTGTCCGGGGATTTATGGGGCCACTACACAAGGCCGATGATGCAGAACTCCTGCCCACCATTCGAAGGCTGGTGGATCAAAGGCCAACCTACGGCTATCGGCGGATCGCCGCGCTCCTCAACCGCGAAAGGCGAGCCGCCGATAAGCCTGTCGTCAACGCCAAACGGGTTCATCGCATCATGGGCAACCACGCCATGCTGCTGGAGAAGCATACGGCCGTTCGCAAGGGCCGCATCCATGACGGCAAGGTCATGGTCATGCGCTCGAACCTGCGCTGGTGCTCCGACGGGCTGGAGTTCACCTGCTGGAATGGCGAGGTCATTCGTCTCGCCTTCATCATCGATGCCTTCGACCGCGAGATCATTGCCTGGGGGGCGGTCGCCAACGCAGGCATCTCTGGCTCAGACGTGCGCGACATGATGCTGGAGGCGGTCGAGAAACGGTTCGCAGCAACCCGAGCCCCGCACGCAATCGAGCATCTCTCGGACAACGGCTCAGCTTACACCGCGAGGGATACGAGGCTGTTTGCACAGGCGCTCAATCTGACGCCTTGCTTCACGCCGGTGGCCAGTCCGCAGTCAAACGGCATGCCGGAAGCCTTCGTCAAAACCCTGAAGCGGGACTATATCCGCATATCTGCGCTACCGGACGCCGAAACAGCGCTCCGGCTCATCGACGGATGGATCGAGGATTACAACGAAATCCATCCCCATTCCGCGCTCAAGATGGCTTCCCCACGGCAGTTCATCAGAGCTAAATCAAACTAGCCGACTGTCCGGTCGAAACGGGGGGCAGTTCACACGCGCTTTGAGGTGGACAGTCTTTCGATTGCCGACGCCACGACCTGTCCAAAGCCGCATGCGGCTGTCGCTGTTGAATTATCTTTGGGAACAAAAGGAATCTTTTACCACCCAACGACAAGACTGGAGCGCTGCCTTCGGACAAATAGGCAAGTTGGGGAATTACCGGGACGAAAGCGCTTGACTACTTTGCAGCAGGCGCTCAAGCAACGCATCGGTATGATGCTCTGGCAGATCGATCGGTAATACTAAACAGATCGTCGCCTCGACATTGCCATCTGCGCCGTAGACCGGAGCCGCAAGGCATTGCGTCACTGCATCGACCAGGCCCTTCGTCAGGCAGAAGCCGTCATTGCATGCCCTGCTGATAGCGTCAATGAACTCGTCCATGTCGATTCGCCGTCCATCAGGCAACGTAAGATCGTCGTCGGCGATCAATTCTTCAATCTCGGCTCGGCTACGGCCGGCGAGCAGCAGTCGGCCTGACGCCGTCCAGGGGATGGGTATCTGGAGCCCCACGGCCGAGCTGATCCGAAAGGGCCTGTTTCCCGGGCGCATATGCATGATCGTATAGCGACGGTTCTGCAGCATGCAAAATTCGCTTGTCTCCCCTGTTTCCTTGGCGAGACGATCGACTTCCGCGCGCGCGCGCTTAGCCAACGAATTCTCACGAATGTAGCTCAATCCATAGAGATACATGCGCTTGCCGAAGAAAATGCGAGAATCTTCAGGCGAAGTCTCCAGCAGGCCTGCCCGGGTCAGATCATTGACAAGAGTGTAGGTGGAGGATCGCGGCGCATTGAGGGCCTTCGCCAGCGCGCCGATTCTGATGCCTTCTCCGCGCTCGTGAAGAAACTCGAGGATCTGAAGGATACGATCGACGCTCCGCTCGCGGCGCTGGGTAGTTTCTATCTCTGTTCCAGGTGACGCAGTATCCATCGGAGACTTTCCCTTGCCAAATTCTGTGATGCTGTTATTGTGTCTTTAACACAAGACGACTGTTTCGTATACTGGACATTTGTCAGGGTGCTTGGACAAGCTGTGGGGCACTCGTGCGTTGCTGGAGGAAGGAAGAATGTTGTCATGAGGGACATGGTCAGGATGAGCCATCAGGAGATACGCAAGCGTATCTCGACCTTGCCCCGGCTCGACATCGCTCTCAAGAACACGCCGCTTGAGGAAGCACGCAATCTGAGCCGTACGCTGGGTGGACCACATATTTTCGTCAAGCGAGACGACCTGACCGGCGTAGCACTTGGCGGCAACAAGCTGCGCAATCTTGAATTCCGCCTTGCTCATGCGATGAAAGACGAGCCCGACACGGTTATCGTGGGGCTCGACCTGCAGTCCAATTCCGCGCGCCAGACGGTCGGCGCCTGCAACAAGCTCGGCATTCGTACAATCCTTGTCCTGGAAGGTGGCAAGCCGACAAATGTGCAGGGCAATCTGCTGGTCGACTATCTGCTCGGCGCCGAGGTCCACTTTGCCGCAAACCAGCGGGAGCAGCGCGCAATGATGGACGACCTGGCCCATAGAGTGCGTTTGCAGGGCGGCCGCCCCCACATCCTCAACGATAATCCGATGTTCGACGTCGCGTCGGCGGTAGCCTACCTGGAAGTCACCCTTGAAGTTTTGGAACAGCTTGACCAACGCCGACTGAAACCCGGCTATTTCTACATGTCCTCCAGCGGTAAGGGCTCTGCTGGCATCATGCTGGCGCAGAAGCTGATCGGCGGCTTCGCCATGCATGCCGTCTGCGCCACCGACGAATTCCACCTGCCTGCGCGTACGGCAAAGATCGCCAACGAGACCATCGCTGCGCTCGGCCTCAACATCGCGGTTACCGAGGACGAGGTCATCAACACCGAGGATTTCGTAGGCAAGGGATATGGGATTCCGAGCGAAGCCGGTAACGAGGCGGTGCAACTTTTTGCTCGGACCGAGGGCATCATCCTGGATCCCATCTACACCGGCAAAGCCGCGGCCGGACTGGTGGCCGACATCCGTGCAGGCCGCTTCACACCGGATGACGTGATAGTGTTTGTACACACTGGAGGCACTCCGGCGATTTTTACATGGAATGAACTTTGGCTCTGAAGCTGGGACGTATTCGCGAACCCAGCGCGTTCGATAAAAGGGGAGTGTCGGAATGAGACGTAGGGAGTTCTTGCAGGGTGCGGCGGGCACCGCACTGTTTTCAACTTTGCCCTTTGGCGCGATCCGCGCGTTTGCACAGAATGCAGCAGGAGTGATCACGTTCGGCCAGAGCACGGCCGTGCTCACGCTAGATCCCGCACATGGAGCTTTCACTGGCTACCCGGGTGGCTACGAGGCAGCGTTGCTGCTCTTCGATCGCTTGCTCGATTTCGATGCCGATATGAAGATCGTGCCACAGCTTGCAGAATCCTTTGCGATGAGCGCGGACCTCAAGTCCTGCGAGCTAAAGTTGCGGAGCGGTGTGACCTTTCATGACGGCACGCCATGCGATGCGGCGGCGATCAAATTCAACATCGAGCGGATGATGAATAAGGAGATCAATACGACCAACCGACCATTGTGGGATCCGATCGTTGGCGCCGACATAGTTGACGACAAGAAGCTAGTGATCCGCACATCAATGCCGTTTGCGCAGCTGCCCAATACTCTGGCGCATGGCTCGGGCGCCATTGTCTCGCCGGCTGCGATCAAGAAGTACAGTGAGGATGGGTTCGCACAAAACCCGGTTGGCGCAGGACCGTACATGGTGGATACCATCAATGCCGGTCAGGAACTGAAGCTGAAGGCGTTCGATGGGTATTGGGGCAAAAAGCCGGGTGCTTCGGGCGTAGTGTTCCGCTTCATCGCCGAGCCAGCCACACGCATTAACGCGCTTACGACGGGTGCTGTGGACGTGATTGACTCTGTGCCGGTCCAACTCGTCAGTCAGCTCGAAGGCAATGCCGACATCGAGGTAGTTCGCCGCCCCGGCCTTCGCCCAATCGGCCTCGCGCTGAATCTGACGCGTCCCGCGCTCTCGGACGTAAAGGTACGCAAGGCGCTGAATCTTGCCGTTCCTGTCGAGACCATCGCCGAGAAGGTTTTTTTCGGCTTCGCAAAGGCTCCCGACTCGCCGCTCGCCTTTGATGCGATCGGCCACAAGAGCGTTGGCGAGACCGTGTTTGACCAAGAGCAGGCCATGGCACTACTGGCGGAGGCCGGTTACAACCCCGGCGCCGATGGCGTGCTTGAGAAGGATGGAGCGAAGCTTACACTGAACCTTTACGCATCGGATGGCCTGTTCCCGGGCGACGTTGCGGTGGCCGAAATTGTCGCAGCCTCGCTCAAGCAGGTCGGTGTCGATGCCCAGATCACCAAGATCGAGAAGGGTGCCTACTGGGATCATCTGCGGCAGGACAAGGCCAATCTCGCCTGGGACCTAGCGATGTTCGGCTTCAATCCATCCAATGCCTCGGGCACTTATCACCTGGCTTCGCTGTTCAAGTCCAATGCAGATGACAATGCCAAGCCGGATGTTTGGAACATCGGCCGCTACCACAATGCGGAGGTCGATGACCTGCTGGAGGCAGCCGACAGTGCACCGGAGGAAACAGCGCGACTTGAGGCGTTAGGCAAGGCACAGGAGTTGATCTGGTCCGACGCACCCTACCTCTGGCTGCAGATCAATGAAAACGTCTCGGCGGTGCGCAAGGCCGTTACAGGGGTGAGCGTGATGCCAATCGTCTTCACGAACTTGCGCGACGCGGCTAAGGCGTGACGCGGACCCACCCATGATCGGATTTGTGATCAAACGCTTCGCGACTATCCCGCTTGTGGTGCTGGGCGTCGTCACGATTCTGTTTATCATCTTCAAGTCGGCGCCAGGCGACGAGGCTGCATTCGTCGCCGGTGCCACAGCCACCCAGGCTGAAATTGAGGCGGTACGCGTGCAACTCGGTCTCGATCAGCCACTGATCGAACAATATATGCGTCATATATCCGGGCTGATCGTCGGCGATTTCGGTTACTCGACCACCTTTCGTGGAAACCCCTTGCCGCATGTCATCAACCGTCTGCCCGCGACTCTGACGCTGGCAGCAACGGCCATAGCGCTCACGATTCTCGTCGGCATACCCGCTGGGGTAGTGGCTGCTGCCAATCGTAACCGGCTGCCGGACTACCTGATCTCTCTGTCGGTCGTCGGCTTGCTGGCCATTCCCAATTTCTGGCTCGGCATGCTTTTGGTCGCATGGCTCTCGGTCGACCTTGGGTTGCTGCCAAGTTTCGGCTCCAGCGGCCCGGCCTCCCTGATTATACCAACACTAGCGCTGGCCGCGCGTTTGATTGCCCTCGTGGCGCGAATGACTCGGGGCGTCGTCATAGAAGAGCTGCGCAAGGATTACGTCCGTACGGCGCGTGCCAAAGGGCTTCCCAAAAGGCTAGTGTTACGCCGCCATGTGTTACGAAACGTGATGATCCCGACAGTCACGGTGATCGGACTGCAGGCGGGATATCTGCTGGGTGGCTCGGTGGTCGTCGAGCGGCTCTGCGCCTGGCCAGGTATCGGCGACCTGCTTCTCACTGCGGTCTCGGTTCGCGACTATACGTTGGTGCAGGCGATCGTGCTGGTTTTCGTGATTTCGTTCCTTACCATCAACATCATCGTTGAAGTCATCTACCGCGTCGTCAATCCGAGGTTGCGCTATGCCTGAGGCCGTTCTGCGCCGCAACCGGCGTTCGGGGCGCCGCATCAATCTGTTCCTGTGGCTGGGCGCCTTGCTTCTGGCGGTTTTCGTCGCGCTCGCTGTATTGGGCGAACGTATCGCGCCCCACGATCCGAACGCGCAGGACCTCTTCGCCATGCTGGAGGTGCCGACCTCGGTGCATCTGCTTGGTACTGACAACGTCGGCCGTGACATCCTCTCGCGGATCATCGTCGGCACGCGGTTTACGCTATCGATCGCGTTCGCCTCAGTGCTCTTCGCCGGTATCGGCGGTATAGTCCTCGGCTCAATCGCAGGCTATTTTGGAGGGGTGACCGATCGCATCGTGACCGGGGTCATCGATCTCCTATTGACCGTGCCCAACATCGTGCTGGCGATCGCCATAGCATCGGTCGCAGGCGCGAGTGCGACGGGCCTGACCATCGCCATTTCGGCAAGCTTCATCCCGCCCCTCGCCCGTCTTGTGCGCGGCCGCGTAATCGAGTTGATGGCGGAAGATTTCATCGCCGCGGCCGTCACGGTCGGAATGAGCCATACGCGCATTCTGCTCCGTCACATTCTGCCTAATGCAGCGACAGTCATCATTATCGAGCTCAGTCTGAATGCCGGTCAGGCGGTGCTTACCGGCTCAGCCTTGGGATTCCTTGGCCTCGGCGTTCAGCCGCCCGCGCCCGAATGGGGAACTATGCTGGGCGCCAGCCGCGAATATCTTACCCTCGCGCCTCATCTGGTGATCGCGCCAGGCATAGCCATCTCCCTCCTTGTGCTCGCCTTCAACGCCTTCGGCGACGGCCTGCGCGACGTCTTCGATCCAGCTTCGACCACATAATAGGCCTCACATGGACTACGGCATCATAGACTGCCACGCACACTTCTTTCCGCCAGCGGCGAGTGCTGCTGGTTTCCCCGACGAAGCGTCGCATCTGCTGCATCAGCAGAGATCGATGCACATGCACGGCAATCAGCCCTATCGTCGACTGCGCGATCATTCGATCGTGACGGAGAGGCCCCTGTGGGACCCGAATGACCCATCGCCGGCCGGGCGCCGGGAAGTCGATTTTCGGGTCAGCTCACATGGCCGTTACGAGTGGACGGTCGATGGCGAGGATCAGTATGTTCAATTCCTTGCGCCTTGGATGGCAAATCTTGAGATGACTGCACAGACGCTGATTGCATACATGGATTATGCCGGCGTAGCTACGGCCGTTCTCCAGAACGATCATATCTACGGCAACCTTGCGACGGAGTTTGCCGCTGCTTCAAAAGCGTTTCCGGGCCGTTTCCTGGGACTGGCGCAGGTCGAGGAAGCATTCGCCTATCAGGATCATGAACTACAACGCCTCGAGGATGAGATCGGCCGGCTTGGAATGGCGGGCTTCTATTTCACGACCACGGGCATGTATCGCAGCGGCTACAAACCGATGCACTCCGATCCGGCTTACGACCCCTACTGGAAGCTGGTGGAGCGGAGCGGGCTGCCCGTCTTTTGGGTGCAATCGGGCAATTCTCCGGTCGGAACCTATGACGATGAAATGCGGCACCTTGCCCGCATTATCGAGCGTTTCCCGGGAATCCGTCACCTGTTGGTGCATGGCGTGCCCACTGCGCTCTATGCCGATGAAAATGATAGGCTCAAGCTGCCGTCAATCATCAATACCCTGCTGACCGAGGCACCAGTCAGCGCCGAGATCCTCTACCCGATCGCATGGGGCGGGAAGCAGGATTACCCCTATCCGCGCGCGCACCTGCATATCCGTCAACTGGTGGAGAAGTTCGGTGCACCTCGCTTTCTATGGGGTTCTGATACGCCCAATGTCGACCGCTACTGCACCTACATGCAGTCGCTCACCTATTTCACCCGTTACGCAAACTACCTCTCGGAGGTTGAAATGCGCGCAATCCTGCGTGACAATGCAGTCTCCCTGCTGCCTGCGCTCGCAGAAATGGGCGGTCGCAAGGGATGAAGCCGCTTCTCTCCATTGAGGGATTGACGGTCGAACTTGCCACCCGCGACCGCACTTTCGATGCCGTGAGCGACCTCACGTTCGTTGTGGCGCCTAACGAGGTGCTGGCGCTGGTCGGCGAATCGGGGTCGGGCAAGAGCATGACTGCGATGGCAATTATGCGCCTGTTGCCGGAACCTTTAGCCGAAATCGTTTCGGGCAGGATACTCTTCGACGGGATCGATCTTGCGCGTGCTAACGAAGCCACGCTGCGCGGCATCAGAGGAAACCGCATCGGCTTGATCTTCCAGGAGCCAATGACCTCGCTCAATCCATCAATCCGTGTGGGCCCCCAGGTCGCAGAAGTGCTGCGATTGCACAAGGGGCTCGATACGGCCGTCGCACGCAATCGCGTGGAGGATCTCTTCGAACAGGTTCGCATCCCTGATCCGAAGCGGCGTTACGACGATTTCCCGCACCAGATGTCTGGAGGCATGCGCCAGCGCGTGGTCATCGCGTTGGCGCTTGCTTGTGACCCCGATGTGCTGATCGCAGATGAGCCGACAACGGCGCTTGACGTCACCACGCAGGCACAGATCCTAGAGACTTTCCGCGATCTGCAAGCTGCGGTAGGAGCCGCGACAATCCTGATCACTCATGATCTCGCCGTAGTTGCCGAAACGGCAGATCGCGTCGCGGTCATGTATGCCGGTCGCATCGTCGAGGAGACGGCAACGGAACAGCTGTTTGCCGCCCCGCGCCATCCCTATACGCATGGCCTGCTTCGCTCAATGCCACATGTGACGGAAGCGGGCGAGGTTCGCACCCGGGAAAGGTTGCCTGAGATTAAGGGCACGGTTCCAGCGCTCTGGTCTCTGCCGCCAGGCTGTCCCTTCGCGCCACGCTGTCCGCGCGCTCGCGTACAATGCGCGGCTGAACGCCCGCGGCTCATAGAGCTTGCGCCCGGCCATCGCGCTGCCTGCTGGTATCCCCTGGAGGCAGGTGCATGACCAAGTTGCTTGATGTCAGGAACATTTCGAAACGTTTCACAGTCCCGCGCGGGATCAGCGGCGGCTCAGCCATCGTACATGCGGTCGATGATGTATCCTTTTCGATCGCGCGCGGTGAAACGTTGGGCCTGGTGGGCGAGAGCGGTTGCGGCAAGTCAACGGTCGGCAAGATGATCGTGCGACTGCTGGAACCTAGTGAAGGCCAGATACTGCTCGAAGGCGACGACATCTCCCATGCCTCGCACCGTGCCATGCGGCCGCTGCGGCGCAAGGTGCAGATGATCTTCCAGGACCCGAACGGCTCCCTTAACCCGCGCCAACGCGCCGCCGACCTCGTTGAGGAGCCTTTAATCGTGCACGGCCTCGGCAGCGCGTCCGAACGTGGAGCGAAGGTAGCCGACCTTTTCGCCCGTGTCGGGCTACGGTCGGATCAGATGCTCAATGTGCCCTCGAAATTCTCCGGCGGACAGCGGCAGAGGCTGGCAATCGCACGAGCGCTAGCGCTCAATCCCCTGCTGATCGTTGCCGACGAGCCAGTCTCCGCGCTCGACGTCTCGATCCAGGCGCAGGTCATCAATCTGATGTCCGATATCCAGAAGGAGTTCGGACTCGCCTATCTATTCGTCGCACATGACCTCGGCATTGTGCAGCACATCAGCGATCGAGTTGCGGTCATGTATCTCGGCCGGATCGTAGAGATCGGCGACACTGCCGCAGTCTATCATCGGCCGAGCCATCCCTATACGCGCACGCTGATGGATGCTGTTCCCCGCGCTGACCCAACTCACCGCCACAGCCGCATCAGGGTACCGCGCGGGGAGGTGCCCAGCCCGCTCAACCCGCCGACAGGCTGCGCCTTCCATCCGCGCTGTCCGATCGCTACCGACATCTGCCACCAGCAGCGGCCGTTGCTGCGCCGCGTGGCATCTGGCGCCGAAGCAGCCTGCCATAATTCCGATTAGGCTCGCACCCGAAATGGTCTTTTCGATATATACCGACTTCTGAACGGAGTAATGCATGACTTTCGCAGATCACGGCGCATCGCCCGAACAACGGCTCGCACGACTCGGCATCGTGATCCCGCCACCGCCGCCTCCAATCGCCAATTTCCTGACACATGTGCGAGAGGGAAATCTGCTGTTCCTTTCCGGGCAGGGACCGCGGGAGGCCGATGGCTACCTCCACACTGGAAAGGTGGGCGGCGAGATCACGCCGGAGGAGGCCTACGCTCACGCGCGTATCACCGGCGTTAACCTTCTGTCCGTCATGCAGAGTGTACTTGGGGATCTCGGCCGGGTTAAACGGATCGTGAAGCTGTTCGGCATGGTCAATGCAGCGCCTGATTTCGGTGCGCATCCGGCCGTCATCAACGGGTGCTCCGACCTGTTTGTGGAAGTGTTTGGCGAACGCGGCGAACATGCCCGTTCGGCGGTTGGGGTCGGGTCGCTACCAGATAATATTACGGTCGAGATCGAAGCAGTGGTTGCTATCAGTAATTGAGGCCAAACCTCAAGCAACTCATGCATTTAGTGGCGGTAGGTTGTTGAACGCCAGCGCATTTGGCTTAATCATCGCGCGCTCACGTCCACACGTCACTAGCGACGCCTGCTTTGAACGCAAGACTGCCTCTTGCCACTAATTTGGACCGTTTGTAGCTTGAATTTTCCAACTATGATCCTTCAGTAGGAGAAGGAAGGGTGCCGATCCTACCAAGCCGAAGCCGTGAGCCGGCGTCGACCATTTAGCGAGTTGTCGGGTCACCAGAGATAACGCACCACGGCTACTCGATTGCGGCGCGGAGCAGCTAACGTCGAAACCACATGCTTACCTTACCTGCGTGAGTTCCAGTCGGATATGCTACCGGAGATCGGTAGCCTGTGCCTAACGTTCGAGGGTTCGGCTCCGCTGGCTTCACACGTCAGCTTTCAAGGCGTGAGATTGCACTTTCCGTCGTGCCATGCAGCTAGCAACTCGGCCTATGTCAGGCCTCAAGGACGGCTCACGCTCAACCAAGGGAGTTACTGGAGCTCTCCGGGCGGCTTAGGCCTGCCTGGATGACCAGCGACTGAAATAGTCCTTGGCAATAGAGCAGTTGAAAAACTGTCGTCCCGCGTACGCATTTGCGAAGACCAGTTCTGCGCCAATACCACCGGCGGGTATACAGCTAAGACGGGAGGATGGTGCGGCTGAAGTTCATGCTTGGCGTCCCAGCCGGATGGGGGCTCTACGACCTTCGCTTGATGGTGAGCAATGGACATGCGGGTGATCTGGTAATCCAGGCTGTGTTGCCTCCAACCCACAAGGTTCATTACTAAGGCCTTTATTAACCGTCCTCGGAGATATATGGCGCACCTCGCCGATCATCTTGCGAGGCGCGATTAGAAGAGCCCGCTCCAGAAGGGCGAGCACTTAGGGACATCGGAGCACCGCCCACCATCGCGTGATTCTGGTGGAAGAGCGGAGTGTGAGGCATTCACTGCTTCTACTGGTAGTTGCCCCACATGTCGTGCGGCGTTTATGTTCGCGGCAAGAAAATATTGTGGTGGGGAAATATATGCCTGTTCCTGATCGTAAAGTGCGGATCCTGTATGCGAGTCTTGCCATCTGGAGTCTCGCAAGTCTGCTTTTGACCGAAAAGGTGTCGTATGCCGTCTTCGGCTCAGATAGCGTTCCGCATCTCGTTGGCACATGGCTGATTTTATGCCTTGGCCCTGTTTTGCCAGTGCTTTGGCTCTGGATCATGGAACGGTCCCCGTGGAGCGGGTTCTTTCTTGTGCCCGTGATCCTGATCGGCGGGCTTATAGCTCTTCCTGCTTTCGGTTACGGCGGCTTCCGATACTATAGTGATAGCCTTCGAAATATCGGATATGTCGCAGTCATGTGGTCGCTCGCAGCATGTTTCAATGCATGGCTGTTAAAGGGGGCCACTAGAGTGGACGCGCTGAGCTGGCAGCGGACCGAACAGGTCCCCGCAAAGCCTGTCGTTATTGATCACGGCAAATATCTCCGCTTGCTGGATGACCAGGCGGTTTCCGGTTTTCCAGGTGTCATGCGTGTTCGCCGTCATTTCCTTGAGACATTGCCGGAGTGCGTGCCTGCCTTCACGAACCATGACCAGGCGGCTTGCCACGATGAAATGGCGGGGCGCCTCGCATATGCAAGGAGGTTCATGCTGGAAAAGATATCGTGCGAATTTGCCTTCCTTTGTGCCGTGTCGTTTCTCGAGCGCATGTGTGGTCCAGATTTCCGTTATACAAAACAGTACCAATCCATCGTGGATCAGATGGTTCAGATAGACGCCGTTGACGACGAGGGACCGTTCCCGGGGTTGAGCAGGAAGGCCGTTACTGCTGCCGAGCTCGAAGCTGTGGCCAAGGTTCTTGAAGATGCGAGAGAGAGGGAGGCAGCCCGTAGGGGAAAGCGGACGCCAGATAGCGATTTGACTATCGCGTTGTCTGCGCTGGTCCTGCTGTTGCGAGAACAGCTTGCGCCGCAGAAACAGGATGAGGAATTCAATTCCCACTTCACCCGAATGATAAAGGGAGGGATGAACAAGATGAGAGAAATGTTCTCGCGCCAGAAGACCGAGATCAATTTTCAGGCCTGATATGCATGACCGAAGAGTTCGCTCCTCCGCCATAACGGACGGGCGGCAACCAAATGACCGCCCGCCCGAGGTTCAGCGGGCCGTCATTCCCCCGTCCACAGGGTAGTTCACGCCGGTCAGGAACTTGCCGTGCTCCGATGCAAGCAGTGCCACGACCTCCGTAAAGTCTTCGGTAGCGCCGATGCGACCGAGCGGAAAATATTGATCCCACTGATCGCCCGAGATCGGAAACTGCTTGCGCAGATCATCGGAGTTGGGCGTCAATATAGGGCCTGGAGTCATCAAACATTCCGAAGAGTCTTTGAGCTTGCAGACAAACGGTTAAGTGCGGCGATTGGAGGGTTCCATGCGGCAGCTACCTCTGCGACGCTTCAGGTTCTTCTGCCTATGGTGAGGGACCTCGCGGCTACACGGACTATCCTCGTCTCGAACAGCCATCCTGAAAGCAAGCAGGCCGGCGCGAGTGGGGCATTTGGAGTTCGACCGCTCTGCCGACCTGCCGCCCCCTCTACATTGTTGATCCTGCGCGGTATCGTGTACCGGGACAAGACACCTATTTAGTTGATCCACGTGAGAGGTCCTGGCTCCCTCTTCTGGAGGCTAACGCGCGTCGTCAGAAGGGGCGCGGTTAATCTTCCCCGCTATGCCGCGCGACGCCTGCGCAGTGCACTTTTAGGCTCGAACGTAAGCACCATTCGGTTTCTGGAGCGAAACAGCACTCGCTCGGTCGATCTTACCTGGTGCATAAGCTTGAACTTCAGTCTGCCCAAAAGCGGCACATGAAAAGACATAAAGGGTCTCCCACCCAACCAGCATCAATCTCGATGTGATCGTGTCCCGCCGAGTGGTGTAGCTGGGTGAAGCGAAGCCGCTCGCGAGCGCACCCTCCAAGTGCTGTAGGGAGCGGGCGGCGTAGCGGTGGTCACCAGTGTTTTCCGGTAGGGTCGGGTTGCTT
>Ga0180218_1001470_pt1 | contig 14067 bp, 16 predicted proteins | sample eDN3rd37CKraftBY_FD_151334 | JGI IMG/M metagenome (GOLD analysis project Ga0180218, IMG submission 151334) | Enriched backyard soil microbial communities from Emeryville, California, USA - eDNA 3rd pass 37_C Kraft BY (version 2) (version 2) | ecosystem: Environmental > Terrestrial > Soil >...
CAGGACTGGTGCAAGGATCGCGGCATCGCGCGCACGCCCAATGCCGCCGAAGTCGCCAAGGCAACCGCTTGATTTAACGTTCGACGGAGAGGACCGACCTTATGAAGAAGTTTGTCAATGATCCCGCACAGTTCGTACCGGAGTTCATGAAGGGCATCGCCCTCGCCAACCCGGACCTGCTGGACTTCACGCCCGAATTCCAGATGATCGTCCGCAAGAGCGGCGTGGACAATTCCAAGGTTTCGATCGTGCAGGGCTCTGGCTCGGGCCACGAGCCGGCGCACGTCATGGCGGTCGGCCCGGGCATGCTCACCGGCGCCTGCCAGGGTGCGGTCTTCGCCGCCCCGCCGGTCGATGCCTGCTACGAGACGATCAAGAAGTGCGCGTCTGACGCCGGCGTGCTGGTGCTGGTCAACAACTACCAGGGCGATCGCATGGCCTGGGACATGGCCACCGAAATGGCCACCGCCGAAGGCATCAATGCCCGCCAGTTCTGGATCAATGACGACGTCGCGGTGGAAGACAGCCTCTACACCGTCGGCCGTCGCGGCGTGGCCGGCAACTTCTTCGTCATCAAGGCCTGCGGCGGCGCCGCCGAGCAGGGCAAGAGCCTCGACGAAGTCGAAGCCATCGCCAAGAAGGTCAATGACAACGTCCGCACCATGGGCGTGGCGCTGACCAGCTGCATCCCGCCGGCCAAGGGCACGCCGATCTTCGAGATCGGCGATGACGAGATGGAAGTCGGCGTGGGCATCCACGGCGAACCGGGCCGTCGCCGCGAGAAGATCCACCCGGCCGACCAGATCACCGAAGAACTGTTCGAAGCGGTGTCCAAGGACATTCCGTTCAATTCGGGCGACCGCGTGGCGATCATGGTCAACGGCCTCGGCGGCACGCCGATCACCGAACTCTACGTGATCTACGCCAAGGCGCACGAGCTGGCCGAAAAGGCCGGCTTCAAGGTCGTGCGCAACTATGTCGGCGAATACTGCACCAGCCTGGAAATGGCCGGCGCCTCGCTGACCATCCTGCGCTTGGACGCCGAGCTGGAAGCCCTGCTCGACGCCCCGGCCGAAACCGCCGCGCGCATCTTCTGATCCGCCCGGCCCCCGGTTGAAAAACGAAGCGCCCGGTTCCGCAAGGAGCCGGGCGTTTTCTTTGACAGGCCATTGACCTTGCACGAGCAATAAGTTTGCATTACAAACCGATTGTTGATGTGAGGTTCGCTATGGATCAGCTAGAGGAATTGAAGGAAGAGGTCGGCCGCATGGGCCGATTGCTGGACGCCGGCAACCGAGGGGCAACGGTCGGAGGCGATCTCCTGCTCGCATTCGGGGTGATCTTCAGCGTGTTCTGTAGCGCGGCGGCTGCTTGCGCGTTCGGTTACCTGCCGTTGACGTGGATTCCATCTCCGCTCGCCGCGAGCGCGGCATTCCTGTCGGTTGCGGTGGTTTTCACCGGAACCAGGGACCGGATGCCAAAGACGGTGCTCGTCGCCCTAATGGCGGCACTTGCCGGGGAGGCGGCATGGCGCGGCACTATGATGCTTTTTCAGTCGAGCGAGATGGCAAACAGGATGCGCGTAGGCGCGGCCTTGCTCGCAATATCGCTTCTTATGGTCGTCGCTGGCACGCTCGTGGGTCTGTGGCGATTGAGCCGCAACCCTTCATCCGCTTCTCCCGCCAATCGAGCTCTGGTCGGCGTATGGACGGGGGTTGCAGGGGCAATGGCAGTGGCGATCGCCCTCTGCGTCGCCGCCGGCATCAGGACCGGCAACTGGTTCGGCCTCAATTTCGTGCCCGGCTTCTTCTGGGCATTGTGGGGCGCGGCCTGGTGGGCCAGCGCCACGGCGACGAATAGCCGCTGGATGCGGATCGTCGCGGCGGGATCGTGGGCGCTGGCCGTGTATGCCGCCGCGAGCTTCGATTTCTACGCCACGTCGATCATCGGCTTCGCGGTTCTGGCCGTCGTCCCAGGCCTTTGGCTGTTACGCGAGGCGCAGCGAACCCATGAAGCCTGACAGGCCGGACGCATTCGCTGCAACCGAACTCAACGAGCTGGTGCACGGGCGTGTGCGGCTTGGGATCATGGCCTATCTCGCAGGGGCCGGCGATGCCGATTTCGTCTCGCTGAGCCATCATCTGAAGACCACCAACGGCAACCTTTCGGTTCACCTGGGCAAGCTGGAGGCGGCCGGATATGTTGCGCTGGAACGCGCGATCGTCGGCAAGCGAACGCGGACCACAGTGCGGCTTACGGCGAAGGGCCGGGAGGCCCTGAGGACTTACATCAAAGGAATGGCCCGGCTGATCGAGCAATTAAGCTGACATCCGGCCTGTTTCGTGCTCCATCCCGCTCATATACTTGTCTAATCCCAATTCGGAGAGTTCATGCCCGGTGGCCTCGTAGCCCTGCTGGACGATGTCGCTACGCTGGCGAAGCTGGCGGCGGCTTCGATCGACGATGTGGCCGGGGCGGCCGGCAAGGCCAGCGGCAAGGCCGCCGGCGTGGTGATCGACGATACGGCCGTGACGCCCAACTACGTCGTCGGCCTGTCTCCCGCGCGGGAGCTGCCGATCATCTGGAAGATCACCAAAGGCTCGCTGCGCAACAAGCTGCTGTTCCTCCTGCCCGCCGCGCTTTTGCTCAGCGCCCTGGCGCCGTGGGCGATCACGCCGCTACTGATGGTCGGCGGCGCCTATCTCAGTTTCGAGGCCACCGAGAAGATCTGGGAAGCCCTGGCCCATTCCGGCCAAGAGGAGCAGGCGATCGAAGCCGCCGATCCGCAGGAGCTGGAGGAACGCCAGGTCGGCGGCGCGATCCGGACCGACTTCATCCTCTCGGCCGAGATCATGGCGATCGCGCTGAGCGCCCTGCCCCCGCTGTCATTGCCGATGCAGGCGGCGGTGCTGGCGGCCGTAGCGGTGATCATCACGCTGGGCGTCTATGGCGTGGTCGGATTGATCGTGAAGATGGATGATATCGGGCTGCATCTCAGCACACGCCCCGCCCGGCTGGTGCAGGCAGTGGGCCATGGCCTGGTGCGGCTGATGCCCATGCTGCTGAGCGCGCTGTCGCGGATCGGCGTGGCGGCCATGCTGTGGGTCGGTGGCGGCATTATCCTGCACGCCTTGCACGGCTATCATTTCACGCCGTTCCCCGAATGGGTCGATGCCGCTTCCCGCAAGGCGGGAGAAGCGCTTGCCTGGGCCGGCGGGATCGTCGAATGGGTGGTTCACGCACTGGGTTCCGCGATTCTCGGCCTGATCGTAGGCGGCGTGATCGTGGCCGTGCTGCACTTCATTCCCCGGAAACACACCGTTTAGCAGAGTTGCAAAACTTGCAACGGTAGTGTCATATTTCGCACTTGCGAACGATTGTGCGCCGCACCATATGCCCCCTCAACGGACGACGCCTCGCGGCGACATTACAGGGGAACGATCATGACCTTCATCACCAACCGTTTGATTTCAGTAGCTTTCGCGGCCTCCATCAGCACCGTGCTGTTCAGCGCCGTGCTGATCTGAAGCCTCGCTTCAAGCCTGAACAAACCGACGCCCGGTTCCGCAAGGAACCGGGCGTTTGTCGTTGGGCAACGGGGTGCCTTTCCGCGCCGGAACCGCGGCCTAGCGCCCGGCGTAGCGCGCGCCCTGGATATCGACGATCTTCGGCGTGCGCGCGAACAGCTCGCTGAAGGGATCGTCGCCCGCTTCCATGGTGTGCGGCTCCGTCCCCTCGCGCACGGTCGTGCGGCGCATGTCGCGCTTGTACTTCGAATAATCGAACTCGCCGCCCCGATGCATCGAGCACAGGTTGTCCCAGATGACCATGTCGCCCGGGTGCCATTTCATCGAGAACACGTATTCCGGCTGCGTGCAGTGCGCGATCAGATCCTGGATCAGCTGGCGCCCTTCTTCCTTGGGCATCCCTTCCACGTCCATCGTATGCGCGGCGATGAACAGTGACTTGCGGCCGGACCCCTTGTGGACATGCACCAGCGGGTGCCGCGCCCGGGGCCGCTCCTCGATCTCCTCGTCAGAGATCTCGGCGCCGGCCTTCTTGCGGCTCCACCACAGGGAATTGATGCCGATCTTGCCTTCCAGGAAATCCTTCGTGGCTTGCGGCAAGTCTTCGTAAGCGCTGCGAGTATCGGCGAACCAGGTCTCGCCGCCTTCGGGCGGCACCTGATGCGCCAACAACAGGGAATAGCTGGTGCGCTTCTCCATGAAGGCGCTGTCGGTGTGCCACAACCGGTCGCCCTTGCGGTACTGGATCGCCGCCACGTCCTGCGTGATCTCGCCATCGACGTTGAGGTTGGAGGCATCGAACAGCTCGCGATAAGGCAAGCGCATCCTCACACCGTCGCGCCGGGGCACGCGTTCGAGATAGCCGAAATTGCGGCTGAAGGCGACGTGCTGATCGTCGTTCATGCCCGTGTCGCGCCACACGGTGACGCCCCAGGTATCCATCGCATCGGTCACCTGCCTGACCTCTTCGGCGCTGAGCGGCTTCGTCAGGTCCAGGCCCGAACATTCGGCGCCGAAACGCGGCAGGATAGGTTCGACTTTCAACGGCATCGGCCACTCCCGACTTATTAGCTTGCTAAGCTTTATCATCCGGGCGCTTGCGCTGCAAGGAGGCACGCTTGCAATGCGCGACCAATTCGCCCCCCTGATTGTAGGCCCGGTGCGCGAATGTGACGATGCCCTGGTCAGGCCTCGATCGGCTCTCGCGCAAGTCCAGCACTTCCGTCTCGATCCTCAGCGTATCGCCGACGAAGATCGGCACCGGAAACCGCACCTCGTCCCAGCCGAGGTTGGCGACGGCGGTCCCTTGCGTGGTGTCGTTCACCGAAATCCCCACCATGAGCCCCAGCGTGAAGCACGAGTTCACCAGGATCCGGCCATATTCGGTGCCTTTCATGTATTCGGCATCGAGATGCAGCGGCGCGGGATTGTGCGTCAGCGTGCTGATCAGCAGATTGTCGGTTTCGGTCACCGTGCGGCGCAGCGCATGGTCGAAAACCTGCCCCACCGCGAACTCCTCGAACCACAATCCGGCCATCTTCTCCGTCTCCCCACGCTGACGAGCCCGGGGTGGGTAACACGTCGGCCCGGCCGGCGACAGGAAAGGAAGCGCGCCCTGGGCGTTATAGGCGGCACGGACATGATGATGGAGACCGCATGAAACGCCTGGCCTTCCCCCTCCTCGCCCTTGCCGCGCTGGCCGCCTGCGATCGCGGCGCGCCGGACGAAACCCAAACGCCCGCCGCCAGCGAAGCAGCCGTAGAATCGCCATCGGCCGGCATCGCCACGCCATCCCCCACACCCGTTCCCAGCACGATCCCCGCTGCCATCCAGGGCCGCTGGGGCATGGTTCCGGCCGATTGCGACCCGGCGCGCGACGATGCCAAGGGCCTGCTGACGATCGGCCCCACCAAGCTCGAATTCTATGAATCGGTCGGCACCCTCACCTCTATCGCGGAAGCCAGCGCCAGTCGCATCCGCGCGTCCTTCGCCTTCACCGGCGAAGGCATGGAATGGCAGCGCGACGAAACGCTGGACGTGCAGGACAATGGCCAGACGCTGATCCGCCGCGAATACGGAGAGGATGCGGCGCCCGGTCCATTGCGCTATAGCAAGTGCGGATAAAGGGGAGACGATCATGATCAGGGTAGTGTCGGTGGCGCTCGCCGCCTCCGCCGTGGCGCTGGCCGGCTGCGCGACCACCGGCGACATCGCGGGCGGCGCAGGGTCTTGCAAGGCGGAGCCGGGGCAGGCGTTCGTGGGGCAGCGCGTCACGGCGGAACTGGGCGAGCGGCTGCTGCGCCTGACAGGCGCCAGGCAGCTTCGCTGGGGCCCGCCACGAACCCCGATGACGATGGATTACCGCGTCGACCGGCTGAATGTGTTCTATGACGATGCCATGATGATCGATCGGGTGACCTGTGGCTGATCCGGCGGACGGCCGGCAGCGCATTCCGCCTCTTTCGCCCTTCGAGGAACAAGCCAAATTCACCCGCGCCATCCGCGTGGGCGACCGGATCATCGTATCCGGCAATGTCGGCGCGGAGGCGGACGGCAGCTTTTCCCCCGATGCCGGCCGCCAGGCGGAACGCTGCTTCGAACAGATCCTCGATTACATCGGCCAGCTGGGTGGCCATTCGGGCGACGTGGTGCGCGTGCGCATGTTCGTGACCGACATCAAGGATGCAGAGGCGGTCACCGCCGCGTTCACCAAGGCCGTCGGCCATGCCCGGCCCACGGGCACGCTGGTCGCCGTCGCCGCCCTTGCCGGCCCCGCCTTCAAGGTGGAGATCGAGGCCGAAGCGATCGTCGGCAGCGGGCAATAGCCGCCGTTGGAGCCGCTTGGCCCTATCGCGCCACTACGGAGAAGGGCATGACGGGGCAGTTCGAGCTGACGGAAGACCAGCTCGCCATTCGGGAGATGGCGCGGCGCTTCACGGCTGACAGGATCACGCCTTTCGCCGCGGAATGGGACGAGAAGCACGTCTTCCCCAAGGACACGATCAGGGCCGCGGCCGAACTGGGCTTCGCCTCGATCTATGTTTCGGAGGAAGGCGGCGGCAGCGCACTGGGGCGGCTGGAGGCGGCCCTGGTGATGGAGGCGCTGGCTTACGGCTGCCCTTCGACCAGCGCGTTCCTCTCGATCCACAACATGGCCGGTTGGATGCTCGATCGGTTCGGCTCGCCGGCGGTCAAGGCGAAATACCTGCCCCGGCTCGTCGGCATGGAATGGATGGCGAGCTATTGCCTGACGGAGCCGGGCTCGGGCTCCGACGCCGCCGCGCTCAAGACCACGGCGGTGCGGGACGGCAATCATTGGCGGGTCAGCGGCACCAAGCAGTTCATCAGCGGCGCGGGCGAGAACGATCTCTACCTCACCATGGTCCGCACCGGCGGCGAGGGGCCTAATGGCATCTCCTGCCTCGCCATCGAGAAAGGCATGCCGGGCGTGTCGTTCGGCGCGCCGGAACGCAAGCTCGGCTGGCATTCGCAGCCGACCGCCGCGCTGATCCTCGACAATGTGCGGGTGCCTGCGGAAAACATGATCGGCGGCGAAGGCGAAGGCTTCCGCATCGCCATGGCGGGGCTCGACGGCGGGCGGATCAACATCGGCGCCTGCTCGCTCGGCGGGGCGCAGAGATGCCTTGAGGAAGCGTTGAAATACACCAGGGAACGGCATCAGTTCGGCACGGCCTTGGCCGATTTCCAGAACACGCAATTCACGCTGGCCGACATGGCGACGGAACTGGAAGCAGCCCGCGCCCTGCTTTACCTCGCCGCCACCAAGGTCACCATGAATGCACCGGACAAGACCCGCTTCGCCGCCATGGCCAAGCGCCTCGCCAGCGATACCGGCATCGCCGTGGCCGACCGGGCGCTGCAATTGCATGGCGGCTACGGCTACCTGATGGATTATCCGGTGGAGCGCTTCTGGCGCGATCTCAGGGTCCATTCGATCCTGGAGGGCACCAACCAGATCATGCGGCTGATCGTCGGGCGGGACTTGCTGCGGCAATAGTATCGCCGAACGGCAGAAGCGGCTGGCGCGGCGGCAGCAGAGCCCAGCGCCCCAGCACGTTATGCCGCGTCAGCCCGTATTCGCTTTCGATCAGCAGCAATTCGCCCGGATACCACGCCAGCGAAATGCCCCGAAGCACCGGCCGGCAAGGTGCGTATCCCAAGGTCATATGCGGATGCAGGCCGGACTTGCGGTACAGCGGCTCGATCCCGCACGGCGCCAGGAGGCGCACGAGCCGCCGGTAGAAATCCTGGATGTCATCCTGCCGGCCCGATGTCCGCGCCACGGCCCCATGCGGCCCGGCCGCCAGTCGGCTGAGATTGACCGGAAAGGCAATGCAGGGCGTGCCCCTCGAGCGCTCTTTCCACCCGCCGCGCCACGAACGGATCGCGCGCGGCACATTCGGCGATGACGCAGAGCGTGAGATGCAGTGTGTCGAAACCGACCGATTGGCCCGCCCCCTCGGCGAGTTCCCGAAACGCCGGATAGAGGCGCGGATGGGGCCGGACTCCCAGGAAATAGCGATAGAAGCGCGCGGTCCGCATCGAAGGCTCCCGATTCTGAGTTCACTTTATGTTCCGGATATGCGGGAGTCGAATCCAGTCTTCGGCTTTCCTACAAAGGCCCCACTGTGCTCTGCATCATGGCGACAGGCCGGGCCCGGCGATGTGCCGCCAGAAATCCGCCCACTCAAAGGTGACACGAAATGGCGTATTATCCTTGTAAAACAGACGCTATCGCGAGTCTCACAAGGCCGATATCCATGACGCCAAAGGTGACACTCCCCCGGCATGTGCAATAACTATCGCCTGATCGAACGCGTGCCGGCCGAGGAGCTGTTCGAGGGTCTGGAGGCTCCCGAAGGCTGGCCCAATTTCGAGCCGCGCGTGGACATCCGCCTCACCGACCGCGCACCGATGGTCCGCAGGGGGAAGGCCGGCGCGCCCGAGCTGGTGCAGCGGCGCTGGTCGTGGCCCGGCCCGGGCGGCAAGCCGGTCTATAACTTCCGCTCCGAAGGGCGCGTGTTCGGCCGGGGACGCTGCGTGATCCTGGCCGACGGGTTCTACGAGTTCACGCCCCACACCGATCCCCAGTCCAGGCGCAAGCACAAGTGGCTGTTCACCCTCACCGGCCAGCCGTGGTTCGGCATCGCCGGCCTGTGGCGCGCCGATCCCGATGTGGGCGAGGCCTTCACCATGCTCACCGGGGAGCCTTCGCCGGACATCGCGCCTTATCACAATCGCTCGATTGTCGTCCTTCCGCCCGCCATGTGCACCCGCTGGCTGGACCCCGCCGTGCCCGAGCGCGAGATATTGAACCCGCTGCCCGCCGGCAGCCTGACGGTAACGCAGGTGAACTGAACGCATGACGCAAGAACCGCTGCCGGGCGAAGACGTGATCGTCCGCCGCCAGGGCGCCATCGGCCATCTCTCGCTCAATCGCCCGAAAGCGCTCCATGCGCTGACTCGGGCGATGTGCGAGGCGATCTGTGCCGCCCTGCTCGAATGGCGCGATGACTTGGGCATCGCCGTGGTGATCCTCGACCATGCCGGGGGGCGCGGCTTCTGCGCTGGGGGTGATGTGGCGCAAGTGCGGCGCTCCGTGCTGGAGGATGGCGGCAAGGAAGGCCGGGCATTCTTCCGGGCCGAATACCGGATGAACCACTTGCTGTTCACCTTTCCTAAGCCGGTGATCGCCTTCATGGACGGCGTGACGATGGGCGGAGGCGTGGGGCTTGCCCTGCCCGCGCGCTATCGCATCGCGACCGAGAACACGCTGTTCGCCATGCCGGAAGGCGCGATCGGCCTGTTCCCCGATGTCGGCGCGGGCTGGTTCCTGCCACGCCTGCCGGGGCGCATCGGGCACTTCCTCGCGCTCACCGGCGCGCGGCTCGACGGGGCGGAATGCCTCTGGGCCGGGCTCGCCACCCACTATCTCCCAAGCGAGAGCGTGGCAGAAGCCAAGGCCCGCATCGTCGCGGAACCCATGGCGGCCGAAGCCGTACTGGCGGATTTCTCCATCGAACCCCCACCCGCTCGCCTCGCCGGCAATGCCGAACGCATTGCCCGCCTGTTCGCGTTAGACCGCCTCGAAGACATCCTCGCCGCGCTGGAAGGCGATCCGTCCACCTGGGCGGCCAAGGAGCTGAAAGCGGTCGTGGCCAAATGCCCGACAAGCGCCAAGGTGGCCCTGCGGCAATTCGCCGAAAGCGCAGGCGATTTCGCCGAAGAGATGGCGTTGGAATACCGCCTGGCCACCCGCCTGATCGCCCGCCCCGATTTCGCCGAAGGCGTGCGCGCGGTCCTGGTGGACAAGGACAATGCGCCGCAATGGCAGCCGGACACTGCCGAAGGCGTGACCGAGGAAATGCTCCACGCGATTTTCGCCCCGCTGCCGTTGCACGAGGAGTGGACGCCTTTCTCCGAAGAGCAGGAGGCGCCAACTTAGCACCCGCAAAGAATTTCTGCCCGCCGCGCGGGTTGCAGTTAGCGCCGGCAATCGGCACTTCCGCGCCATGCAACGGCTGACGCACCTCGACCGTCTGGAGGCGGAGAGTATCCATATCATGCGCGAGGTGGTGGCCGAAGCCGCCAACCCGGTCATGCTCTATTCGGTGGGCAAGGACAGCGCGGTGATGCTGCACCTGGCGCGCAAGGCATTCTATCCCGCGCCGCCGCCTTTCCCCCTGCTCCACGTCGATACGACATGGAAGTTCCGCGACATGTACGCGCTGCGTGACAAGGCGGCGAAACAGGCCGGCATGGAGCTGCTGGTCTATCAGAACCCCGAAGCGCTGGAACGCGGCATCAACCCGTTCGACCACGGGCCGCTCCACACCGACATGTGGAAGACCGAAGGGCTCAAGCAGGCGCTCGACAAGTGGAAGTTCGATGCGGCCTTCGGCGGCGCCCGGCGCGATGAGGAGAAGAGCCGCGCGAAAGAGCGCATCTTCTCCTTCCGCACCGCCAGCCACGCCTGGGACCCGAAGAACCAGCGGCCGGAGTTGTGGAACCTCTACAACGCGCGGAAGAACAAGGGGGAGAGCATCCGCGTCTTCCCGATCTCCAACTGGACTGAGCTCGACATCTGGCAATACATCATGAAGGAAGGGATCGAGATCGTCCCTCTCTACCTCTCCGCGCCGCGCCCCACGGTGGAGCGCGACGGGCTGCTGCTGATGGTCGATGACGAACGCTTCCCGCTGGAGCCGGGCGAGGAACCGGTGATGCGCTCGATCCGCTTCCGCACGCTCGGCTGCTATCCGCTGACCGGCGCCATCGAAAGCACGGCCGCCACGCTGCCCGAAGTGGTGCAGGAAATGCTGCTGACCACCACCAGCGAACGGCAGGGCCGCGCGATCGACAAGGACGCCGGCGGCGCGGGCATGGAGAAGAAAAAGCAGGAGGGGTATTTCTGATGGCCCCGAGAAAAGAACAGGCGCGGGGGCGCGAGGTACACCCCCTCCCTTCGGCATCCCCGCGAAAGCGGGGACCCAGTGGACGCTTCGCGAGCTTTCCGGCTGGCTGGGTTCCCGCTTTCGCGGGAATGACGAAATCAGGAGACGTAATTTCTCCGCGCCTCTGCGCCTCCGCGAGCGCCAAGTGGAACAGCGCGACATGACCGAAGCTTTCCGGCCCGACGCCCTCATCGCCGAGGACATCGAGGCTTACCTCGAGTTGCACCAGAACAAGGACCTGCTGCGGTTCATCACCTGCGGCAGCGTGGATGACGGCAAGTCCACCCTGATCGGCCGGCTGCTCTACGATTCGAAGATGATCTTCGAAGATCAGCTCGCCGCGCTGGAAGCGGACAGCAAGCGCGTGGGCACGCAGGGGCAGGCGATCGACTTCGCCTTGCTGGTCGACGGGCTCGCTGCCGAGCGCGAGCAGGGCATCACGATCGACGTCGCCTATCGCTTCTTCGCCACCGAGAAACGCAAGTTCATCGTCGCCGATACGCCCGGCCACGAACAGTACACCCGCAACATGATCACCGGCGCCAGCACGGCCGATCTGGCGGTGATCCTGGTCGATGCGCGCAAGGGCGTGCTGGTGCAGACGCGGCGGCACTCGTTCCTGGCCCACCTCATCGGCATCCGCCACGTGGTGCTGGCGGTGAACAAGATGGACCTGGTCGGTTACTCCCGGGAAACCTTCGACAGTATCGTGGCCGATTACCGGGCCTTCGCGCACGAGATCGGCATCGAGGCCTTCACCGCGATCCCGATCAGCGGCTTCAAGGGCGATAACATCACCGCCGCCCCTTCCGCCAATACCCCGTGGTATGACGGCCCCAGCCTGATCGACCATCTGGAGAGGGTCGAAATCGAAGACGCGGCCGCGCGGGCCAGGCCGTTCCGCATGCCAGTGCAATGGGTCAACCGCCCCAACCTGGACTTCCGCGGTTTCGCCGGGCTGATCGCCGAAGGCACCGTGAAGCCGGGCGATGCCGTGCGCGTGATACCCTCGGGCAAGACCAGCACGGTCAAGTCGATCGTCGTCATGCCCGGTGGCGGCGGCGGGAAACTGGACGAGGCCGGGGCCGGCCAGTCCGTTACCCTTACTTTGGCGGACGAGATCGATTGCAGCCGAGGCGACGTGATCGCCGCCGCCGACGATGCGCCGCAAAGCGCCGACCAGTTCGAAGCGACGCTGGTGTGGATGAACGACGAGGCGCTGCTGCCCGGCCGGGGCTATTGGCTGAAGCTGGCGACACAGACCGTCAGCGCCACCGTGGCCCAGCCGAAATACGAGATCGACGTCAATTCGCTGGAGCATCTGGCGGCCAAGACGCTGGAACTCAACGCCATCGGCGTGTGCGAAGTAACCACCGATCGCCCCATCGTATTCGAGCCTTATGCCGACAGCCGCACGCTGGGCGGGTTCATCCTGATCGACAAGCTGACCAATGCCACCGTGGCGGCGGGCACGATCCATTTCAGCCTGCGGCGGGCGCAGAACGTCCACTGGCAGGCGCTGGAAGTGAGCCGCGAGGCCCATGCCGCGCTCAAGGGGCAGGCACCGGCGCTGCTGTGGTTCACCGGCCTGTCCGGATCGGGCAAGTCCACCATCGCCAACCTGGTGGAAAAGAAGCTCCACGCCGCGGGCCGGCACACCTTCCTGCTCGACGGCGACAACGTGCGACACGGGCTCAACAAGGACCTGGGCTTCACCGAGGCCGACCGGATCGAGAACATCCGCCGCGTCGGCGAAGTGGCCAAGCTGATGACCGACGCCGGCCTCATCGTACTCACCGCCTTCATCAGCCCGTTCCGGGCCGAGCGCGAGATGGTGCGGGCCATGCTGCCCGAAGGCGAGTTCCTGGAAGTGTTCGTCGATACCCCGCTGGACGTCGCCGAAAGCCGCGACGTGAAGGGGCTCTATCGCAAGGCGCGCGAAGGCCAGCTCAAGAACTTCACCGGCATCGACAGCCCCTATGAACGGCCCGAGAGCCCCGACATCCGCATCGACACCACGCGGATGAACGCGGAGGAGGCGGCCGAACTGATCGCCGAACGGCTGCTGGGACAGTGGACGCCGGACCTGTGACACCCCAGGCCGATGCGGCGCTGGCGGCGGACCTGGCGCAGCAGGCCGGCCGCCTGCTGATCGCCCTGCGGGCCAGCGGCGGGTTCGAAGGCAAGGCGCTGGGGCAGGAGGGGGATCGGCAGGCCAACCGGCTGCTGGTCGACGCCTTGCGCCGGCAGCGGCCCGATGACGGCCTGCTGTCGGAAGAAAGCAAGGACACGCCCGAACGGCTGGCCAAATCGCGCGTATGGATCGTCGATCCGGTGGACGGCACGCGCGAATATGGCGAAGGGCGGCCCGATTGGGCGGTGCACGTGGGGCTGGCCATCGATGGCGTGGCCGAAGTGGGCGCGGTGGCGCTGCCGGGCCTGGATGGCGGGCTGGTGCTGCGTTCCGACCGCCCCGTCCCATCTCAGCCGCACGCGGGCGCGCCCCGGATCGTCGTCAGCCGCACGCGGCCGGCTCCCGAGGCGCTGGCCGTTGCCGAAGCGCTCCATTGCGAGCTGGTGCCGATGGGCTCCGCCGGGGCCAAGGCCATGGCGGTGGTGCTGGGCCAGGCGGAGATCTACCTCCATTCCGGGGGGCAGCATGAATGGGACAATTGCGCGCCCGTAGCCGTCGCTCGCGCCCATGGCCTGCACTGCTCGCGCATCGACGGCGGCGCGCTCGCTTACAACAATGCCGATACCTGGCTGCCCGATCTGCTCATCTGCCGGCCCGAATGGGCGGAGCCGGTGCTGAAGGCCGTCACGGCACGTTGAGCGGATGGCGCCCCGGCGCCGATACCGATCCTGTTCTCTCTGAAGGAGCCGAGCGATGACCGTGAATACCGCCAATGCACGCTATGAAGGCCTGGGCAAGGAAGGGAAGGGCCACGTTTCCTTCGCCTCCGGCGCGCTCGATGCGCCCTATGGCTTCGGCACCCGCTTCGAAGGCCAGCCCGGCACCAATCCCGAAGAGATGATCGCCGGCGCCCACGCGGCGTGCTTCACGA
>Ga0180218_1001472_pt1 | contig 14058 bp, 15 predicted proteins | sample eDN3rd37CKraftBY_FD_151334 | JGI IMG/M metagenome (GOLD analysis project Ga0180218, IMG submission 151334) | Enriched backyard soil microbial communities from Emeryville, California, USA - eDNA 3rd pass 37_C Kraft BY (version 2) (version 2) | ecosystem: Environmental > Terrestrial > Soil >...
AGTTGGCCCGCGAGGGCATGAAGCCGTTTTTGAGACGATAAGGCCGCTACCTTCACTTTCCGCTGAAACTTGCCCCTCACCCTTCGCGCAGCTTCGCTGCGCTCTTCCCTCTCCCCGCAAACGGGGGAGAGGGTGGCGAGCGTCAAGCCTAGCGAGATGCGAGCCGGGTGAGAGGCAAGCGCAAACCTGGAAACAACGGCAAATCTATCGGCCGTTCTTTCGCTCGCGCTTCCGCGCATACATCGCCTGGTCGGCGCGGGCGAGCGCGGCTTCCGGGGTGTCGCTGTCCGAAAGCATCGTGAAACCGGCGGAAAGCCCGACCGCATAGCGCCTGCCGCCTTGCGAGAAATCCGAGCCTGAAATCAGCGCCTCGAGCGCGCGCGCCTTGGCCCGCGCCTGTCCTTCGTCGAGATTCCACAGGATCACCGTGAACTCGTCGCCGCCGACGCGGCCCGCGACATCGGAGGCGCGCACCGCGCCCGCGAGCATGCGCCCGACACGCCCGAGCACCCAGTCGCCCGCCGCGTGGCCGTGCCGGTCGTTCACCGCCTTGAAGCCGTCGAGATCGAGAAACAGGAGCGCCGCGCTCGTCCGGTAGCGCCGCGCATAGGCGAGCGAGCGCTCCAGCGCTTTCAGAAAACCGCGGCGGTTCAGAAGTCCCGTCAGCGGATCCTCGTCGACCCGCGTTTCGAGTTCCGCATTCTTCGCCCGCTCCGCCGTAAGCTGCGCTTTCAGCGCGTCGATCTCGGCGGCGAGCTTCATGGCGAGCGAGCGTCCCGCGCCTTCGGCCTTGCCGGCCGGCTTCTGCCCGGCCGCGCGCGGCGAAGCTTCGGCGGCGAGGCGCGGACGCCGCTTCGCGCCTGTTTTGTTCCTCGCCTTCGCGCGCTCCGCCATCCGTTAACCCCGAATCGCAGCTATTCGGCCGGGCTTCCCCGGCCAAAGCTTGCCAGCCCGGCTCCACTCCTATAATCCGGCGCTTTCCTGCGCCAGTGGGGCATTTCAAAAAATGGCAGCTAAAAAGCCCGTCGCGATCATCATGGGCAGCCAATCGGATTGGGAAGTCATGCGCTTTGCCGCCGCCGCGCTCGACGAGCTCGGCATCGCGCACGACCCGCTGATCGTCTCGGCCCATCGCACGCCTGATCGTCTCTACAAATTCGCGAAATCCGCCAGGAAGCAAGGCTACAAAGTGGTGATTGCCGGCGCCGGAGGCGCCGCGCATCTTCCCGGCATGACCGCTTCGCTCACCACGCTGCCGGTGCTCGGCGTGCCGATGAAGACCTCGGCGCTGGAAGGCAAGGATAGCCTGCTCTCGATTTTGCAGATGCCCGCCGGCATTCCGGTCGGCACGCTCGCCATCGGCAAGCCCGGCGCGATCAACGCCGCACTGCTCGCGGCTTCCATCATCGCGCTGTCGGATGCAAAGATCGCGAAGCGCCTGGAAAGTTTCCGCCAGCGCCAGACCGCTTCGATCGGCAAGCGCCCGCAGGACACCAAACCCGGAAAGCGGGCCAAGAAAAACACGAAGCGTTGAGTACAGTCGCATGGCAAATGATTTCCCGATCTTGAAACCGGGCTCGACGCTCGGCATCCTTGGCGGCGGACAGCTTGGGCGCATGCTCGCCCTCGCCGCGGCGCGCTTCGGCTTGCGCTGCCATATATTCTCGCCCGAGGAAAATTCCTGCGCCTTCGACGTTGCCTACGCCAAGACCTGCGCCTCCTATGAAGATGAAGCGGCGCTGACGCGCTTTGCCGACAGCTGCGACGTCATCACCTTCGAATTCGAGAACGTCCCGGCCGAGACCGCCGACTTCCTCGTCACCAACAAAAAAGCCGTCCTGCCCGATCCCGCGATCCTGGCGACGACGCAGGATCGCCTCGCCGAAAAACATTTCCTCACCGATTTCGAGATCAAGACCGCGCCCTATGCGGAGATTTCCTCAGACGTCGATCTGCCGGTCGCGATCGTGCAGGTGCCGGCGCCCGCCGTCATGAAGACGCGCCGCCTCGGCTATGACGGCAAGGGCCAGGCCGTCATCTCCCAGGGCGGCGATCCCGCCGCGGCCTGGAAGGCGATCGGCGAGGTTCCGGCAATTCTCGAAGGCTTCGTCGATTTCGATCTCGAAGTGTCGGTCGTCGCCGCGCGCGGCCGCGACGGCTCGTTTTCCGCTTTCGAGCCGACCGAGAACATCCATCGCGACCACATCCTGCACAAATCCCTGGTGCCGGCGAACATCACGCCCGCGGTCGCCAAGGAAGCCGTCGCCATTGCCCGGAAGATCGCCGACGAGCTGAAATATGTCGGCGTGCTGGCCGTCGAAATGTTCGTGGTGCCGAAGGACGGCAAGCACGAATTGCTCGTCAACGAGATCGCGCCGCGCGTGCACAATTCGGGTCACTGGACGATCGACGGCGCCACCGTCAGCCAGTTCGAGCAGCACGTCCGCGCCGTCGCCGGCTGGCCGCTCGCCCGGCCGCACCGCATCGGCCAGGTCGAGATGACCAATCTGATCGGCGACGAAGTCGAAAGCTGGAAGAAATTTGTCGCCCTGCCCAACACCGCCGTGCATGTTTACGGCAAGGGCGAGGCGCGTCCGGGCCGCAAGATGGGCCACGTCACCAAAGTGACGCCGGAGGATTAAAGAAGGACGGCCGCGAACTCTCGATGGTGAGGAGCGCCGCAGTCACCTGCGGCGCCTCGAGCGATGAGGGCTATCCTTCGAGACGCTCTCAGGATGCGGCGACCGCCGCCATCGGCTTCATCACTGCATAAAGATCGTTCTTTAACTCGAAGCCGATGCCCGGCGCATCGGGCATCTTCACGCGGCTGTCCCTGACCGGCGTATTGTCGGCAAAGCCGCCGAACGGCGCGAATACCTGCGGATAGGATTCGTTGCCGCCCATGCCGAGACCGACGGCGATATTGAGCGCGAACTGATGCCCGCCATGGGGGATGCAGCGGCGCGGCGACCAGCCATGGTCGCGCAGCATTTGCAGCGTGCGCAGATATTCGACAAGGCCATAGGAGAGCGCCGGGTCCATCTGCAGGTAATCGCGGTCCGCGCGCAGCCCGCCGTGGCGGATGAGATTGCGCGCGTCCTGCATCGAGAACAGATTCTCGCCGGTCGCGATCGGCCCCATGTAGCGCGTCGCGAGCGCCGCGTGCAGCAGGTAGTCGAGCGGATCGACCGGCTCCTCGTACCAGTGCAGCTTGTACGGCGCGATGGCGTCGCCAAAGGCAATCGCTTCATCGAGATCGAAACGCCCGTTGACATCGACGCACAACTTGTCGCCGTTGCCGCCGAGCACCTTCAGTACCGCTTCAATCCGCCTGAGATCGTCTTTCAGCGGCACGCCGCCGACCTTCATCTTCACCGTCGAATAGCCGCGGTCGAGATAACCCTTCATCTCGTCCTGCAGACTCTTCTCGCTCTCGCCGGGATAGTAGTAGCCGCCCGCGGCATAGACCCACGCCGTCTCGTCGGCCTTGCCGCCGTTGTAACGATTGGCCAAGAGCTTCCAGAGCGGCAAGCCTTCTGCCTTGGCCACCGCATCCCAGATCGCCATGTCGAGAATGCCGACGGCGACCGAGCGCTCGCCGTGGCCGCCCGGCTTTTCGTTGGTCATCATCGCCGCCCAGGCCTTCGCGGGATCGATGATGCCGCGCTCGTCCTGCAGGTCTTTTTCCGCCGCCGCCTTGAGGCGCGGAATGAAGCGCTCGCGCAGCAGCCCCTGCTCGGAGTAGCGGCCGTTCGAATTGAAGCCGAAGCCGACGACCGGCTTGCCGTCCTTCACCACATCGGTCTGGATCGCAACGACGCTCGCCGTCATGGTCGAAAAATCGATATAGGCGTTGCGGATCGAAGACTTGATGGGAACGACGATGTCGGTGATGCCGGTGATACGCATGACGGCGCGAGCCTCCAGGGAAAGGACGAAAAGGAAAAAGCGCAAGGATTGTATCGAATCGCGGGCTTCCCTAGCATCCCACGCCACACGCCACTAGCGCGCGAACGCATAGCCGCTCTGCATGAAGAACTTCGTCATCAATCTCGATCGCGAGCCGCGGAAGTTCGAGAGCTTCCTCGCGCTCAATGCCGGCTCCGGCATCGCCTTCAATCGCCATGCCGCCTGCGACGGCGCGGCGCTTTCCGAAAGCGAGATCGCGGCGCTCAAGGTCGCCGCCCCCGGCCTCAAATTCACGCGCGGCTCGATCGGCTGCGCCGCCTCGCATCAGGCGCTCTGGCAACGGGTCGTTGCGCTCAATGAGCCGGTGCTGATCTTCGAGGACGACGCCGCGATCCGCGACGACTTCAACAAGGTACTGCCCGCGCTTCTCGCTTCGCTCGATAGCTGGGACTACCTCACCTTCGGCTACAACACCGACTCGATCCTCGATATCGCCATCGGCGGCGGCATGAGCTCGGCGATCGCCTTCACGCCCCGCCAGCCGAGCCCGGCCAATCAGCGCGATTTCGTGAAATCGGCGGCCGCCGTCGGCGTCTATCGGCTCAATAACTGCTTCGGCACCTGCGGCTACGCCATATCCCCCGCCGGGGCCCGCAAGCTCCTCAAGCACTGTTTCCCGATGAATACCCGGCCGATCACCATACCGGCACTCAAGCGCACGTTCCCGGCCTTCAATTTCGACTGTATCCTCAATGACGTATATGGGCGGATCGAGGCCTATGCCTGCTTTCCGCCCCTCGTCCTGCCCAAAAACGACGTCGCGGCCTCGACCACCATGCGGGCCTGAGGCTCGCCGGACGGCCCCGGTACCCATCCCCGCCCCTTAACCAGTGGACTTTTCGGGCTGCGTCTGGTAGGCAGCCCGCCTCTGGCCGGTTTCCGTGCGTCCTTCGTGCGAGAGCCACCGGATATCCGACCCCAACCCAATTTCGCTTGGAAAGAGGCAAAACACGTGCAGGTTCTCGTTCGCGACAACAATGTTGATCAGGCCCTCAAGGCGCTCAAGAAGAAGATGCAGCGCGAGGGCATTTTCCGCGAAATGAAGCTGCGTGGTCACTACGAGAAGCCCTCCGAGAAGAAGGCGCGCGAAAAGGCGGAAGCCGTTCGCCGCGCCCGCAAGCTCGCGCGCAAGAAGTTGCAGCGCGAAGGCCTGCTGCCGATGAAGCCGAAGCCCGCCCTCAAGGCCGGTGCCGGCCGCGGCGGCCGCGGCGGCGGCGCGGGCCGTCCCTCGGGCGGCGGTTTCGGTGGCGGCGGCGGCTTCGGCGGCCGCTAAACCGCAAGCTTCACGGCACAAATAACAAGCTTCACAGCACAAATAAAAAGAACGCGGGTCCTTTCAGACCCGCGTTTTTAGTTGGGGAAACCCGCCCGCCCTGCCGGCGAGCGATCTCAGACGTTCAGATTCATCCAGACCGTTTTCGGCTCGGTGAAATTCTCGATCGCGGCGTCGCCGTGCTCGCGGCCGAAGCCCGAGTCGCGCGCGCCGCCCCATGGCAGCCGCACATCCGTATAACCGTAAGTGTTGATCCAGACCGTGCCGGCCTTGAGCTCGCGCGCGAAGCGCTGCACGCGGCCGATGTCCTTGCTCCAGATGCCGGCGGCCAGGCTGAAGCTGGTGCCGTTGGCTTTTTGCAGCGCATCCGCCTCGTCCTCGAACCGGATGACGCTCACCACCGGGCCGAAGATTTCCTCCTGCGAAATGCGCATCTCGTGCTCGACATCGCGGAACACCGCCGGGCTGACGAAGAAGCCGCGATCGCCGACCCGTTCGCCGCCGGTGACGAGCGAGGCGCCGCCGTTCACGCCGATCGTCACGTAATCGAGCACACGCTTCATCTGAAGCTCGGAAACGAGCGGGCCCATCGCCGTCGATTTGTCGGCGGGCGAGCCGATGCGCATGGCTTTGGCGCGCATGGCAAGGCGCTCGACGACCTCGTCGTAAATCTTCGCCTGCGCGAGCACCCGCGAGCCTGCCGAGCACACCTGGCCGGTGTTGAAGAAAATCCCCGCCGCCGCCGCGCGAACCGCGGCATCGAGATCGGCGTCGTCGAAGATGATGTTCGCCGACTTGCCGCCGAGCTCCAGCGTCACGCGCTTGAAGTTGCCGGCCGCGCCCTTGAGGATGCCGCGGCCGACCGAAGGCGAGCCCGTGAAGGTCACCTTGTCGACACCGGGATGCTCGACGAGGCGCTGGCCGACGGTGCGGCCCGGTCCCGGCAAGACATTGAGAACACCGGCCGGCACCCCTGCCTCGAGCGCAAGTTCCCCGATGCGAAGCGCCGAGAGCGGCGTAAGCTCCGCGGGCTTCATCACCATCGTGCAGCCGCAGGCGAGCGCCGGCGCGATCTTCCACATGCCGATCATCAGCGGGAAATTCCACGGCACGATGGCGCCGACGACGCCGACCGGCTCGCGCATCGTGTAGGTCAGCGCATCGGGCCGCGCCGGGATGACATTGCCGTTGATCTTGTCGGTCCAGCCCGCGTAGTAGCGCAGCGTATCGATCGCAGCCGGAAGATCCTGACGCATCACCGCCGAGATCGGCTTGCCGGCGTCGCGGCTTTCGAGCGCCGCGACCTCGGCGCCGTTCTGCTCGAGAAGCTCGGCAAAGCGATAGAGAATCTTGCCGCGCTCGGCGGCGCGCATTTTGCCCCACGGCCCTTCGAGCGCGCGGCGCGCGGCGGCGACGGCAACGTCGGTATCTTCCTCTCCGGCTTCGGCGATCGTCGAGATCACTTCCTCGGTCGAGGGATCGATTGTCTCGAAGCTGCGGCCGGTTTGCGCTGCAACGAACCGTCCATCGATCAGGAGCTTTTTCTGGGCAAAATGGATGTTCATGGCGACCTATATGCACAACAGTGCATATTCCTCTGACTGATTTTCTAGGCTCAAACCTACGCCTGCATCATTTCCCCTAAAATATGATATGAAAAACCCAAGCTAGCTTTCAGTATATGAATGAAGGTGCATAGGCTGTGACCCTTCGTGTTAACATCGAAACGATCTTCCGCTTCCGCAAAAGCGATAGCCCGCAATCGACCGTGGTGCTGCTCGATTTCCTCAAGGAGATCCGCGACACCGGCAAGCTCACCCGCGCCGCGCGCCAGAGCAGCCTCTCCTATCGGCACGCCTGGAATCTCGTGACGCGCTGGTCGGAATTTTTCGGCGTGCCGCTCGTCCGCCGCCAGAAGGGCAAAGGCAGCGTGCTGACGCCCTTCGGCGAGAAGCTCGTCTGGGCCGGTCAGCGCATGCAGGCCCGTCTGGGGCCGCAGCTCGAAAATCTTTCGCAGGAGCTCACCAGCGAACTCAATCCGTTCCTGCCCGGCACGCCGTCGGTGATCCGCGTCCATGCGAGCCACGGCTTCGCCGTGCCGAGGCTGCGCGAGATTCTCAACCGCACGCCGGGCATGACCGTCGATCTGCGCTATGTCGGCAACCAGAACTCGCTCGTCTCGCTCGGCCGTGACGAATGCGATCTCGCGGGCCTTCATCTGCCGCGCGGGCCGGCGCGCGCGATCCACGCCGCGGCCGGCCGCGAATGGCTCGACCCGCGCATTCACTGCGTCGTCGGCCTCGTCGCCCGCCAGATGGGATTGATGGTCAAGCGCGGCAATCCGCTCAACATCGGTGCGCTCGAGGATCTTCTCCGGCCGGATATCCGCTTCGTCAACCGCGAGCCCCATTCGGGCACCCGCGAAGTGTTCGAGACCCTGCTCGGCCAGCAGGACATCGAACCCGCCGCGATCCCCGGCTACGAGCGCATCGAATTCACCCACGCCGCGGTCGCCGCCTATGTCGCAAGCGGCATGGCCGACGTTTCCTTCGGCGTCGAGGCGGCGGCGCGCCAGTTCGGCCTCGACTTCATCCACCTCGTCACCGAGGACTATTTTTTCGTCTGCCGCAAATCGCTGCTCGACACCGCGCCGATGAAGCGCATTCTCGACGTGATGCGCGGCGAGGAATTTCACCAGGCGATCGTCGATCTGCCGGGTTACACGGCCGTCGAGACCGGCGTCATCAAGAGCGTCGAGGAAACGTTCGAAGGCAAGCCCGCCGGCAAACAGCCGCGCAAGAAACCGGCGCCTACTGCAAAACGAACTGCCGCACGGCCTCGGTTGCGCCGTAGCGGTCGAGGTTGACGTGGCCGGCGCCCGCAAAGCGCACGAAGCGCTTGGGCTCGTTCGCCGCCGCGAATAACCGCTCGCCGAGCGCGATCGGCACCACATGGTCTTCGGCGCCGTGCAGCACCAAAAGCGGCGCATGCACATCCTTGATGTGCTCGATCGACTGAAACTGATCGAGCATCAGCCAGCGCACCGGCATGAACGGATAGCGCGCGGCGGCGATATCCGCCGTCGAGGTGTAAGGCGCCTCCAGCACGAGCTTGGCGACCGGATGGCGCGCGGCGAGCTGCACCGCGACGCCGCTGCCGAGCGAATAGCCCCACACTGCGATCCGGCCGGCGGCATAGCGCGCGGCCGCGAAGGCATAGGCGGCCTCGCCATCGGCAACCAGCCCCGCTTCGCTCGGCGAGCCGGTCGAGCCCGCATAGCCGCGGAACGACACCGCGAGCAGCCCGATGCCGTCCTGCGTCAGCCGCTTGAAGCGCTCGACCCGCCAGGCGAGGACTTCGGCATTGCCGTGGAAGAACAGCACGATCGGCTTGCCGTCCCTGGGCGGCGCGAACCAGGCGACGAGCTGCTCGCCGTCGCTGGTTTTGATGCGGATGGTGCTGGCCTCGGGGAAGCCCTCGCTCGCGGGCGTGCGGGCGATCGTATCGGGCGGGCGATACATCAATGCCCGCTGGCCGAAATACAAGACGCCCCCCATGGCCAGATAAGTGGCTGCGATCGCCAGCAAAATACCTGTCAAAATTTTCATCTTGCCCTAATCATTTCGCCCTTGCGGGAATGGCGCGCATAACCGATTTATGCGCTAGTTGTGACGGAACACGCGCCGCCGGCGCGCCAGAGGGAGCATGTTCATGTCGAATTCGGGCTGGATCATTCTCGGAATTATCGGCTTTCTCATTCTCTCGGCGATCTTCGTTTACAACGGCCTCGTTACGCTCCGGCAGCGCGTCAACCAGGCCTTCGCCGACATCGACGTGCAGCTCAAGCAGCGTCATGATCTGATACCTAACCTCGTCGAAACCGTGAAAGGCTATGCGGCGCATGAACGCGGCACCCTCGACGCGGTGATTCAGGCCCGCAACGCGGCGATGGGTGCGAAGTCGCCGGGCGACGTCGCCGCCGCCGAAAACCAGCTTACCGGCGCGATCCGCGGGCTGCTCGCTTTGGCCGAATCCTATCCCGATCTGAAAGCGAGCGCGAACTTCCAGCAATTGCAGGCGGAACTTTCCGATCTCGAAAACAAGATCGCCGCCGCGCGCCGCTTCTTCAACAATGCCGTGCAGGAATACAACACCGGCATTCAGCGTTTCCCCGCGGCCCTCTTCGCCGCCACGCTCGGCTTCCACGAGAAGACGTTCTTCGACCTCGGCGAAACCCGCGCGACCGTGGGCGAGACGCCTTCCGTCAAGTTCTGACGCTATCGTTCTGATACGCCACCGGGGCGGCCGCGCGCCGCCCCTAGCGGAGATACCGGAGCATGGCGGCCTACGGCCTCTACTCGCATATCCGCGCCAACAAGATCCGCTCGGCATTCCTGCTCGCGGGCCTGTTCCTGCTCGTCTATGTGCTGGTCTTTGCCGGCGCGCTCGTCGCGGAAGCATGGCTGCATCCGGGCTTCTCGCTGAACAGCATCCTCTGGGTGGCGAAATACGATTTCTGGCGCTCAGTGCCGTTCGCCACCATCGGCGCGATCGTCTGGATCGGCATCGCCTACTACTTCCACCAGGCCATGATCGACGCGATGACAGGCTCGGAATCCGTCACGCGCAAGGAAGAACCGCGGCTCTATAACCTCCTCGAAAATCTTTGCGTCGCGCGCGGCATCCCGATGCCGCGGCTCAAGATCATGCAAAGCGACGCGCTCAACGCTTTCGCGACCGGCCTCAATCAGCGGCAATATTCGATCACCGTCACGACCGGCCTCATGGACCGGCTCAACGATGCGGAGCTTGAGGCCGTACTCGGCCATGAGCTGACGCATATCCGCAACGGCGACGTGCGCATGATGGTGATCGCCATGGTCATCGCCGGCGTCGTGTCGTTCTTCGGCGAGATGCTGTTTCGCATGCTCACCCAAGGCGGCCTTCGCTACCGCTCGTCGTCCTCGTCGAGCGACAAGAAGGGCGGCGCCGTTGCGGCGATCCTGATCGCGGTTGTCCTCATCATGGTGGCCTGGCTTCTCTCGGTCGTGGTGCGGCTCGCGCTCTCGCGCTCGCGCGAATATCTCGCCGACGCCGGCGCCGTCGAACTCACCAAGAATCCCGATGCGATGATCTCGGCGCTGCGCAAGATCGAGAACCGCGGCGAACTGCCGGGTTCGCCCTCCGCCGTCATGGAGATGTGCATCGACAATCCGCGCACGGGATTTTCGGATCTCTTCGCGACCCATCCCTCGATCGACGCGCGCGTCTATAAGCTCGTCACGCTCGCCGGCGGCCATGACCCCGGCCCCATCGCGCTGCCGCCGCTGGAAGGCGAGGAACAAGAGCAGATGGACGCCCGCGAGCAGCAGATTCCGCAAGAAGGCTCGCAAGAAAGCTCCCAAGAAAGCTCGCAAGACAAGCCCAATCCCTGGGGCGATCCGCCGTCCCCCTCCGGCCCCGCGCCGAAGGCCCAGCAGGGCCCGTGGGGCTAGGCTCCAAAGCAAATCGCCGGGACAAGCCCGGCGATCTGCAATCATGTCGAAGGTGAAGGCGCCTAGAGCGCCTTGACGATGTTCTCGACCATCTTCTTGGCGTCGGCGAACAGCATCATCGTGTTGTCGCGGAAGAACAACTCGTTCTCGACGCCGGCATAGCCCGAGCCCATGCCGCGCTTGATGAACAGCACCGTCTTTGCCTTCTCGACGTCCAGGACCGGCATGCCGAAGATCGGCGACTTCGGGTCGGTCTTGGCCGACGGATTGGTGACGTCATTCGCGCCGATGACAAAGGCAACGTCCGCCTGCGCGAATTCCGAGTTGATGTCCTCCAGCTCGAACACTTCGTCGTAAGGCACGTTGGCTTCGGCGAGAAGCACGTTCATGTGGCCGGGCATGCGGCCCGCCACCGGATGAATGGCGTATTTCACTTCGACGCCTTCCTCCTTGAGCTTGTCGGCCATCTCGCGGAGCGCGTGCTGCGCCTGCGCCACCGCCATGCCGTAGCCCGGCACGATGATGACCTTCTCGGCGTTCTTCATGATGAAGGCCGCGTCGTCCGCCGAGCCCTGCTTGACCGGCCGCGTCTCGGTTTTGCCGCCGCCGGGGCCGGCGGTCTCGCCGCCGAAGCCGCCGAGGATGACCGAGATGAAGCTCCGGTTCATGCCCTTGCACATGATGTACGAGAGAATCGCGCCGGAAGAGCCGACCAGCGCGCCGGTAACGATCAGCGCGGTGTTGCCGAGCGTGAAGCCGATGCCGGCCGCCGCCCAGCCCGAATAGGAATTCAGCATCGAGATCACGACCGGCATGTCGGCGCCGCCGATCGGGATGATGATGAGAACGCCCAACAGAAGCGCGATGCCGGTGATGATCCAGAAATCGAGATGGCTCTGGGAGACCATGAAGCCGTAGATGAAGAAGATCAGCGCAAGCCCGAGCGCGATATTGATGAAGTGGCGGCCGGGGATGATGATCGGCGCGCCGCTCATGCGGCCGGAGAGCTTGAGGAACGCGATCACCGAGCCGGTGAAGGTCAGCGCGCCGATGGCGACGCCAAGCGACATCTCGATGATGCTCTGGCCGTGGATGTGGCCCGGAGTTCCGATGCCGAAGGCCGAAGGCGCATAGAGCGCACCGGCCGCGACCAGCACCGCCGCCATGCCGACCAGCGAATGGAAGGCGGCGACGAGTTCGGGCATCGCCGTCATCGAGATGCGGCGCGCGGTAACGGCGCCGATGGCGCCGCCGGCCGCGATGCCGCCGATGACGAGCGCCCAGCCGATCGGGCCCGCGGGCGGCGAAGCGGCGAGCGTCGTTGCGACCGCGATCGCCATGCCGATCATGCCGAAGCGGTTGCCCTGACGGGACGTTTCCGGATTGGAGAGGCCGCGCAGCGCGAGAATGAACAGCACGCCTGCGGCGAGGTAAAGAAGCGCGACGATATTGCCAGTCATGATCTACTCCGCCGTCACTTCTTTTTCTTCTGGTACATTGCGAGCATCCGCTGCGTGACGAGGAAGCCGCCGAAGATATTGACCGAGGCGAGCACCAGCGCCGCGAAGCCGAGGCCCCGCGCCCACCAGGTCGCCGTCTCGTCGCCCGCGACCGAAACGCCGACCGCGAGCAGCGCACCGACGACGATGACCGACGAAATCGCGTTCGTCACCGACATCAGCGGCGTGTGCAGCGCGGGCGTCACCGACCACACGACGTAATAACCGACGAAGACCGCCAGCACGAAGATCGAGAGCCGGAATACGAACGGATCGACAACCGCCATCTCACCCATTACGCGGCTCCTTTCGGCTGGAAGTTCGGATGCACGACGGCGCCGTCGCGCGTGAGCAAGGTCGCCTTCACGATCTCGTCGTCCCAGGGGACGTTGAGCTGCTTTTCCTTGATGAGCACATCGAGAAAGGCGGCAAGGTTCCTGGCGTAGAGCGCCGACGACGTCGCGGCGAGGCGCCCGGCGACATTGAGGTGGCCGACGATCTTCACGCCGTTATGCACGGCGACCTTGCCGGGCTCGGCAAGCTCGCAGTTGCCGCCGCGCTCGACGGCAAGATCGACGATCACCGAGCCCGGACGCATCGATTCGACCATCGCCTTGGTGATCAGCTTCGGCGCCGGGCGGCCCGGAATGAGCGCCGTGGTGATGACGATGTCCTGCTTGGCGATATGCGAGGCGACGAGCGCCGCTTGCTTGGCCTGATACTCCTTCGACATTTCCTTGGCGTAGCCGCCGGCGGTTTCGGCCTGCTTGAATTCCTCGTCCTCGACGGCGACGAATTTCGCGCCGAGCGATTCGACCTGCTCCTTGGTCGCAGGCCGCACATCGGTCGCCGTCACGATCGCGCCGAGGCGCCGCGCCGTCGCGATCGCCTGCAGGCCGGCGACGCCGACGCCCATAATGAAGGCGCGCGCGGCAGGCACGGTGCCGGCCGGCGTCATCATCATCGGCAGCGCGCGGCCGTATTCGAACGCGCCGTCAATCACCGCGCGATAGCCCGCGATATTCGCCTGCGACGAGAGAACGTCCATCACCTGCGCGCGCGTGATGCGCGGCATCAATTCCATGGCGAAGGCGGCAACCTTGGCGTCGGCGAGATCTTTCAGCGCCGCTTCGTTGCCATAGGGATCCATGATCGAGACGACGAGCGCGCCGGCTTTGTAGTTGGCGAGTTCCGCCTTCGACGGGCGGCGAACTTTCAGCACGATGTCGGCATTCGCCGCGTCCTTGCCGCTCACCACCTTCGCGCCGGCGGCTTCATAATCCTTGTCGAGGATGCCGGCTTTTTCGCCCGCGCCCTTCTCGACCGCCACTTCAGCGCCAAGACCAACAAAACGCTTGGCCGTCTCGGGCGTCGCGGCCACGCGCGGTTCGCCGGAGTCGACCTCCGCAGGAATTCCGATTTTCATGATGACCGGATCAGGTAAGGAAAATGAACATGCCGGCGAGGACGAGGGCGACAGCCAGCGAGCCGTATTTCACCAGCGCCAGAAAACCTTCGTAGGTCTGCTCGTGCTGCTCGTAATCGTTACCCGCCGCCTTCGAATAGGTCGGAGCGCCGTGGTCTGCCATCGTAATCCCCTGTCGAAATCTGACGAAAGTGTGAAATTCCAGAAAGGCTTAACCTAAAGAAAAATCACGGGCAACCGGTTTGCTGCGGTCCCGCTCATGCAATTTTCAAATCGTTTGCAGAAATTTCGCGAATGATGATCCGCTTAAAAAGCAACCGTTATTCGGGGCGAACCAGGCCCGCCCGCGACAGCGCTGCATTCTGCCGCTCCGTCACTTCATCAACCGCGAAGGAT
>Ga0180218_1001473_pt1 | contig 14036 bp, 11 predicted proteins | sample eDN3rd37CKraftBY_FD_151334 | JGI IMG/M metagenome (GOLD analysis project Ga0180218, IMG submission 151334) | Enriched backyard soil microbial communities from Emeryville, California, USA - eDNA 3rd pass 37_C Kraft BY (version 2) (version 2) | ecosystem: Environmental > Terrestrial > Soil >...
GTTCGCCGGCAGCACGCCGTCCGCGACGAGGAAGCCGGACGCGCGCAGATGATCGGCGATCACCCGGTGCGACGCCTTGTTGGCGCCATCGGGCGCGGTCTCGGTCAACTGCGCGGAGGCTTCGATCAGCGTCCGGAACGTATCGGTATCGTAATTGTCATGGACGCCCTGGAGGACGGCGGCGATCCGCTCGATCCCCATGCCGGTGTCGATCGAGGGGCGCGGCAGGTCGATCCGCCGGCCTTTCTCCACCTGGTCATATTGCATGAACACCAGGTTCCAGATCTCGACGAAGCGGTCGCCATCCTGATCGGGCGAACCCGGAGGGCCGCCGGGGATATGATCGCCATGATCGTAGAAAATCTCGGAGCAGGGGCCGCACGGGCCGGTATCCCCCATCGCCCAGAAATTGTCGGAGGTTGCGATGCGGATGATCCGGCTATCGGGCAGGCCGCTGATCTTCTTCCACAGATCGAAGGCGACATCGTCGGTATGATAGACGGTGACGGTCAGCCGATCGGCGGGAATGCCCCATTCGCGGGTGATGAGCGTCCACGCGAGGCTGATCGCGCGTTCCTTGAAATAATCGCCGAACGAGAAATTGCCCAGCATCTCGAAGAAGGTGTGGTGGCGGGCGGTGTAGCCGACATTGTCGAGATCGTTGTGCTTGCCGCCGGCGCGGACGCATTTCTGCGACGAGGTGGCGGTGGTGTACGGCCGCGTTTCAAGCCCGGTAAAGACGTTCTTGAACGGCACCATGCCCGCATTCACGAACATCAGCGTCGGATCGTTGTGCGGCACCAGCGGCGCCGAAGCCACCACTTCATGCCCCTCCCGCGCGAAGTAATCGAGGAAGGATCGGCGGATGTCGTTGGTCGAGGTCATCGCGCCCGTTTAGGCGAGGTTCGGGCGCTTCTCAAGCAGTCGCCTCGCCCAGCACATCGTCGCGCCGGCGCAGCGCCAGCAGCGCAACCAGACTAATCAGCGCGGCCGCGCCGAGATAGAGCCCGACCGGCACCAGACCGCCCGTGTCCGCCAGCGCCTGCGAGGCGAACGGCGACAGCGCGCCGCCGAGAATACCGCCGACATTGAACGCGATCGACGCGCCGGTATAGCGCACCCGCGCCGGAAACAGGCTGGGCAGCCACGCGCCGAGCGGGCCGTAGACGAAACCCATCATCGACAGCGCGAACGCCAGGAACAGGAACAGCAGCAGCAGCGAGCCGCTGCCCATCAGCGGCGCGATCGCGAGCCCGGCGACGATCGTGCCGAAACACCCGCCGATCAGGACCGCTCGGGGGCTGTAATGATCGGAAAGCCAGCCGGCCGCGACGATCCCCGCCGCCATGAACAATATCCCGGCGAGCTGCACGCCGAGCACTTTCTCATAGGAATAGCCCAGCGTCGTCGTCGCGTAGCCGATCACGAATACGGTCGCGATGTAGAACAGCGCGAAACAGGCGACGACCGCGAACGTCCCGGCCACGGTCTCGCCGAGATGACTGCGGAACAACGCGACCAGCGGCACGCGCGGCGGCGCGCCCTGGGCCAGCGCGGCGGTGAAGGCCGGGGTTTCAGTGAGCTTCAGGCGCACCCAGAGGCCGAGCGCGACCAGCACCGAGCTGAGCAGGAACGGCAGCCGCCAGCCCCATTCGCGGAATTGCTCGGGCGTGAGCAGGACGCCGAGCGCGAGGAACAGGCCGTTCGCCGCGAGGAAGCCGACCGGCGCGCCGAGTTGCGGGAACATCCCGAAGCGCGCGCGCCACCCGGGCGGCGCATTCTCCACCGCGAGCAGCGCCGCGCCGCCCCACTCGCCGCCGAGACCGAAGCCCTGGCCAAAACGCAGCAGGCAAAGCAACAGCGGCGCAACCCAGCCGACGCTCTCATAGGTCGGCAGAAAAGCGATCGCGACGGTGGAGATCCCCATTAGCAGCAGCGAGGCGACCAGCGTCGATTTGCGTCCGATCCGGTCGCCGAAGTGGCCGAACACGCTGGCGCCGAGCGGCCGGGCGACGAAGGCGAGCCCGAAGCTCGCATAAGCGGCGAGAAGCTGCGCCGATGCCGATTCGGACGGGAAGAACAGCGGCCCGAACACCAGCGCCGCCGCCGTCGCGTAGATATAGAAGTCGTAAAATTCGACGGCGGTGCCGACGAGGCTCGCCAACAGGATTCGCGGCGTCGAAGCCGATGCGGCGCCCCTCGTTTGCATGCCCATATGTTTCCCCTCGCTCACCCTGCCCTTTGGCGAGCCGGGCGGCGCGGGTCAATCGTCCGGCGAATCGGCGCGCGGGCCGTCCTCGCCATAATACAGCACACCGATGCGGACCTTCTCGCGGCCCTGCGCGACGCGATGCGCGTTGGTGTCGCGCAGCGAAAACACGCAGCCGCAATATTCCTGCTGATAGAAATGCTCGCGCTTGCTGATCTCGATCATCCGCGCACCGCCGCCGCCCTTGCGCCAGTTGAACGTCCAGTAGCTGAGGCCCTCATAGGACGCGGCGGCGCGCTCGCCGCAGTCGTTGATCTGCGCCATGTTCTTCCAGCGCGAGATGCCGAGCGAACTGGTCATCACCGGAAAGCCGTGCTCGTGGGCGTAGAGCGCGGTCCGCTCGAACCGCATGTCGAAACAGGCGGTGCAGCGCCGGCCGCGTTCGGGTTCGTGCTCCAGCCCGCGCGCACGCTTGAACCAGTTCTGCGTGTCGTAATCGGCATCGACGAACGGCACGCCGTTCGCCTCGGCGAAGCGGACATTCTCCTCCTTGCGCAGCAGATATTCGCGCCGGGGGTGGATGTTCGGATTGTAAAAAAAGATCGTATAGTCGATCCCGGAGGCGGTCATCGCCTCCATCACCTCGCCCGAGCACGGCGCGCAGCAGCTATGCAGCAGCACTTTGGTCTCGCCGCCGGGGGGAACGAGAACGGGGCGTTCGAGGCTCACCTGCGCGTGCTCCATGCTGCCGGGGACGGTTGCCGGAATAGCGCGCCCCGCCCGCCCGTGGCAACCGCCGGAAGGACCGCCTGCCGGATGCGGCGGGGGCTCGTTGGCGGGGCCTGTTCTGGTCGGGGCGACAGGATTCGAACCTGCGACCCTCAGACCCCCAGTCTGATGCGCTACCAGGCTGCGCCACGCCCCGACCAAGGCTGCGCGCTTTAGGGCGCGCCTCGCGCGAAGGCAAGCGCTGTTCGCCGCGCGGCGCGCGCCGCCGCCAACGTCTGTTGCGGTCTCCCGTCGCGCATGTTAGGCGCGCGGCATCCAGAATGGCCGGGTTTTTCGGCCTTTGCATTGACCGGGAAAACCGCTCTTCATGATCGTCACTCCAGCCTTCGCCCAGACCGCTGGCGGCGCCGCCACCGGAAGCGCCAGCAGTATCATGTTCATCGGCCAGTTCGTTCTTCTCGGCCTCATTTTCTATTTCCTCATCCTGCGCCCCCAGCAGAAACGCGCCAAGGAACACCGCGCCAAGCTCGCGGCGGTCAAGAAAGGCGACGAGGTCGTCACCGGCGGCGGCCTGATCGGCAAGGCCACGAAGGTGACGGACACCGAGGTCGAGGTCGAAGTCGCATCGGGGGTTCGCGTCCGCGCCCTCAAGGCCACGCTTACCGACGTCATGCCGGCCGGCAGTTCCCGCCCCGCGAACGATTAGGCCCCGGCCGATGCTCGATTTCCCGCCCTGGAAGGTCTGGTCGATCACGCTGATCCTCGTGCTCGGCGTGGTCTTCTCGATCCCCAGCCTGATCCCCGAAGCCTATCAGGCGCGCATCCCCGGCATCGCCAGCATGCCGCACTTCAATCTCGGCCTCGACCTTTCGGGCGGCAGCCACATCCTCCTCGAAGCCGACACCGAGGACCTCATCAAGCAGGAGGTGCTCAAGAAGGAGGAGGAAGTCCGTACCGAGATGCGGCGGGCCACGCCGCGGATCGGCATCGGCGACATCGCCACCACCGGCGGCAAACTCTCGTTCTTCGTGCGCGACATCTCGCAGCTCGACGCCGCCGTCGAACGGGCGCGCACCCTGACTGCCGCGGTCGGCGTCACCGGCCAGCGTGACTGGAACGTGGCGGTGGTCGATTCGACGCGGATCGTGATGACGCCCACCAAGTCCGGGCTCAACAAGGCGACGGACGACGCGATGAACGTCGCCATCGAGGTCGTCCGCAAGCGGATCGACGAGATCGGCACCAAGGAACCGACCATCATCCGCGAGGGATCGGACCGCATCGTCGTCCAGGTTCCCGGCCTGCAGGATCCGGCGGCGCTGAAATCGCTGCTCGGCAAGACCGCGAAACTCGATTTCAAGCTCGTCGACCTCAACGCGGACCCGGCGGCGGTGGCGGCCGGGCGGGCGCCCCCGGGCAGCGAGATCTACCCGTTCGCCGATGGCGAGGAGGCCGGCAACCGCGGCGGCACCGGCAATCTCGCGGTCAAGCGGCTCGGCGGCATCAGCGGCGACGAGTTGACCGACGCCCAGCTCGCCTATGACCAGCAGGGCCAGCCGGTCGTCTCGATCCGCTTCAACGGCAGCGGCGGGCGCAAATTCGCGCGGCTGACCCAGGAAAATGTCGGCAAGCCGTTCGCCATGATCCTCGACGGCAAGGTCCTCTCCGCGCCGCGTATCAACGAACCGATCCTCGGCGGGCAGGCGCAGATTTCCGGCAACTTCACCGTCGACAGTGCGAACGAGCTGGCGGTTTCGCTGCGGTCGGGCAAGCTGCCGATCGCGCTCAAAGTGATCGAGGAGCGCACCGTCGGCCCCGATCTCGGCGCCGATTCGATCCGTGCCGGTGCGATCGCCTCGGTCGTCGCGGTGCTCGCGGTCGTGTTCCTGATGCTCATCACCTACGGGCGCTTCGGGGTTTATGCGACGACCGCGCTGGTGCTGAACGCGTTCCTTGTTCTCGGGACGATGGCGGTGATGGGGGCCACGCTCACGCTACCCGGCATCGCCGGCTTCGTGCTGACGATCGGCGCCGCCGTCGACGCCAACGTGCTGATCAACGAGCGTATCCGCGAGGAGCAGCGCAAAGGCCGGTCGCTGCGGCAGGCGGTGGAGAACGGCTATACCGAAGCCAGCGTCGCGATCTTCGACGCCAATCTCACCAACGTCATCGCCGCCGTTTTCATGTTCTTCTTCGGCTCCGGCCCGATCAAGGGATTCGCCGTCGTCCTTTCGATCGGTATCGTCACTTCGGTGTTCACGGGCGTCACCGTTACCCGCATGTTCGCGGCGCGGTGGATTCATAAGCGCCGCCCCACCACTCTGGTGATTTGAGGTTCCATCATGCGCTTGCTGAAGCTCGTCCCCGACAACACCAATATTGATTTCCTGCGCTGGCGCTTCATCACCACCGGCATTTCCATCCTGCTCATCGTCGCGTCGGTCGCGCTGGTGGCGACACGCGGCTTCAACCTCGGCGTCGATTTCGTCGGCGGCCAGATGATCCGGGTCAGCTTCACCGAACCCGCGAAAATCGACGATCTGCGCAAGCGGATCAACGCGCTCGATCTCGGCGAGGCGACGATTCAGGAATTCGGCAAGCCGACCGATGTCTCGATTCGCCTGCCGCTGCCGGAGGGCGGCGACGCCGCCGCCAACGCGGCGGCCGATCGCGTCAAGGCCACGATTCTCGCCGGCTACCCGGATGCACGCTTCGACGCGGTAGAGACGGTCTCGGGCAAGGTTTCGAAGGAGCTGTTCACGACCGGGGCCTGGGCAACCGGGCTCGCGATGGTCGGTATCGCGGCCTATATCTGGTTCCGCTTCGAATGGCAGTTCGGCGTCGGCGGCCTGCTCTCGCTGTTCCACGACGTCACGCTGACGCTGGGCTTCTTCGCGCTCACCCAGCTCCAGTTCGATCTCAACGTGGTCGCCGCCGTGCTCACGATCGTCGGCTATTCGCTGAACGATACCATCGTGATCTATGACCGAATACGCGAGGACCTGCGAAAATACCGCAAGATGGAGATCGTACCGCTGTTGAACGGCGCGGTGAACGAAACCCTGGCCCGCACGATCATGACCTCGCTGACGATGGCGGTGGCGCTGCTCGTGCTCGTCCTGCTCGGCCCCGACAACATCTTCGGCCTGACGCTCGCGATCCTGCTCGGCATCGGCATCGGCACCTATTCGTCGATCTACGTCGCGGCGCCGATGCTCGTATGGCTCAAGGTCGGCCCCAACAGCTTCGTGCCGGTGCAGCCCCGCGCGCCGGCTGGCGAACGGATGGGCCGGCCGGAGCGCGGCTAGGCGGCGCCGATGCCCGACCATGCCGGCCCCCAACTGCACCGCGAGCCCCGCGCGCCCGGCCCGGTCGTTACCGGCTTTTCGGGCACCGGCTACCGGGTTGGTGAGACGCTCTATCCGGGCGGCCTGCTGCTGACCCCGGACGCGGCCCAACCATGGGATGCGCCGGATTTCGAAGCGTTGACGATCGAGGCATTCGCGCCCGTCCTCGTGCTTTCGCCGCCGCCGGAATTCCTCCTGCTCGGCACCGGCGATACCGTGCGCCTGCCTCCCGCCGCGCTCCGCGCCGCCATCGAAGCGCGCGACATCGGTCTCGAGACGATGGGCAGCCGCGCCGCCGCGCGGGCCTGGGGCGTACTGCGCGGCGAGGGCCGCTGGATCGTCGCGGCGCTGATGCCGCTTTCGGCGGCTGCCTGATGCGCGGCGCGCGCGGCCGCGAATATATCGTTTCCCTGGCCGGCGCGGTAGGCTAAACGCCGGTTATGCTGCGTATCCCTGCTTCCCGCCCGATCGCCCTGCTGATCGCCGCCGCCATGCTCGGGCCGCTTGCCGGCTGCGCCTCCACCGGCAAGAAAGCCGACACCAAATATGTCGCGCGGGACGTCGACACGCTCTACAACGCGGCGAAGGAACGGCTGGACCGGGGGCAATACAAGATCGCCGCCGTGCTGTTCGACGAGGTCGAGCGCCAGCATCCCTATTCGGTCTGGGCGCGGCGCGCGCAGCTGATGAGCGCCTTCTGTTACTATCTGGCCCGTAATTACAACGAATCGATCGCGTCGGCGCAGCGCTTCCTCTCGATCCACCCCGGCAACCGCGACGCGCCTTACGCGCTCTATCTGGTCGCGATCGACTATTATGAGCAGGTGCAGGACGTCACCCGCGACCAGAAGATCACCCAGCAGGCGCTCGACGCACTGAACGAGCTGATCCGCCGCTATCCCGAGACGCCCTATGCCGCCGACGCGCGGCTCAAGGTCGATCTGGTCCGCGATCACCTCGCCGGCAAGGAAATGGAGATCGGCCGGTTCTACCAGCGCCGGCGCGACTGGCTCGCGGCGGTCATCCGCTTCCGCAAGGTCATCGACGAATATCAGACCAGCAGCCATACCAGCGAGGCGCTGATGCGCCTGACCGAAAGCTATCTAGCACTCGGCGTGCCCGAGGAGGCGAAAAAGGCCGCCGCCGTGCTCGGGGCCAACTATCCCGGCTCGAAATGGTATGAACGGGCCTATCAGCTCCTGCGCAAGCATCCGGCCTGAGGGGGCTTGCCGGCGGGCGGATCCTAGCCCCAGGCTTGGGACAGTGATTCCTGACGAGGCGCCCACCCCTTCATGCTTGCTGCCCTTTCCATCCGCGATGTCGTCCTGATCGAGGCGCTCGACCTCGATTTCGCGGGCGGCCTCGGCGTGCTGACGGGGGAAACCGGCGCCGGCAAATCGATCCTGCTCGACGCGCTCGGCCTGGCGCTCGGCGCCCGCGCCGATAGCGGGCTGGTCCGGCGCGGCGCGGCGCGGGCGGTCGTCACCGCGACCTTCGAGTTGCCGGCGGCCCATCCCGCCGGCGCGCTGCTCGCGGAAAACGGGCTCGAGGCCAGCGCCGGCGAGCCGCTGATCCTGCGCCGTATCGTCAAGGCCGACGGCGGCAGCCGCGCGACGGTCAACGACCAGCCCGCCTCGGCCGGCCTGCTGCGCGATCTCGCTGTCCTGCTCGTCGAGATTCACGGCCAGCAGGATGATCGCGGGCTGCTCAACCCGCGCGGCCACCGCGCGCTGCTCGATTCGTTCGGGCGAATCGATACCGCGCCGGTGGCCGAAGCCTGGCGGCGCTGGGCCGGCGCCGAAGCGCGACTCGAGGCGGCGGCGGCGGATCTCGAAAACGCGGCGCGCGATCGCGAGTGGCTCGAACATGCCGTTGCCGAACTTGACGCGCTCGCCGCCGAACCCGGTGAGGAGCAGGCCCTCGCCGAGGAGCGCGCCACGATGCAGAAGGGCGCGCGGCTGGCCGACGATCTGGGCGCGGTCACCGCCCATCTCGACGGATCGGACGGCGGAACCGCGCAGCTTCGCCAGGCGGCGCGCCGGCTCGATCGCATCGCCGGCGAACATCCCCTGCTCGCCGAGGCCCTCGCCGCGCTCGATCGCGCGGTAATCGAGGCTGCCGAGGCGGAGGGTCGCCTCGCCGCCGCGCGCGACGCGCTGGCGCACGATCCGGCGCGGCTCGACGCCGCCGAGACCCGCCTGTTCGAACTGAGAGCGATCGCCCGCAAGCACCGCGTCGACCCCGACGAATTGCCCGCGCTCGCCGGCGCGCTGGCCGAAAAGCTCGCCCGGATCGAGGCGGGTGGCGAGGGCCTGAAAGCGCTCCAGCGGGAGGTCGCCGTCCAACGCGCCGCTTATGAGGCGGCGGCAACGGCGCTGTCGGCCGGGCGGAGCGCCGCCGCCGCGCGCCTCGACGCCGCCGTTGCCGGCGAATTGCCGCCGCTCCGGCTGGACGCCGCGCGGTTCCGCACCATTGTCGAGCCACTGCCCGAGGGGCAATGGGGCGCCACCGGCCGCGACCGGGTCGAATTCGAGATTTCGACCAACCCCGGCGCGCCGTTCGCGCCGCTGCTCCGTATCGCGAGCGGCGGCGAACTGTCCCGCTTTATCCTCGCGCTCAAGGTCGCGCTGGCCGAGGAAGGTGGCGCGGCGACGATGATTTTCGACGAGATTGATCGCGGGGTGGGCGGCGCGGTGGCGAGCTCGGTCGGCGAGCGGCTGGCCCGGCTCGCGCGCGGGGCCCAGCTTCTGGTCGTCACCCACAGCCCGCAGGTCGCCGCGCGCGCCGATCGCCACTGGCTGATCTCCAAGAGCCATGACGGCACCGTGACGCGCACCGACGTCCGTTCGCTCTCCGCCGGGGAGCGGCGCGAGGAAATCGCGCGCATGCTGTCCGGCGCCGAAGTGACCGACGAAGCACGCGCCCAGGCGTCGCGGCTGCTCGACGTGGTCTAGAGTGATTTCGAGGCAGACGGCATCATCTACCGACTCGGAAATCACGGCACACAAACAAGAAAACAGGAGTCGGCCCGATTCAATCTGAAGCGGATCGACTCTAAGTGCCGCTGGCGGGTGAGGCACGCGGCCCGGTCAGGGCGAGGTGAGGCGCGCGACCAGCCGTTCCGCCTCGGCCCAGGTCAGCGCGACATGATCGGCACCGGCGTCGCGCAGGCGGTCGGCATGCCCGGCGCGGATATGGGCGCCGGCGCACAGCCCGATGACCGTCATCCCCGCGGCGCGGCCGGCGCGGACCCCGCCCGCGCTATCCTCGATCACGATGCAGGCCGATGGCGCCACGCCGAGCCGCCCGGCCGCGAACAGGAAAATATCGGGATGCGGTTTGCCGCACGCAACCTGATCGGCGCTGTAGACATGCGGGCCGAACGCATCCGCGAGACCCAGCAGCGCCAGACACGATGCGAGCCGGTCCGGCGCGCTCGTCGACGCGATCGCGCGCGGCATCCCCGCGCACCTGTCGAGAAACGCGCTCGCCCCCGCGACTTCGCGCAAATCGGTCTCGAACCGGGCGAGCGTCGCCGCCTTCAGATCCGCCGCGAAGGTGTCGGGCACCGGCCGGCCGATGGCGCGCTCGATAGCGGCGATCACCTCGGCCCAGCACCGGCCCATATAGCGGGCGAGCGCCTGATCCGGCGTGGTCGGCACGCCGAGCCGCGTCACCCACTCGCCAAGCACGGCATTGGCGAGCATTTCGCTGTCCGCCACCACGCCGTCGAAATCGAGGATCAGCGCGGCGGCCATCCGACGCCTCCGGTCCGGGTTCGCCGCGGGCGAAACCGTGCGTCCGATGGTGGGCGCGGCAGGGATTGAACCTGCGACCCCACCCGTGTGAAGGGTGTGCTCTACCACTGAGCTACGCGCCCATCTGGCCGTCTCGCTCGGAGCGGCCGACCGGGAATGGAGCCGGACAGTCCCCAATGCCTGCCCGACGCGCGGCGATTAAGCGCTCGCCCGGCGCTTGTCCAGCCCGATGGGCCCGGAAAGCAGCCGACCGGACCCCGCCCGGCCCCGGCCGCGTTCGATGGTTAGTTGACGGCGTCCTTCAGGCCCTTGCCCGCCTTGAATTTCGGCTGAATCGACGCCTTGATCTTCATCGGCTCGCCGGTGCGCGGGTTGCGTCCCGTCGACGCCTTGCGCTTCGAAACGGAAAATGTGCCGAAGCCGACGAGGCGCACCTCGTCCCCCTTCTTGAGCGTTGCGCTGATCGCCTCGAAAACGCCTTCGACAGCCTTGGCCGCGTCATTCTTGCTCAGACCCGCTGTCTCGGCGACAGCCCCGATGAGTTCTTGCTTGTTCATGCCTGCGGAACCCCCTTACAAAGGTAAGAATTTCTTGACTCGCGGCGCATGCCGGAGGCGCATCTAAGGCTTGGCGGCAGCCCGCTGTCAAAGGGAAAGCATCATTTTTGCTTCAAATGGCGCTGATTCGAAGCTCAATGGCGGATCGAAGCGCTCCCGGGTTCGCCTGCCGCGCCTGAAATATGCTGGGGAGGCTCGGCCGCGAATTCGTCGGCATCGCTCCAGTCGATCGCCTGCAAAGGCGCCGCCAGCGCCAGCGTCAGCACCTCGTCGACATGGGCGACCGGCGTGATCGTCAAGTTCTCCCGGATGTTGGCCGGCAACTCCACCAGATCCTTCTCATTCTCGCGCGGGATCAGGACGTGGGTGATGCCGCCGCGCAGCGCCGCGAGCAGCTTCTCCTTGAGGCCCCCGATCGGGAGCACCCGGCCGCGCAGCGTGACCTCTCCGGTCATCGCGAAATCGCGGCGAACCGGCACGCCGGTCAGCGTCGAGACAATCGCCGTGACGATCCCGATGCCCGCTGACGGGCCGTCCTTGGGCACCGCGCCTTCGGGAAGGTGGATATGGATGTCCTTGCGGGCGAACAGGCTGGGCTTGATCCCGTAGCTGGGGCTGCGCGCCTTGACGAAGGACAATGCGGCCTGCACCGATTCCTTCATGACGTCGCCGAGCTTGCCGGTGGTGCGGATCTGGCCCTTGCCGGGGACGGTGACGGCTTCGATCGTCAGCAGTTCGCCGCCGACTTCGGTCCAGGCGAGGCCGGTGACGGCGCCGATCTGATCCTCCTCTTCGCCCACGCCGAACCGATATTTGCGCACGCCGGAGAAGCTGGACAGCGAATCGGGCGTGATCTCGACCGCCGCCGTCTTGCCCTCGAGAATGCGGCGTAGCGCCTTGCGGGCGAGCTTCGCGATCTCGCGCTCCAGCGTCCGCACGCCGGCCTCGCGCGTATAATAGCGGATGAGGTCGCGCAGCGCGTCGTCGGTGAGGGTGAACTCGCCCTCCTTGAGGCCGTGGGCCTCGATCTGCTTCCCGATCAGATGCGATCGGGCGATCTCGATCTTCTCGTTCTCGGTATAGCCCTCGAGGCGGATGATCTCCATCCGGTCGAGCAGCGGCTGCGGCAGATCGAGCGAGTTCGCCGTGGTCACGAACATCACGTCGGAAAGATCGACGTCGATTTCGAGATAATGGTCCTGAAAGTGGCTGTTCTGCTCCGGGTCGAGCACCTCGAGCAGCGCCGACGCCGGATCGCCCCGGAAATCGTGGCCAAGCTTGTCGATCTCATCGAGCAGGAACAGCGGATTGGATGTCCCCGCTTTCTTGAGATTGGTGACGATCTTGCCGGGCAGCGAGCCGATATAGGTGCGGCGGTGGCCCCGGATCTCGGCCTCATCGCGGACGCCGCCGAGCGACTGGCGCACGAATTCGCGCCCGGTGGCGCGTGCGATCGAGCGGCCGAGCGAGGTCTTGCCGACCCCGGGCGGCCCCACCAGACACAGGATCGGCCCCTTGAGCTTGTTGGTTCGCGCCTGCACGGCAAGATGCTCGATGATCCGGTCCTTGACCTTCTCGAGGCCGTAATGATCCTCGTCGAGCGCGCGCTGCGCCTCGGCCATGTCCTTCTTGACCCGCGATTTCTTGCCCCACGGCAAGCCGAGCAGGACGTCGAGATAATTGCGGACCACGGTCGCCTCGGCGGACATCGGCGCCATGGTGCGGAGCTTCTTGAGCTCGCTCGTCGCCTTGGCGCGCGCCTCCTTCGAGAGCTTGAGCTTGGCGATTTTCGCGGCAAGCTCGGCAAGCTCGTCGCCACCGTCCTCGCCGCCGGTGCCGAGTTCGCGCTGGATCGCCTTCAATTGCTCGTTGAGATAATACTCGCGCTGGGTCTTCTCCATCTGCCGCTTGACGCGGCTGCGGATCTTCTTTTCGACTTGGAGGACGCCCAACTCGCCTTCCATGAAGGCGAACGCCATCTCCAGCCGGCGCGCGGGATCGAGTTCGACGAGCAGCGCCTGCTTGTCCGGCACCTTGATGCTGACATTCGCCGCGACGGCATCGGCGAGCCGGGCGGCATCCTCGATCTGGCTCAGCTGTGTCGCCGTCTCGGCGGGCATCTTCTTGTTGAGCCGCGCATAATTTTCGAACTGTTCGACCACCGAGCGCATCAGCGCCGCGATCTCCTCGCCCTCCGCCTCGCCATCCTCGACCAGCGTGACCGTCGCCGTCAGGTGCGTGCCCTCCGCCTCCAGCGTTTCGAGGCGCGCGCGCTGGCGGCCCTCGACGAGCACGCGCACCGTGCCGTCGGGCAGCTTGAGCAGCTGGAGCACCGTCGCCACGACCCCGAGATCGTAGAGCGCGTCGCGGTCGGGGTCGTCCTCGGCCGGGTCGAGCTGGGCCACGAGGAAGATCGCTTTGTCCGCCGCCATCGCGCTTTCCAGCGCCGCCACCGATTTGTCGCGGCCGACGAACAGCGGAACGATCATTTGCGGGAAGACGACGATATCGCGCAGCGGCAGGACGGGAAGGGACTCGGCCATGGATACTCCAGCCAGGGGTTCGACGCGGCGGCGTCTTGGCATCTGGCGCCTATATGGGGAACAACTCTATGGGCGGCAACCGGACCGGATCAATCCCTCTTGCCGGGGCCGGTGCGCCGGACTGCCGGCCGCCCCAGCCGCCGGCCGGCGGCCAGCGTCGCGATCAGGAGAACCAGCCCCGTAAGTGAGAGGCGCGCGCCCCACAACTCCGCCGCGGTCGGCGCCAGACGGAAGTCGACCCGGTGCACGCCAGCGGGCACGACCGTGGCGGCAACGTCGAGCCCCGGGGCCAGCCGCCGGCTCTTGCCGGCCGGCACGCCGGAGACCGTCACGTCCCAGCCGGTGAACTGCAACTGGTGGATCGCCACGATCCGTGGCCGGTCGAACGCGGTGCGAAGCTCGATCGCGCGCGGCGCCCAGCGAACGATCGCAGGCGCCGGCCCCGAAGGCCAGGCCAGGGTTCGCCGCGCGCCGAACACATCGGCAAGCCGATCGAGGTCGCCGAGACGATATTCCTTCTGATCGCGCGTATCGGCGAGGGTTTCGACGATGCCGGGCGGATGACGGTGCTCGATCCGGGCCTTCGTGACCCGCGCGGCGAGGAAACCGGCATTGACCACGAACAGCGCCAGCGTCGCCCCGCCAAGGACCGCGCGCGCGCGTTTCCCCTGCCAGGCGCCGACCGCCGCGAACCCGACCGCGCCGAGCCCGGCGACGAACAGGGTCGCGATGCTCAGAAACCGCCACGGAAACTGGATCTTGTTGAGAATGGTGCCCGCCGCCCAGAGCGGCGCGGCGGGGGCGCTGATTAGCAGGCCGATCGCCAGGATCGCGGCGAACAGCACCGCGCCCTGCCACCGCGCGTGGGGGTCGCCGTGTCGTCTGACCAGCCA
>Ga0180218_1001477_pt1 | contig 13998 bp, 12 predicted proteins | sample eDN3rd37CKraftBY_FD_151334 | JGI IMG/M metagenome (GOLD analysis project Ga0180218, IMG submission 151334) | Enriched backyard soil microbial communities from Emeryville, California, USA - eDNA 3rd pass 37_C Kraft BY (version 2) (version 2) | ecosystem: Environmental > Terrestrial > Soil >...
CGCTAGGTTGCAAACGCAACTTGAGTCGCATCAATGACGGAGGTGGGTACGATGCCCAGAGTGCTGGTCGTGGGAGCGGGGATCGCGGGAGACACGCTCGCGGTGCTGCTCGACAGGTCGGGGTGGCAGGTGACCGTCGTCGAGATCGCGCCGGACCTGCGGTCCGGCGGGCAGACGGTCGACCTGCGCGGCGACAGCAGGGAGGTGCTCGAGCGGCTCGGGCTCCTCGACGCGGCGCTCGCGGCCACGGTCGAGCAGCGAGGCGTCGCGTGGATCGACGATCGGGGCCGGCGGCGGGCCGAGATGCCCGTCGAGGCGTTCGGCGGGGCGGGCTTCGTCTCGACGGAGGAGCTGCTGCGCTCCGACCTGGCCCGGCTGCTCCACGACGCGACCGGTCCTCGCACCCGCCACCGGTTCGCCGACACCGTGACCGGCCTGACCGAGACCGGCCGCGGCGTGCGGGTCGAGTTCCGCCGGCACGCGCCGGAGGACTACGACCTCGTCGTCGGGGCGGACGGCGCGCACTCGGTCGTCCGGCGGCTCGCCCTGGGACCGGAGGAGGACTTCCGGCATCCGCTGGGGTTGGCGCACGCCTGGTTCACGCTGCGCGAGACGCGGACGACACCGCCGCTCGACGGGTGGTTCCTCATGCTCAACCTGCCGGGATCCCGGGTCGTCGAGGCTCGGCCCGGGCACGCCGGCGAGCAGGAGGTCGGCTTCACCTTCCCTGCCGCCTCCCTGCCGCCGCGGGGCGACGCCGACGCACGGTTCGCCCTGCTCGAACGGACCTTCGCGGGAGAGGGCTGGCGCACGCCCGAGCTCCTGGCGGCCGCGCGCCTGTCCGACGACTTCGCCCTCGACACCTACGACCAGATCCGGATGGACAGGTGGTCGACCGGGCGCGTCGTCCTGCTGGGGGACAGCGCGTGGTGCGCCAGCCCCCTGAGCGGCCTGGGCACCGCGCTCGCGCTGCGCGGCGCGGCCACCCTCGCCGACGTGCTCGGCGAGGAGCTTCCGACCGACGTCGGCGCGGCCCTCGCCGCGTACGAGGCCGCGATGCGCCCGGCGGTCGAGCGCGCGCAGGCCATGTACCCCGGCCGGGTCCGGTCGTTCGCGCCGCGCACGCGCTCCGGCATCGCGGTCATGACCGGAGCCATGCGGCTGATCCAGCGCGGCCCGGTCGCGGCCTTCCTCACCCGGCACGCCGGCGACTACGGGCGGGCGCCCGAGGCGGCGCCCGCCCCGCCGGTCAGGACCGTCCGCTGAAGAACGCCGTCAGGTCGTCCGCGAGCAGCCCGGGCTCCTCCATCGCGGGGAAGTGCCCGCCCTCGACGTGCTCCACCCACCGGTCGATCGCGCCCCAGCCGTTGAAGACCTTGGCCATGAGCGGGTGCGTGTCGAACACGGACCACGCGGAGGGGACGTCGGAGGCGGAGAGCCAGTCGAGGCCCGAGTGCGAGGCCTCGTAGTAGAACTGCGCGCTGGACGCGCCGCTGCGGGTGAACCAGTACAGCGACACGTTCGTGAGGAGCTGGTCGCGGTCGACCGCCTCGTCCGGCGTGCGTGACGCCGGGTTCGTCCAGGTCTGGAACTTCTCGGCGATCCACGCGAGCTGGCCGACCGGAGAGTCGGTGAGGGCGGCGCCGATCGTGTCGGGGCGGTGGTTCTGCATCTCGAAGTAGCCGTGCTCGGCGGCGTCCGCCGCCCGCACCGCGTCGATCTGGGCGACCTCCTCGTCGGACAGGCCCTCGGGCATCGGGTACGCCGAGCCGACCATGCCGAGCGACCGGCCGTCGCTGCCGACGTGCGTGCCGACCACGCGGTCCGGGAACAGCCCGGCGAGGCGGCCGGTCGTGCCCGCGCCGATGTCGGTGCCGTGCACGGCGAACCGGTCGTAGCCGAGCCGCGTCATGATCTCGGCGTACGCCTCGGTGGTGCGCGCCACCTCCCAGCCGGTGCCGGACAGGGGGGTCGAGAACCCGAACCCCGGCAGGGACGGCACGACGACGTGGAACCGGTCGGTGAGCAGGGGGAGCAGCCGCTGGTACTCGACGAACGAGCCCGGCCACCCGTGGCACAGGAGCAGCGGCATGGCGTCCGGGTTCGCGGACCGCGCGTGCACCACGTGGAAGGTCTGGCCGTCGACGACGGTGGTGACCTGCGCGTACGCGTTGAGAGCGGCCTCCTGGGCGCGCCAGTCGAAGCCGTCGCGCCAGTACTCGGCGAGCTCGCGCAGGTACGGCAGGGGGATGCCGCGGCTGAAGTCCTCGCGGTCGTCGCGACCCGGCACGGGACGCGGCCAGCGGGTGCGCGCCAGCCGGTCGTGCAGGTCGTCGAGGTCGGCCTGCGGGACGTCGACGCGGAAGGGGACGAGGGCGGTGTCTGCGGTGGTGTCCATGCCTCCACGCTCGCAGCGATCGCGGAAGGCTTGCTTCCGCGATGGGTGAGATGCTCCGAGAATGCTCGAGACGTCGGCCCGCCTCCTCCAGCTCCTGTCCCTGCTGCAGCTGCGGCGCGACTGGACCAGCGGCGACCTCGCCGAGCGGCTCGGGGTGAGCACCCGCACCGTGCGCACCGACGTCGGCAAGCTGCGCTCGCTCGGCTACCCGGTCGAGGCCCGGCCCGGCGTCGCCGGCGGGTACCGGCTCGCCGCCGGGTCGGCGATGCCGCCGCTCGTGCTCGACGACGACGAGGCGGTCGCGGTCGCGATCGGCCTCGGCGTCGCGGCGGGCGCCGGCGCGGACGGCGGGGAGACGTTCCTCACCGCGCTCGCCAAGCTCGAGCAGGTGATGCCCTCGCGGCTGAAGCGCCGCGTCGAGGCGGTCCGCGAGGCCACCAGCGTGGTGCCGGAGGCCGACCCGGCCCCGGACCTCGAGGTGCTCGGCGCCGTCGCCGCCGCGATCCGGAACCACGAGCGGCTCCGGTTCGACTACACGACCCACGCCGGGACCGGGTCGGCGCGCCACACCGAGCCGCACCGCGTGGTGCGGTGGGGGTCGCGGTGGTACCTGCTGGCCTGGGACCTCGACCGGGCGGACTGGCGGGTCTTCCGCGTGGACCGGATCGCCCCGCGCCCGCCCACCGGGGCGCGGTTCCGGCCGCGGGCGGTCCCCGAGGACGCCGTGCAGCGGTACGTCGTGGCGCGGGTGGGGCGGGCGACCTGGCGCTACCGCGCCCGGATCCTCGTCCGTGCGCCCGCCGAGGACGTCGTGGCGCGGATCGGGTCGCCGCTCGAGGTCGAGGTGCTCGGACCGCAGACGTGCCGCGTGGAGGTCGGCAGCGACGACCCCGACCAGCTCGCGCTGTGGATCACCCAGCTCGGCATGGACGTCGACGTGCTCGAGGGGGACGAGCTCCGGGCGGCGTTCGGCCGGCTGGCGGGACGGCTCACACGGGCGGCGCGGGTGCCGCCGTCGCCGTGACCTCGGCGTCGAGCGCACCCTCCGCGACCCGCACGTGCACGGCGTCCCCGGTCGCGACGTCGTGGCTCGCCCGCACGACGTGCCCGTCCGCGCGCTGCACGACGGCGTACCCGCGCTCCAGGGTGGCCTGCGGGGAGAGCGCCCGGACCTGGGCCGCGAGCCGGCCCACCTCCCCGGACGCGCGCAGCAGCGCGGCGTCCAGGCAGTGGCGGGCGTGCCGCACGTGCTGGGCGAGCTCGCGCTCGCGGGCGTCGACCGTCGTCTGCGGCCGGGCCAGCACCGGGCGCGACCGCAGCGCGTCCAGCCCGTGCTGCTCGCGCTCGACCCGCCCCGCCACCGCGGCGCGCATCCGTCGTCGCGCCTGCTCCAGGCGCAGCCGCTCCTCGGCGACGTCGGGCACGACCTGCTTGGCCGCGTCGGTCGGGGTGGACGCGCGGTGGTCGGCGACGAGGTCCAGCAGCGGGGTGTCGGTCTCGTGCCCGATGGCGCTGACCAGCGGCGTCGTGGCGGCCGCCGCGGCGCGGACCAGCGCCTCGTTGCTGAACGGCAGCAGGTCCTCCACCGAGCCGCCGCCGCGCGCCACGACGATCACCTCGACCTCGGGGCGGGCGTCGAGGTCGGCGATCGCGGCGCTCACCTCCCGGACGGCGTCGACGCCCTGCACCGCGACCTCACGGATCTCGAACCGGACCTGCGGCCAGCGGGCGCGCGCGTTCACCACGACGTCGTGCTCCGCCTTCGACTCCCGCCCGCACACGAGCCCCACCACGGCGGGCAGGAACGGCAGCGGGCGCTTGCGGTCGAGGTCGAACAGTCCCTCGGCGGCGAGCACGCGGCGGAGCTGGTCGATGCGGGCGAGCAGCTCGCCGACGCCCACCTGGCGCACCGCCGTCGCGCGCATCGACATCCGGCCGGTCTTGACCCAGAACTCGGGCTTGGCCTGCACCACGACGTGGTCGCCCACCTCGGGCTTGTGATGGAGCCCCTCGTAGATCCGCGACAGCAGGTGCACGGGGAGGGAGGCCTCGGCGTCGGTGTCGCGGAGGGTGACGAACTGCATGCCCGCGCGGGGGCGGTAGGTGTGCTCCACGACCTGGCCCTCGACCCAGACCGTCGACATCCGCGCGACGTAGTCCCGGATCTTCGCGGACAGCAGCCGCACCGGCCACGGGCGCTCCGCCGTCGTGTCGCGGGCGAGCTCGGGCAGGGGTTGCGGCTGGGCTGTTGTCCGGGATTCCGGCTGGGACGTGTCCGACACGTCGTCCAGCATGCCCCACGCCGCCGACGGGCCCGTCGGAGGTCGCCGGCGCCCGGTCGTGCGCCCGTCACAGGACGTCCACACCGGCCCACCTAGACTGGCCGCGTGACTGTGACCAGCCCGGCTCCCGCCACCCCGACGTCCACCAAGCGCGTGCTCCTCGCCGCGCCGCGCGGCTACTGCGCGGGGGTGGACCGCGCGGTGGTCGCGGTGGAGAAGGCGCTCGAGACGTACGGCGCGCCCGTGTACGTGCGCAAGGAGATCGTGCACAACAAGCACGTCGTGGAGACGCTGCGCGACCGCGGCGCGATCTTCGTCAACGAGACCGACGAGGTGCCCGAGGGTGCCCGGCTCGTGTTCTCCGCGCACGGCGTCTCGCCCGCGGTGCGGGAGTCGGCCGCGGCACGCAGCCTCGAGACGATCGACGCCACCTGCCCGCTGGTGACGAAGGTGCACAAGGAGGCCGTCCGGTTCGCCAAGGACGACTACGACATCCTCCTCATCGGCCACACCGGGCACGAGGAGGTCGAGGGCACGGCCGGCGAGGCGCCCGACCACGTGCAGGTCGTCAACTCCCCGGACGAGGTCGACCAGGTGCAGGTCCGCGACCCGCACAAGGTCGTCTGGATCTCGCAGACCACCCTGTCGGTGGACGAGACCATGGAGACCGTGCGGCGCCTGCGCGACCGGTTCCCCGAGATGCAGGACCCGCCCAGCGACGACATCTGCTACGCCACGCAGAACCGCCAGGTCGCGGTGAAGAAGCTGGCCCCGGAGTGCGACGTCGTCATCGTCGTGGGCTCGGCGAACTCGTCGAACTCCGTGCGGCTGGTGGAGGTGGCGCTGCAGGCCGGCGCCCGCAGCGCGTACCGCGTGGACCGCGCGACCGAGATCGAGGACGCCTGGCTCGACGGCGCGACGACGGTGGGCGTCACGTCCGGCGCGTCCGTGCCCGAGATCCTCGTGCAGGACGTCATCGCGCACCTGGACAGCCACGGCTTCGGCGAGGTCGAGGAGGTGCGCACCGCCACCGAGGACCTGATGTTCTCCCTGCCGCGCGAGCTGGCGCGCGGCCTCAAGGCCGCCGGCCAGGAGGAGAAGCGCCCCCGCCGCGGCGCACGCACCGCGCTGCCGGTCGAGCCCGCCTGACCCGAGCCCGCGAGGCGCTCAGCCCGCGGCCGACTCGCCCTTCTCCTCGGTCCCGGTCGCGCGCTCGAGGTCGCGCTGCGCGGCGTCCACGAGCGACTCGACCGAGTCGCCGCGCGCCCCGGCACGGTCCCCGTCGGCCGACAGCGTGCCCAGGTCGACGACGAAGCCCTCCTCGACGGCCAGCAGCTCCGGCTTGGTCACGGCGCGCGTCGTGTCCTCGACCGCCTTGAGCGGCTCGATCGCCTGCCCCGCGTCGACGACCTTGAGCTCGACCATCCGGCGCGCCTGCGGCAGCACCCGGGTCTCCAGCGACCCGACGAACGCGTTGTAGTGCTTGGTGGCGGAGGTCATCGACTGGCCGAGCTTGGTGATGCTCTTGGTCATCGTGACGATGCGGGCGTACAGCTCCTTGCCGGTCTGCAGCACCTTCTGGGCGTCCTCGGCGATGGCGTCCTGCTGCCACGCGTACGCCACGGTGCGCAGCATGGCGACGAGCGTCATCGGCGTCGCGACGAGCACCCGCTTGCGGATGGCCGTCTCGAGCAGGTCGGGCTGGCGCTCGACCGCCGCCGCCAGGATCGGCTCGGCCGGGACGAACATCACGACGAACTCGGGCGCGGCGTCGAACTGTCCCCAGTACGCCTTGCCGGCGAGGACGTCGACGTGCTTGGCGAGGTCCTTGGCGTGCGTGTCGAGCTCCCGGTCGCCGTCGGCCGGGCTGCCCGCCTGCTGGGCGCGCAGGTACGCGCTGAGCGGCACCTTCGCGTCGACCACGATGTTCTTGCCGCCCGCCAGGCTCACCACGAGGTCGGGGATGAGCGTGTCGCCCTCCGCCGTCGTGCGGTGCACCTGGGCCTCGAAGTCGACGTGGTCCATCATCCCGGCCGCCTCGACGACCCGCTTGAGCTGCAGCTCGCCCCACACTCCCCGGGTCTGGTTGGAGCGCAGCGCCGACACGAGGTCGCTGGTGCCGACGCGCAGCTGCGCGTTGACGCTCTCGAGCTGGCGCAGCTGCTCCGTGAGGGCCGTGTGCCCCTGGATGCGGGCCTGCTCGGCGGTGTCGACGCGGGCGTTGACCTTGTCGAGCGTCTTGCTCATCGGGTCGAGCAGCGCGCGGATCGCCTGCTCGCGCTGGGCGAGCGTCTCGTCGTTCTTCTGCGTGCTGCGGCGCAACCGCTCGTCCGCCAGGTCGAGGAACTGCTTCTGGTTCGCCGTCAGCACGTCGTTGGCCAGCGCGCGGAACCGCTGCGCCGCGGCCTCCTGGTCGCCCTTGGCCTCGGCGAGCTGCTCCTCGAGGTTCTCGCGCACCTGGGTGAGCAGCCGGTCGGCCTGCTCCCGCGCCTCCGCCACCCGCCGGTCGGCCTCGTCGCGGGCCCGGTCGAGGTCGCGGTCGGCGAGCTCGCGCTGCTCCGCGAGGCGCCGCGCGGCCTCGTCCGCGGCCTGGGTCAGGCGGCTGCGCAGCTCGGCGGCGTCGCGGCGCAGGGTCTCGAGCTCGCCGTGCTGCTGCACCCGCTGCATCTCCTGCGACCGGCCCGCCTTGGCCGCCCGGTTCGCGTGCCCCATCCAGCCCAGCAACGCCCCGAGCACGAGGGCGCCGGCGATGAGGAGGAGAGCGAGGGACGTCGTCATGGGCGACACGGTGTCACGGGGCACCGACACGGCCCAGCCTCCACGCCGGGCCCGCGACGCCCCGCTGAACTGGGTCGTCGCCGCCGGGACGCTGTCCGGCGTCGGCCGCGCGCACTACGGTGGTCCCGTGAGCGACCAGACCGGGCCGCCGCCCGCCGCCCCCGCCCCCGTCCCGCCGCCCGACCTCTCCGCCGCCCTCAGCCTGCGCGGCCTGTGGAAGCGCTTCGGCCAGAAGATCGCCGTCGCCGGCGTGGGCCTCGACGTGCCGACCGGGTCGTTCTTCGGCCTCGTCGGGCCCAACGGCGCGGGCAAGACGACGTCGCTGTCGATGGCGACCGGCCTGCTGCGCCCGGACTTCGGCACGGTGCACGTGCACGGCACGGACCTGTGGGCGCAGCCCGAGCGGGCCAAGGCGGAGCTCGGCGTGCTGCCCGACGGCGTCCGGCTCTTCGACCGGCTCACGGGCGCGCAGCTCCTCACCTACGCGGGGCTGCTGCGCGGACTGGACCGGGACACGGTCGCGGAGCGCACCGAGGACCTGCTGCAGGCGATGGACCTGGTCGGGGACCGGGACACGTTCGTCGTCGACTACTCGGCCGGCATGACGAAGAAGATCGGTCTGGCGTCGGCGATGATCCACGCGCCTCGCGTGCTGGTGCTGGACGAGCCCTTCGAGGCCGTCGACCCGGTCAGCGCCGCGAACATCCGCGACATCCTGCACCGGTACGTGGACGACGGCGGCACGGTGGTCGTGTCGAGCCACGTGATGGACCTGGTGCAGCGGATGTGCTCGCACGTGGCCGTCATCGCCGGCGGGCACGTGCTCGCGGCGGGCACGGTCGCCGAGGTGCGCGGGGAGCAGAGCCTCGAGGACCGCTTCGTGGACCTCGTCGGCGGCCGTCGGGAGTCGGAGGGACTGGCGTGGTTGCGCAGCTCGTCCGCCTCAAGCTGACCCTCCTGGCCAACACGTTCCGCCGGAGCGTGTGGCAGACGATCGGGCTGGTGATCGGGTCCCTGTACGGGCTCGGCGTGCTGGTCCTGGTGGTGGGCGCCGCGGTGGCCGGCGGCACCGCGGACCCGGTCGTGACCGGCCACGTCCTCACCGTGGCGGGCGCGCTGGCGGTCCTCGCGTGGTGGGTCGTGCCCGTGTTCGCGTTCGGGGTCGACGCGACCCTCGACCCGCGGCGCTTCGTCACCTTCGCCATCCCGCGGCGCACGCTGCTGGCCGGGCTCGCGCTGGCGGGGCTCGTCTCCATCCCGGCGGCGGTGACGACGCTCGCCGCCCTCGGCGTCTCGTTCGCCTGGTGGCGGTACCCCGCCGCCCTCGTGGCGGGGCTGCTCGGCGGCGTGCTCGCGACCGCCCTGTGCGTCGTCGGCTCCCGCGCGGTGACGACCGCCCTCGCGCCGCTGCTCGACTCGCGGCGGTACCGGGAGGTCCTGGCGATCGTGGCGGTGGTGCCGCTCCTGCTGATCGGGCCCGCCCTCGGGTGGCTGGCCGACGGCGTCGAGGTGACCGTGGACGGCGCCGGCGCCGGGGCGCTGGGGTCGGCGATCGCGCCGTTGGCCCAGGCGGTCGGCTGGACCCCGCTCGGGGCGCCCTGGGCGCTCGCGTCGGCCGTGCACGACGGCGCGTGGGCGCTGTTCGCGGCCCGGCTCGCGATCTGCCTGGCCACGCTCGCGCTCGCCTGGGTGGTGTGGGACCGGGCGCTCGCCCGCGAGCTCGTGACGCCGCACGGCGGCGGCTCGTCGGCGACGGCGGCGAAGGGCCTCGGCTGGTTCGGCCGCCTGCCCGCCACGCCGCTGGGGGCGGTGGCCGCCCGGACCGCCACCTACTGGGTGCGCGACCCCCGGTACGCGGCGTCGATCGCGATGGTGCCGCTGCTGCCGCTGGTGCTGCTCGCCGTCGGGACGACGAGCGGCGCGGGCGGCGGGCTGCTGCTGGTCATGGCCCCGCTGGCGGCGTGGCTGCTCGGCTTCGGGATCTCGAACGACGTCGGCTACGACAACACGGCGTTCGCGCTGCACGTCGCGACGGGTGTCCGGGGACGGGTCGACCGGTGGGGCCGGGTGCTCCCCGTGCTGGTGGGCGGGCTGCCCCTGTGCGTGGCGTTCGCCCTCGTCGGCTGCGCCGTCGCGGGCCGCTGGGACGCGCTGCCGGCGCTGCTGGGGCTGACGGTCGGCACCCTGGGCGCGTCGCTGGGAATCTCGAGCGCGGTGTCCGCTCGACTCGTCTACCCCGTGCCGAAGCCGGGGGAGAGCCCGTTCAAGTCCCCGCAGGGCGCCACGATGGCGACGCTGGTCGCCCAGATGGCGACGATGGGGATCACCCTCGCCGTGAGCCTCCCGACGCTCGCCCTCGCCCTGCCGGCCATCCTGCTGCCGCAGGCGGCTCTCGGGTGGGCGGCGTGCGGCGTCGGGCTGGTCACGGGGGCGCTCGTGCTGCTGCTGGGGGTGCGGTGGGGTGCCCGCACCTATGACCGCCGCCTGCCCGAGCTCCTGCAGCAGGTGATGGCCTTCGGGTGACGTGGCGGCGGCCTCGCGTCGGGGTTCGCGACGCGGTTCGTGACGGGGCGGTCATGGGCGTACCAAGAACGCTTTGCGACAATGGGACGCGTGACCTCCGAGAACCTCGAGCACCTGCCCCTGCCCGACGGCTGGACGACGTCGGCCCCCGACCTGTCCGACCTGCCTCGCCTCGGTGAGCTGCGCGGCGCCGTCGCGGCCCCGTTCACGGGCTCGTCGGTGGTGAACCAGGACGCCCTGGCGGCCGAGGTGGCGGGTCCGGTGTCGTGGACGCGCCGCCAGGTCGTGGCGCGCGACCCCGAGGGCGTGGTCCGCGGGTGGGCGTGGGCGCACGACCGCGCCGCGGGGCGCGTCGTGGTGGGCGTCGACGTCGACCGCGAGGTGCCGGAGGCGGACGCGCTCGCCGCCGCCGGGTACGCTTGGGCGGCGCGGCAGGGGCGCGAGCTCGCGGCCCAGCGCGGGGTGCGCCGCACCCAGCTCGATGCCGGCGCGTACGCGGGCGACACGACCCAGCAGGCCTGGCTCGCCGCGGCCGGGTACGCCAAGGCCCGGTCGTGGCTGCAGATGTCGCGGCCCGTCGTCGCGGAGGAGGCGCACCGCGGCGTGCTGCCGGACCCGCGCCCGGGCGTGACGGTGCGGCGCGTCGCGACGCACGACGACGGCATGCCCGTCGCCGAGGACCTGCAGACCGTGCACCGGGTGCTCGAGAGCGCGTTCGAGGACCACTTCAACTCCTACCGGGAGAGCTTCGGCGAGTTCCTGGTGCGGCTGCGGTCCGACCCGGGGCACCGGTGGGACCACTGGTGGCTGGCGTTCGTCTCCGACCCGCAGCGGCCCGACGCGGCGCCCGAGCCGATGGGCGCCCTCGTCGGCGCCGTCCTGCCGTCGGGCGCCTCGGGCAAGGAGGGCAGCTACATCGAGTACCTGGGCGCCGACCGCCGGGCCCGCGGCCGCGGGGTGGCGACGGCGCTGCTGTTCGCCGTCGTGCGCGACGCCGCGGCGCGCGGGCGGGACCGCGTGGGGCTCGAGGTCGACGCCGACAGCCCGACCGGCGCCGCGTCGCTGTACGAGAGCTGGGGCTGGCGCACCCGCTACGTCACCGAGTCCTGGCACCAGGACGTCGACGTCTGAGGCCCGTCCGGCGGCGCGTGTCGGGGGCACGCCCTACGGTCGGCGCATGACCAGCACCGAGGCACGGTTCGGGCCGGACGACGAGCTGCGGGGCGCCCGCTTCGTCGAGGCGGACATGGCGGGCGCCTCGTTCCGGCTGGTGAGGCTCGACGCCGTGCGGTTCGACCAGAGCTTCATGCCCGGAGCGGTGATGCGCGGCGTCGACCTCACCGACGCCGACCTCGACGGCGAGATCACGGGCCTGCGCGTCAACGGCGTCGACGTCGCCCCGCTCGTCGAGGCGGAGCTGAACCGCCGGTACCCGGGTCGCGAGCAGGCGCGCTCCGCGGACCTCGCCGAGCAGCGTGCGTCGCTGGACGCGGCGCTGCGCGCCTGGGACGCGCACCTCGCGCGGGCGGCGGCGCTGGCGCCGGGCGCGGTCGACGAGCAGGTCGACGGCGAGTGGTCGACGACGCAGACGCTGCGGCACCTGGTGTTCGCCATGGACGGCTGGATCCGGTACGGGCTGCGGGGGATCGACGACCCGTTCTGGTACGCCGGGCTGCCGTTCACCGAGTACGAGCCGGAGGTGGGCGCCCTCGGGGTGGACCTCGCCGCGACGCCCTCGCTGGAGGAGACGCTCGCGGTGCACGCCGACCGCATCGCCCAGGTGCACGCGCTCTACGACGAGCTCGCCGGCACGGACGCCACGGTGGACGCCCCGCGGCTGCCGCCGTGGGCGCCGGAGGGCCTCACGCGCGCGGTGCACCAGAGCCTCGGCGTCGTCGCCCGGGAGCACTGGGCGCACCTGCAGTTCGTGGAGCGCGACCTCGCGACGCTGGAGGAGCGCGCCCGGGCGGCCCGCTGACCCGCGCCACGTAGACTCTCCCGACGTGGCACTCACCATCGGCATCGTCGGCCTGCCCAACGTCGGCAAGTCCACGCTCTTCAACGCCCTGACCCGCAACCAGGTGCTCGCGGCGAACTACCCGTTCGCGACGATCGAGCCCAACGTCGGCGTGGTCCCGCTCCCGGACCCGCGGCTGGACAAGCTCGCGGAGATCTTCGGCAGCGAGCGGATCCTGCCCGCGACGGTGTCGTTCGTCGACATCGCGGGCATCGTCAAGGGCGCGTCCGAGGGCGAGGGCCTGGGCAACAAGTTCCTCGCGAACATCCGCGAGGCCGACGCGATCTGCCAGGTCACGCGCGTGTTCGACGACGGTGACGTCGTCCGCGTCGAGGGTTCGGTGGACGCCGAGGGCGACATCGAGACCATCTCCACCGAGCTGATCCTCGCCGACCTCCAGACGCTGGAGAAGGCGCTGCCGCGCATGGAGAAGGAGGTCAAGATCAAGCGGGGCGACCCCGCGCTGTTCGCGGCCGCCACCACCGCGCAGAAGATCCTCGAGTCCGGCACCACGCTCTTCCAGGGCGCGAAGGCCGAGGGCCTGGACCTCGCCGACGTCGCGTCGCTGCAGCTCCTCACCGCCAAGCCGTTCATCTACGTGTTCAACACCGACGAGGCGGGCCTCGCGGACAAGGGGATGCAGCAGCGCCTGCGCGACCTCGTCGCCCCCGCGGACGCCGTCTTCCTCGACGCGAAGTTCGAGTCCGAGCTCGTCGAGCTCGAGCCGGAGGACGCCAAGGAGATGCTCGCCGACTCCGGCCAGGACGAGGCGGGCCTCGACCAGCTCGCCCGCGTCGGCTTCCACACCCTGGGCCTGCAGACGTACCTCACCGCCGGCCCCAAGGAGTCCCGCGCCTGGACCATCCGCAAGGGCTGGACCGCCCCGCAGGCCGCCGGCGTCATCCACACCGACTTCGAGCGCGGCTTCATCAAGGCCGAGGTCATCTCCTTCGACGACCTCGTCGACGCCGGCTCCGTCCAGGCCGCCCGCTCCGCCGGCAAGGCGCGCGTCGAGGGCAAGGACTACGTCATGCAGGACGGCGACGTCGTGGAGTTCCGCTTCAACGTCTAGTCGAGTCCCCGATCCGAGGTCTGCCCGCCAACGTGCTGCGGGCGCACCTCGACGTCGTGCTCTCTCCCGTCGGCCCCGGTCCGTGGTCCCTCGTCGCGGGGCCGGCGCACCTGGTCGCGGCGGAAGCTGCCGCGGTGACGGGGGCAGGTCGGGGCGCGCTCAGAACACCCGGCGGACCTCCTGCGGCCAGCCGCAGGCCTCGGCGACCCGGCCGGCCCATGCCTTGGCAGCGTCGTCGTCGGCGACGTCGACGATCGTCAGGCCGCCGATGCGCTGCTCCGCCGGGGCGAACGGACCGGCGGTGACGAGCGGCGTGCCGCTGGTGGCGTCGGCGGTGAAGGCCGCGGCGTCGTCCTCGTCCACGCCGGCGGCGAACACGAGGACGCCGGCATCCCTCATGTCGTCCACGACGGCGTTGGCGAGCGGCCCGCGCTCGGCGAACCAGTCGGGGCTGTGGTCACCCACCCACTGCTGGTTGAAGTAGATGAGGTAGTGGCTCATCGTTCCTCGCCTCGTCGACGTCGTCGGGGACCCTGCGCAGGAGGTTACCCGGACCGCCGTCGGCCGGCACGAGCCGCCCTGGGAGGATGACCCCATGACCACTCCGCACGTCGAACCGGGTCGCGTCACCGAGCCGCTCGAGCTGACCGTCCGCCGCGCGTCGGGTCCCGACGAGTACCCCCGCCTGGTCGAGATATGGCGGTCCGCGGTCGACGCGACGCACGACTTCCTGGCGGAGGACGACCGCGCGCGGATCGAGGAGCGGCTGGCGAGCGCCTACCTGCCGCACGTGCGGGTGCTCGTCGCCGAGCGGGCCTGCCGGGCCGTCGGCTTCGCGGGAGTCTCCGAGGGGGCGCTGGAGATGCTGTTCGTCGACGCGGCCGACCGGGGGAGCGGGGTCGGGAGCGTGCTCCTGGCCCACGTCGTC
>Ga0180218_1001478_pt1 | contig 13983 bp, 9 predicted proteins | sample eDN3rd37CKraftBY_FD_151334 | JGI IMG/M metagenome (GOLD analysis project Ga0180218, IMG submission 151334) | Enriched backyard soil microbial communities from Emeryville, California, USA - eDNA 3rd pass 37_C Kraft BY (version 2) (version 2) | ecosystem: Environmental > Terrestrial > Soil >...
GGCATTCGATTCGGGGAGATAGCGGCCGGGTTCGATTTCCAGCAGCGGAATCTGTCCGCTCGGATTCTTGGCGAGGAAGTCCGGCGTATGGGTTTCGCCTTTCAGGATGTCGACATCGACCAGCACATGCGGGATCGCAAGCTGCGCCAGGGCCAGACGCACCTTGTAGCAATTCCCCGAGCGCTGCATCGAATAGAGTGTGTACATCCGAGGCTCCATCACTTCAGTTTTTCGAACGCGGTCCCCTCGCGGATAACATGACGGTGCCGGACACAAGAAGAAAAGCCCGGCCAATGCAAGGCCGCAGAGCGGCACTTCATCACAAAGTGACGTTCGTTGCGTGACACTGCGGTGCAGCGAAATAAACGTGTCGTGATTCTTACAATCGCTTCATTGGAGACGTGCTGTGTGTGACCGCGGGCATCCACGGACGGTGCTGAAAGCACATCCCTCGTCGCGCCGGCCCGCCTTCAGCAACGCTGCCGGCCGCGAGAACTCGGCCCGGTGAAATGCGGGTCGGGCCATTTCCCGGCTTGATGCAACCATCACCGAATGTCGCTTGCAGCGCAGCAAAATGGGCATTACCAAGCCCCTGCAATCCCTCGGATCAGACCCATTCAGCCAACCGGAGATCTGCCATTATGGCCTTCCTCGCCGACGCGCTCGCCCGCATCAAGCCGTCCGCCACCATCGCGGTGACCGACAAGGCGCGTGCGCTCAAAGCCGCCGGCCGGGACGTGATCGGCCTCGGCGCCGGAGAGCCGGATTTCGATACGCCGGCCAACATCAAGGCGGCGGGCATCAAGGCGATCGAGGGCGGCAAGGCTGCGAAATACACCGCCGTTGACGGCATCCCGGAACTGAAGGCTGCGGTTTCTGCCAAGTTCAAGCGCGAGAACGGGCTCGACTACAAGCCCTCGCAGATCATCATCGGCACCGGCGGCAAACAGGTGCTGTTCAACGCGCTCATGGCGACCGTCAATCCGGGCGATGAGGTGATCATCCCGGCGCCGTACTGGGTCAGCTATCCGGAAATCGTTGCGCTGCTCGGCGGTACGCCCGTGTCGGTCGTGACGACCATGGAGACCGGTTTCAAGCTGACGCCGGAGCAGCTCGATAAGGCGATCACGCCCAAGACCAAGTGGCTGATCTTCAACTCGCCGTCGAACCCGACCGGCGCGGCCTATACCCGCGACGAGGTGAAGGCGCTGACCGACGTGCTGATGAAGCATCCGCATGTCTGGGTGCTGACCGACGACATGTACGAGCACCTCGTCTACGACGACTTCAAGTTCACCACGCCGGCGCAGGTCGAGCCCCGTCTGTATGAGCGCACGCTCACGCTGAACGGCGTGTCGAAAGCCTATTGCATGACCGGCTGGCGTATCGGTTACGCCGGTGCACCGGAGCATCTCATCAAGGCGATGGCGATGCTGCAGTCGCAATCGACCTCGAACCCGTCGGCGGTGGCGCAGTGGGCCGCGGTCGAGGCGCTGAACGGTCCGCAGGACTTCATCGCCAAGCACAATGCGGTGTTCAAAGAGCGCCGCGACCTGATCGTGTCGATGCTCAATCAGGCGAACGGCATCCAATGCCCGAAGCCGGAGGGCGCGTTCTATGTCTATCCGTCCTGCGCCGGCACCATGGGCAAGACCGCTCCGTCCGGCAAAAAGCTCGCGACCGACGAGGATTTCGTCACCGAGCTGCTGGAAACCGAGGGCGTCGCCGTGGTCCATGGTTCGGCATTCGGTGCGGGCCCGGCCTTCCGCATCTCCTACGCGACCAAGACCGAGGACCTGGAAGAGGCGGGCAAGCGCATCCAGCGCTTCTGCGGCAACCTGAAATAAGCGCCTGCCGCGTTTCGGTTTCGGACCCCCACGCCGGTCCGGACCGTCGCAAATGTGACCGTGCGTTCGCGGGCTGCCGCCGTGGCAGCCCTGCCGTGCGGGCGAGGCCACTGCATTTAGCTAAAATTCGCGGGCGAAGACTTATCGTCTTTGAAACGGCTTGTGGCTAATTTCGGCCCGACTTCCGGCGCGTAGTTGCCGTGGACGTTGCACGATTCAAAACTCGAGGGGGAACCCAATGATCCGATCATCACTCGCCGCCGCTCTTATGCTGGTTGCGGCGCAAGCCACGCCTGCGTCGGCACAGCAGGTTCAGGCCGGAGTCCTGGAATGCCGTGGCGGAGGCTCGGTCGGCTTCATCATCGGGTCGGTGACCGAACTGAGCTGCGTCTTTAGGCCGGACTTCGGGCCGCGGCAGCCGTATCGCGCCATCCTCAGCCGTGCCGGCGTCGACCTCGGCGCGACTGCGGTGTCGAGCCTTGTGTGGGGCGTATTCGCGCCGACCCAGCAGATCGGACTTGGCGATCTCTCGGGCAATTACGCCGGCGTGACCGCAGGCGCTTCCGTCGGCGTCGGACTTGGTGCCAATGTCATGTATGGCGGATCCAACAATTCGTTCGCGCTGCAGCCGCTGAGCGTGGAAGGTCAGGTCGGGCTGAACGTGTTCGGCGGCATTGCCGGCCTCGAACTGCGCTTCGCTCCGTAAGTCTGCTGCGCCGCTCCCGCGAGGGGGCTTTCAACGCGACGTCGCGAGTGAGGGGTTGTCGGAGAGCCGCCCCCTCGTTCATCGCATTGTCCGCGCCTGAGTTCGACGGACGCGTTGCTTACGGTATCTGAAAGACCGGCATCTGGTTGCTGATGCCGCGCAGCGATGCGAGTTGTTCGGTCGGCACGAGCTTGTTCTGCTCGATGATCTGAACGACCTGCGGATGCTGCATCACGGGCCTGGTGACGAAGATCGCTCGCTCGTCGGCCAGGCCCTGCACCCGCGCCGCAATGTTGACGGTCTGCCCGAAGTAATCGAGCTGGTCGTTGAGCGTGACGGCGAGGCAAGGCCCCTCATGAATGCCGATCTTGATCAGGAGATCCTGCCTGATATCTCGCACCGAGTCGCGCATGCGCAGCGCAGCGGCGAGCGCCCGGTCGGGCGTCGGGAATGTCGCCATCACCGCATCCCCGATGGTTTTCACGACGGCGCCCGCTTCTGAAGCAACGATCTCGTTCAGCACGCGGAAATGCGCGCGCACGAGATCATAGGCCGCAAGATCTCCGACGCGGTCGTAAAGCGCGGTCGATCCCTTGAGATCGGTGAACAGGAAAGTCAGGCTGGTTATTTTCAGGCCCTGATCGACGTCCAGCGTATTGGTGCGATAGATGTCGCGAAAGGTCTGATTGGTGAAAAGTCGCTTCGCCGTCAGGAACGGGCGGCGCTTGCCGAGCAGTTCGTGCAGCTTGTCGCCCGCGATCCACACCGAGGGCAGCGTACGACAATCGCTGCGGTTTTCGAATGAAAGCCGCAACGGGCCGGGACGCATTTCGGTGGTGCCGGTCGGCGCCTGCGTCTTGCTGAAGACCATCGCGAGATTCTGCCGTTCGCGCACCGGTTCGCCTTTCACGTCGATGAAGTGCGCCGCATGCGTCACCGGCTCGAACACGATGATGAACTCCGCAGGCAATTGTAGCGACATCAGCGCCTTTTCGGCGGGCGCAAGCTCGATGGCGTCGAGCACGATCTCCTCGATGACTTTCTCCAGCAAGGGCGGCTCCGGGAGGTCGACCCCGGAACACCAGAAGATCTGCCGGAAATACTCGACAAGCGGCAGAGAGTGCGGATCGTGCGCTGCGATGCGGCGCACGCTTGGACTCACGGTGAAAGTGACCTCGACCATTTCGTCGAGCGTGGGCTCATAGCCACAGGCGCAAAGCGCGCAGTCGTAGCTGCCCTTGCGTACCGACTTCAGCGTCTGTGTTGCGTCGAGTACGCCGCCGCAGCCCGGACACAGCACGTTCCAGCTCAGTTCGAATATGCCGAGCCGCGCGGCATGCAGAAAGCCGCTGATCGTCTGTTCCTCATCGAGGCCGTTCTTGCGCGCGATGTCCAGCACATTGACGCGGCACAGTGACCGGTCCTCGCCGTCGCGGACCAGCGTTTCGATCGTGCCGGCGATGTCCGGGGCAGCGGATTTCCGCAATGCGCTGAACAACGTCTGACTGGTTTCGGGATCGTCCATGCCCGGAAAGCTACGCCCAAATTGCGGCGCTGTCTGGAGACGTGGGAATAAATCCGGGATTCACCCGCCCGCAAGACGAGTGGGGGCTGTCTCACCGGAACACGATCCGCCCGTCGACGACCGTGCGTATGGACTTGATCTTCTCCAGGTATTTGATCAGTTCGTTGATCATCAGCGGGCCGTCATGCGGCGCAATGATCTCGGTGACGTTGTTGAAGGCTTCATAGCCGTCACCGCCGCGGGCCATGAAGTCATTGGTCGCGAGCCTGTAGATTTTCGCGTCCTCTAGCGGCTTGCCGTCGGCCAGCACCGACACCAGACGCTGCCCAACCGGGCGTGACGCGTCGACCACGATGTTGAGACCGGACACCTGCGGGAAGCGGCCGGCTGCCCTTGGCAAAGCGCTGAAGCCGTTTTCGAGGCCGGCGCGGATAGCGCGGCCCGAAATCTCCAGCAGCGCGATCGTATTGCGGAACGGCAATTCGGCCATCATGTCGCGGCGGGTGATCGTCGTGCCGGGCGGATAGAGCCGGCCGCCGCGGATGCCGCCGCCGTTGGTGATGGCGATGTCCGCATTGGTTTCCGCGCGCATCGAATCAGCAATCAGGTCGCCGATCGCAGCTTCCTGTGTCCGGACCGTCGGGTTGCGGCTGTCGAGTTCGGCGGCGGTGGTCGCTATCGGTACGTCGAGATGCTTCGAAAGCTTGCTTTCATATTGCTGGACGACCGCGTCGATCTCCGCGTCAGGGACGACGTTGCGGGTGTCGATCGGGCGGAATTCCGGATACCAGCTCACCTCGCGGCGCCCTTCATTCATTCGAACGGTGAAGGTGATGTCGACGCAGGTCACGAAATGCGCGTCGTAGCTCGATTCCGCCGCGGCCGTGCGTTCGTCGTAATTGATCCAGAGATCATGATCGTGCCCGCTGAGGATGATGTCGGCGGCCCGAGTGCGGATCATCGCTTCGTCCTTGGCGCGATCGGTATGGACGACCGCGACCACCACATCCGCGCCCTCCTTGCGCAGCAGTGCAGCCTGCTTTTCGATGGTGTCGACCGAGCGCGGAAATTTCAGGTCGCCCGGGCTCGACAGGCTTGCGGCATCCTCGTCGGTCGCGGCCGTGATGCCGATACGGATGCCGCTCATCTCGATGATGTTGCGCTCCCGGAAGCCGGGAATGAGCTTTCCGTCGGGATTGAGAATGTTCGCGACATAGAGCGGGAATTTTGCCTCGCTCATGCGCTTGAAGAACAATTCCTTGCCGAAATCGAATTCGTGGTTGCCGGGGACGAAAATGTCCGGCGCGAGCATGTTGGTCAGCGTTATGACATGCTCGCCCTGATCGAGGCTCGACATCAGCGAGGGAGACAGGGCGTCGCCGGCATGCACGAACAGGACATTGCCGCCTTTGGCCCGCTCCGCTTTCACGACCGATGCGAGGCGCGCATATCCGCCGCGCAGCTGACCGTCCGGCGCCGGCTGGTCGCTCATGAGGTAGATGTCGCTGACGAGCACGAATGTCACCCGCGCCCGCGTCCCCAGGGCGGAAGACAGGCGCGGCAGGCCGGCGACCAGCGCCAGGGCGGACGATCCGAGCAGCAGCAGGCGGCGGGTGATGGACATTTTCATGATTGATTTCCGGGAGCCAGATGGGCTTAGCATGGCCGCATGAACGACGCATCGTCAGACGCCGTCGCAGGCGCGCACCGGCCCGCGGGCCATCCGCCGGTCAAATCCGGCAAAATTGGTGTCCTGATCGCAAATCTCGGTACTCCGGATGCGACTGACTATTCATCGATGCGGCGCTATCTGAAGGAGTTTCTCTCCGACAAGCGGGTCATCGAGGAGAATTCGCTGGTCTGGAAACTCGTATTCAACCTGATCATCCTGACGCGGCGGCCGGCCAGCAAGGGCCGCGATTACGACTCGATCTGGAACCGCGAGTTGAACGAGTCACCGCTCAAGACCATCACGCGGTCTCAGACGCAGAAGCTTGCTGCCGCGCTCGCACCGGTCGATCAGCGGATCGAGGTCGAATGGGGCATGCGCTACGGCAATCCATCGGTCGGATCGGCGATCGATGCGCTGGCGGCGAAAGGCTGCGACCGCATCCTGTTCGTACCGCTTTATCCGCAATATGCGGCGGCGACGACCGCGACCGCCTGCGACGCGGTGTTCAAGCATCTGATGACGATGCGCTGGCAGCCGACGCTGCGCGTGGCGCCGCCCTATCATGACGAGCCGGCCTATATCGAGGCGCTCGCTTCCTCCATGGGAGAGGAACTGGCAAAGCTGCCATTCAAGCCGGACGTGATCCTCGCGTCCTTCCACGGCATTCCGCAGGACTATTTCGACAAGGGCGATCCCTATTACTGCCATTGCGCGAAGACGACGCGGCTGCTGCGCGACGCGATGGGCTATAGCGAGGAGCAATTGCGCATGACCTTCCAGTCGCGCTTCGGCACGGCGGAATGGATCAAGCCCTACACCGACAAGACCGTCGAGGCGCTCGCGCGCAGCGGTGTGAAGAACCTCGCCATCGTGACACCCGGCTTCTCCGCCGATTGCCTGGAGACGCTGGAGGAGATCGCGGTCGAGAATGGCGACATCTTCAAGGAGCATGGCGGGGTGAACTTCGCGGCCATTCCCTGCCTGAACGACAGCCCGCAGGGCATGCAGGTGATCCGCGACGTCGTGCTGCGCGAGCTGAAGGGCTGGGTCTCCTAACCCCCCGTTAACCATATCGCTTTTAACTCCGTTAACCATTTTCGCCGGCCGCGAGGCTGGCCGCCTTCATGTGCGCGTCCCCGACGGGGGCCGCCATCAGGGCGCGGCAGGAGTTGATGCGTGGCGCGCAGCCTGGTCCCGATTGTGCTGGTCGGCCTTGCCGGTCTTTGCGCGACCGTGCCGGCTGTCGCGCAGCAGGCCGAGCCACGCGATCCGTCGACCCCGACCCTGTTCGATCCGCATTTCGACAGCGGGCGTTCGCAGCAATTCCGCCGGCCTGGTCAGCCCGCGCGGGCGGGTGAGGTCACAAGGCCGCAGAGCGGCGCGGGAACGACCGGCTTCGACGCGACCAATGCGCGGGTGAAACAAAAAGCGAAGGAGGCCGCCCGGAAACGCGCGCTCGCGGAAGCGGAGAACCTCCCGCCGATCGCAGCGACGGCTCCCGATCGCACCGTGGCGCCGGTGTTTCAGCGGCAGGAAAGCCGGGCAGCGCAACGCCGCCGCGCGACCAATTCCGCACCCATCACACTCGATGCGACCGGCACGGTTGCCGCGCGTCCCATTCGCAAGCGCATCGACGAACAGGATCCGTTCGGTCCGGTCGGCTTCCATGCCGGATCGCTTCTCTACAAGCCTGCGGTGGAAGTGTCGGGCGGCTACAACAGCAACCCGGGCCAGCGCACGCTCCCCAAGGGCTCGATCTATGAAAAGGTCGCGCCCGAACTCAGCGTCAAGTCGGACTGGTCGCGGCACGAAGTGTCGGCGGATCTGAGGGGCAGCTATACCTGGTACAACAGCAACGGCCTCGACAATCTCAACCAGCCCAACCTCGACCTGAAGGGTAAGGCGCGGATCGACATCACCAGCCAGACCAAGGCCGACCTCGAAGGGCGCTTCGGCCTGCAAGCCGACAATCCCGGCGATCCGAATCTGCCGAATAACATTGCGACGCCGCCGCTTTACATCACGCCGGGCGCGACCGCGGGGATCTCGCACACGTTCAACCGTCTCGAACTGTCGCTGAAAGGCAGCATCGATCGCACGGCCTATGGCGACGCCGAGACCTACAGCGGCGCAGTCGTCGATTTTGGCGACCGCAACTACAATCAGTATGGCGCGCGGGTGCGTGCGTCGTACGAAACGCTGCCCGGCATCAAGCCGTTCGTTGAATACGGCATGGATCAGCGGCGCCATGATCGCGAGAACGATGCCGCAGGGATTGCGCGCAATTCCGATGGCTCGACCATCAAGGTTGGGTCGCAATTCGAACTGTCACGGTATCTCGTCGGCGAGGCGTCGATCGGCTTCCTGGAACGGCGATATGCGGACGCGGCGTTTCCGACAATTCGCGCGCCGCTGCTCGACGCGACGCTCACATATTACGCCTCACCGCTGACCACGCTGAAGGTCTATGCCAACACGACCGTGGACGAGTCGATCCTTCCGGGTGTCGCCGGATCGCTGAGGCGGGATTTCGGTGTGCAGTTCGACCATGCCTTCCGCCGCTGGCTGGTCGGCACGCTGACGCTCGGTTACGGCACCGACAATTACGAAGGCTCGAACCGCACCGACAACCGCTACCTCATCGCGAGCAGCCTGATCTACAAGCTGACGCGCGAACTGCATTTCAAGGCTGAAGCGCGACGCGAATGGTTGAAGTCGACCATCGAAGGATGGGACTACACCACGAATATATTCACGGTGGGATTGAGACTGCAGCGCTAAAGTATCCCGGGCGCAGCGCGTCGCTTCGGGCTGCACCGCGTCCGGGGCACGGGACTTATCCCAATAGCTGCTGCAGTTCCGCGCGCAGTTCACCCGCAATATCCTTGCGGTTAAGTGCATACGCGACGTTGGCGGTGAGAAAGCCGAGCTTCGAGCCGCAATCGTAGGAGCGGCCTTCGAACTTCACGGCATAGAACGGCTGGCTCTTTGACAGCGTGATCATCGCGTCGGTCAGCTGGATCTCACCGCCGGCGCCGGTTTGCTGGTTCTCGAGAATGTCGAAGATCTCAGGCTGCAGGATGTAGCGACCGGTGATCGACAGATTGGACGGCGCATCCTCGCGCTTCGGCTTCTCGACCATTCTGGTGATCGGCATGGAGGGCCCCGCTTCCTTGCCGACACCGACGATGCCGTACATGTGCACGCGGTCCATCGGCACTTCCTCGACCGCGATGATGTTGGCCTTGTCCTTCTGCTTGCTGTAGGCCTCGACCATCTGCTTCAGGCAGCCGGGTTCATTGAGCACAAGCACGTCGGGCAGCACCACGGCGAACGGCTCGTTACCGACGATGTCGCGCGCGCACCAGACCGCATGTCCGAGCCCGAGCGGCTGTTGCTGACGCGTGAAGCTGGTCATTCCGGCGGCGGGCGTATCCGCTGCGAGGAGCTCCAGCTCGGTGGTCTTGTTGCGCTCTTTCAGCGTGGCTTCGAGCTCGTATTGCTTGTCGAAATGGTCTTCGATGACGCCCTTGTTGCGGCCGGTGACGAAGATCATGTGCTCGATCCCGGCTTCTCGCGCTTCGTCGACCACATGCTGGATCAGCGGGCGGTCCACCACCGTCAGCATCTCTTTCGGCATGGCCTTGGTCGCAGGAAGGAAACGGGTGCCGAGCCCGGCCACCGGGAAAATCGCTTTACGGATAGGCTTCATGTGGGGAACCGCGAGAGGTGTGTGAACAGGAGGGTCTGGTAGCACGCGGAGGTTACGGAAAAGCCTTCAGCCATCCCAATACGTCCACGGTTTTGTGAATGTTGTTAATGGTCTGGCAACCGTATGCATCGCCCATAGGGCATTATCGTGGCCCGGTTGCGTGAGGCTGAAATGGCCCGTCGTTCTCAAACACTGCCGACTCTTTCGTTCTCGGCAGTCCTCGGTCTGTCGCTGATTGGTTGCGCCGGCGGCAACGATCGGCTCGATGTTGTGGCCACGTCTTCGGTCCCGCGACAGGTGACGGCGCAGCCGGTCGCCCAACCCGCGGTCCCGGCGCGCGCGCGACGCGCTTTTGCGCAGGCGACCGGTCCGGAGTGGAGCGGCGAATCGGGCTCGTCGGGTCATCCGCTCATGACAGCCGACGCCATCCGGGCCGCCGCCGCTGACTTTCAGGGATGCCTGCAGCGCCTTTATCCGGCCGCAGCCAAGCGCGGGATTTCGAAACAGGCCTTCGACAGCTTCACGCGCGATCTGACGCCTGATCTGAAGATCATGGATCTGGTCGACGCGCAGCCGGAATTCACGCTCGCCTTCTGGGACTATCTGGACCGCCTGGTCGGCGATGAGCGCATCCAGCGCGGTCGCGAATTGCTGCACCAATATCGCGCGACGTTCGACGCGATGGAGCGGCAATACGGCGTTGACCGGCACGTCATCGCCGCGATCTGGGGCATCGAGTCGAAATACTCGACCATGATGGGTGAGCGTTCCGTGTTGCGTTCGACCGCAACGCTGGCCTGCGTCGGACGCCGCCAGGACTATTTCCGCAACGAGTTTCTCGCGGCGATGGAGATCCTGTATCGCGGCGACGTGCAGCCTGACCGGATGAAAGGCTCGTGGGCCGGTGCATTCGGGCCGACGCAGTTCATGCCGACGGTCTACAAGAACTACGCGGTCGATGCCGACGGAGATGGTCATCGCGATATGACCGCTTCGATCCCGGATCTGTTGTTTTCGACCGCGAACTATTTCCGCAAGCACGGCTGGGAGACCGGACAGACCTGGGGCTACGAAGTCGTGGTGCCGCAGAACTTCAACTTCATGCTGGCCGACCGCAGCAAGGTCATGACTATCCGGGAATGGGAGCAACTCGGGATCCGGCGGGCCGGCGGCAAGGCGTTCCCGCGCTCATCCGACCGCGCTTTCCTGATGGTGCCGGCGGGCAGTCAGGGCCCGGGCTTCCTGATGCTGGGTAATTTCCGCGTGATCATGCGCTACAACCCGGCCGAGGCCTATGCGCTTGCGATCGGGCACCTGTCGGACCGGCTGCGCGGCGGCGATGCACTGGTGCAATCCTGGCCGCGCCACGAGCGGGTTCTGACCCGCGAAGAGCGCGCTGAAATGCAGCAATTGCTGATCCGGCGCGGCTTCGATATCGGCGAGGCAGATGGCCGGTTTGGAGCCAAGACTCGCGCCGCCATCCGCGATTTCCAGGCACGGGCCGGACTCGTGCCCGATGGTTTCCCGACGGCGACCGTCCTGGCGCGGCTGCGCGGGAATTAGGGCCTCGAGATCCGACCTTCGCCTCGCCATGTTCTTTTGCTATGCAGGTGCCATCCGGCGGGGTGAAAGCCCCGGAAAGGTCGCACGGGTCTGCAACAATCGGCCCTTATCGAACGGATCGGCATGGCGCGGCAGAACGGTGCGCGGAAGCGCTTGATGGTACGGGCGGTTTGCCTGGGCGGGCTCGCGCTTGCCGCGGTTGCGGCGTGCTGGCCGGCACAGGCGCAGTTCTTTCCGTTCGACGACCGCTTCTTCGGCTTTCCGAGGCAGCAGAAGCCGCGTCCAGCCGTGCCGCAGGAACAGACAACCGCGCCCGCACCCAGGAAGCCGGAAGTACCTCCGACCATCCGCATTCTTGTTCTCGGCGATTCGCTGGCGGACTGGCTCGCCTACGGTCTTGAGGAGCAACTCGCGGAGACCCCGGAGATCGGCATCCTGCGCAAGCATCGCCCGCTGTCCGGGCTGATCCGCTACGAGCAGAAGTCCGACGCCGAATGGCCGAAGGTCGCGCGCGAATTGATCGCCGCGGAGAAGCCGCAGGCCGTAATCGTGCTGCTAGGGCTTCAGGACCGGCAGGACATCCGCGAGCGGGTGGTGGCAAAGCCCCAGCCGCAATCGCAATCAGCGCAGAAGCCGGGGCAGCCGGCACCCGCTGCGCAGCAGGCACAGCAGCCCGCAGCGGCCCCTGCGCCGCAGACCCAGAAGCCGGCGGGTGACGATGACGAGGCCCCGGCCATCGCGTCGCCCGAACCGCAACGCCCCGCGCGGCCTGCAGGACCCGTCGAGTTCCGCAGCGAACGATGGGAAGAACTTTACGGCGCCAAAGTCGATGAGATGATCGCGGCGGTGCGCAGCGCCAATGTTCCGGTGCTGTGGGTCGGCATACCCGCGGTGCGCGGCGCCAAATCAACGTCCGACGTGCAATATCTGAACGAGATTTACCGCGCCCGCGTGGAAAAGGCGGGCTTCATCTTCGTCAATGTGTGGGACGGCTTCGTCGACGAGCGCGGCAATTTCATGCAGCGTGGTCCGGACGAGACCGGGCAGATCCGGCAGTTGCGCACCTATGATGGCGTGAATTTCACGCGCTTCGGAGCACGCAAGCTCGCGCATTATGTCGAGCGCGATCTGAAGCGCGTGTTGCGCGAGCCGATTCCTGCGGCGATCAGCAACGCGCCCCTGGAGCCACATGATATCCAGCCGGCGAAGCCAAGCGGACCGGCGGCGCGGCCGCTTGCCGGGCCCGTCATCCTGCTCGGCACACCGCTGCAGGAACCGACCGATCTGGCGGGTGGAACGCCCGTGACCCCGGCGAAGGCTGCGCCTCAGCTTGATGCTGCGGCGAGCCGCATGCTGGTGAAGGGCGAACCGCAGCGGAGCGAGCCCGGCCGGGCGGACGACGCGTCATGGCCGCCGCGGATGCCCAATCTCGTTGCGAGCGAACCGATACCGCCGACCACGGCACCGCTCGCGATTGTCCGGGCGCCTGTGCCGGGAAGCGTTCAGCAGGCGGCATTGCCCGGTCAGAAGCCGGGCGCAGCGCCTGGGCAACGCGTCGCGGGCCATCCGCAGTTGCAGGCCCAGATGCGCCAGCAACAGCAGCAGGCGCCGACCTTCTGGCGGCGTCCCGCGTACGAATCGTCGGGACCGCGCTTCTTCTTCGGATTGTTCGGGCGGTAGGCCTAACCGGCCTATCGCGGCAGGGTCGTCGTTCCCATCAGGAACTTGTCGATCGCGTGCGCGCACTGGCGCCCTTCGCGGATCGCCCAGACCACCAGCGACTGACCACGGCGCATGTCGCCGGCGGCGAACACCTTCGCGATCGACGTCTTGTAGTCCTCGGTGTTGGCCTTGGCGTTGCCGCGCGGGTCGAGCGCGACGCCGAGCGAAGCCAGCATGCCTTCCTTGACCGGGTGCACGAAGCCCATGGCGAGCAGCACGAGATCGGCCTTCACCGTGAATTCGGTGCCGGGGATCGGCTTGATCTTTTCGTCGGCGCGCACGCAGCGCAGCGCCGTGACCTTTCCGTCCTTGCCCTCGAAGGCTTGCGTCAGCACCGAGAAGTCGCGGGTGGCGCCTTCCTCATGGCTCGACGAGGTGCGCAGCTTGTAAGGCCAGTCCGGCCAGGTCAGCGCCTTGTTCTCGCGCTCCGGCGGCATCGGCATGATTTCGAAATTCGTCACAGACAGCGCGCCCTGACGGATCGAGGTGCCGATGCAGTCCGAGCCGGTATCGCCGCCGCCGATCACGACAACATGCTTGCCGCCAGCCAGGATGTCTTTCGCCCCGGCGAGCGGAGCTTCGCCCGAAACGCGGCGGTTCTGCTGCGGCAGGAAATCCATCGCGAAGTGGATGCCGTCGAGTTCGCGCCCCGGGATCGGCAGATCGCGCGGATGCTCCGAACCGCCGGTGAGGGCGACCGCGTCATATTCGGAAACGAGCTTGTCGACCGGAAGATTGACGCCGACATGAGCGCCGTAATGGAAGGTGACACCTTCCGCTTCCATCTGCTTCACGCGGATGTCGACGATGCCCTTCTCCATCTTGAAGTCGGGAATGCCGTAGCGCAGAAGGCCGCCAGCCTTTGCCCATTTCTCGTAGACATGGACGTCGTGGCCGGCACGCGCGAGCTGCTGCGCGCAGGCGAGGCCCGCCGGGCCTGAACCGATCACCGCGACTTTCTTGCCGGTCTTGTTCGAGGCCGGTTCGGGCTTTATCCAGCCGCTTTCGATCGCCTTGTCGGCGATTGCGCATTCGATGGTTTTGATCGCGACCGGATTGTCGTCGATGTTGAGCGTGCAGGACGCCTCGCACGGCGCCGGGCACACGCGGCCGGTCACTTCCGGGAAGTTGTTGGTCGAGAGAAGGTTGCGCGCCGCCTCCTCCCAATTGCCGCGATAGACGAGGTCGTTCCAGTCCGGGATCTGGTTATTGACCGGGCAGCCGTTGTGACAATAC
>Ga0180218_1001480_pt1 | contig 13973 bp, 13 predicted proteins | sample eDN3rd37CKraftBY_FD_151334 | JGI IMG/M metagenome (GOLD analysis project Ga0180218, IMG submission 151334) | Enriched backyard soil microbial communities from Emeryville, California, USA - eDNA 3rd pass 37_C Kraft BY (version 2) (version 2) | ecosystem: Environmental > Terrestrial > Soil >...
CGGCTTCTCCGCCAAGCAGACGATGCAGATCGCCCAGCGCCTCTATGAAGGCGTCGATATCGGCGGCGAGACGGTCGGTCTCATCACCTACATGCGAACGGACGGCGTCCAGATCATTCCGGAAGCCGTAAGCCACATCCGCGACGTGATCTCTGCCGAGTTCGGCAAAAACTACACGCCGTTCGCGCGCGAATACAAAACCAAGGCGAAAAACGCCCAAGAGGCGCACGAAGCCATCCGCCCGACCGACCCGCGCCGCAAGCCCGATCAGGTGCGCCGCTACCTCGAGAAGGATCAGGCTGCCCTCTACGATCTCATCTGGAAGCGCACGATCGCCAGCCAGATGGCCGCTGCCGACATCGAGCAGACGGCAGCCGAGATCGAGGCCAAGGGTTCCGACGGCAAGACCTACGGCCTGCGCGCCAACGGCTCCGTTCTGATGTTCGACGGCTTCCTCAAGGTCTACGAGGAAGGCCGCGACGACCGCGTACGCACGATCGAGAAGGGCAAAGACGATGCAGATGAGGACGATGAAAATCGCCGTCTGCCGCCGCTTGCCGTCGGCGATCGTCTGAAGGACAAGGAAGTCAACGCCGACCAGCATTTCACGCAGCCCCCGCCGCGCTTCTCGGAAGCGACGCTGGTGAAGCGGATGGAAGAACTCGGCATCGGTCGCCCGTCGACGTATGCCTCGACAATGGCCGTGCTCGTCGACCGCGATTACGTGCGCATCGAAAAGAAGCGTCTCGTCCCGGAAGACAAGGGACGCCTCGTCATCGCCTTCCTCGAAAGCTTCTTCAAGAAATACGTCGAGTACGACTTCACGGCCGATCTCGAAGAAAAGCTCGACCTGATCTCGAACGACGAATTGGCCTACAAGGACGTGCTGCGCGACTTCTGGCGCGACTTCATGGCAGCGGTCGGCGAGATCAAGGATCTCCGCGTCGGCGACGTGCTCGAAGCCTTGAACGAGATGCTCGGACCGCACGTCTTCCCCGACAAGGGAGACGGCAGCGATCCGCGCCTGTGCCCAAAGTGCGGTTCGGGACGCCTGAGCCTCAAGATCTCCGGCAAGTACGGCGCCTTCATCGGCTGCGGAAACTATCCGGAGTGCAACTATACGCGCCAGCTCACGCAGTCGGCCGACGGCGATGCCAACGCGCTCGACGGCAAGATCCTGGGCTACAACGACGACGGCGTCGCGGTCACGCTGCGCACCGGCCGGTTCGGGCCTTACATCCAGTTGGGTGAAGCGGCAGGCGACGAGAAGCCGAAGCGCTCGAGCATCCCGAAAGGCATCGACGCCGCGACGCTCGATTTCGAAAAAGCAATGCAGCTGCTCTCGCTGCCGCGCGAAGTGGGTCAGCATCCGACCGAAGGCGGCGTGATCACTGCGGGTCTTGGCCGATTTGGACCGTTCATCGTCCACGAGAACGGTGACGTGAAAACCTACGTCAACGTCGAAAGCGTCGAGGACGTGCTGACGATCGGCCTCAACCGCGCGGTGACGCTCATTGCCGAGAAGCGCGCCGGCGGCGGCAAGAGCCGTTTCCAGCGCAGCGCTCCCAAGGTTCTGAAGGACCTCGGCGCGCACCCGAGCGAAGGCGGCCCCGTGCAGGTGCTGGAGGGCCGCTACGGCCCCTACGTCACGCACAACAAGGTCAACGCCACGGTTCCCCGCGGGAAAGATCCGGCCTCGCTGATGATGGACGAAGCTGTCGCGCTCATCGCCGAACGCATCGCCAACGGCGGCGGCAAGAAGTCCAAGGGGCGCGCCGCCAAACCGAAAGCAGCAGCCAAAGCGCCAAAGGCGGCGAAGCCCGCGAAAGCTGCAGCCGCAGAAAAGCCGGCCAAGGCCGGAACTGCCGCGGCGGCTGAACGTAAGGCGTCAAAACCTGCTGCGAAGAAATCGGCGAAAGCCGCAACTCCTGCAAAGAAGCTCGCTCGGGCCAAGGCCTGACGGCAAACGAGAGGCGCCAGGTGGCCCGCAAATCGAAGGTGACGCGAGCTCCCGCAAACGGCGGACTTCCGACCAAAGAGCAGATCCTCGAGTTCCTGAATACGGCTCAGGGCAAGGCGGGAAAGCGTGAGATCGCGCGCGCGTTCGGAATTTCGGGCGGCGCCCGCATCGCGTTGAAGCGCCTGCTTGCCGAGATGGGCGAAGAGGGCACCCTCGCAGGCGATAAGAAGCGCATGCGCGAGAAGGGCAAGCTCCCGCCGACGACCGCGCTCGAAATCACCGGCCGCGATAGCGATGGCGATCTCCTGGCCAAGCCCCTTCAGTGGGAACCCGATGACGGCAAGCCGCCGGTCGTTCGCGTCCTGATCCGCCAGGAGCGCGACGCCGAAATCGGCATTGGCGATCACGTGCTGGCGCGCGTCCAGAAACTGCCTCGCGGCAGTGGCAACGCACAGTACGAAGCAACGCCGATCAAGAAGCTCCCGCGCGAAAAGCGCCGGCTGCTCGGCATCTATCGTGCGTCCCAGCGCGGCGGCGGCACCATCGAGCCGATCGACCGCAAGGAACTGAAAAGCTGGCACGTGCTCGCCGATGACACCGGCGGCGCCGCTGACGGCGACCTCGTGCGTTTCCGCTTGGGCCGCAGCGGACGCTTCTCAGCGCCGCGCGCCGAAATCGTCGAAAGCCTCGGCAATCCCGACGATCAGCGCAAGATCTCGCTGATCTCAATTCACGCGCACGGCATCCCTGAGGACTTCCCCGAGTCCGTCATCCAGGAATGCGAGACGCTGCCGCCGCCCACGATGAAGGGCCGCACCGATCTTCGCGACATTCCCCTGCTCACGATCGATCCCATAGACGCGCGCGACCATGACGATGCCGTGCACGCGACGCCGGATACGGATTCGAAGAACTCTGGCGGCTTCATCGTCACCGTCGCCATTGCCGACGTTGCGCATTACATCCGCTCCGGCTCCAAGCTCGATCGGGAAGCGCAATTGCGCGGCAACTCGGTGTACTTCCCCGATCGCGTCGTGCCGATGCTGCCGGAGAAGATCTCGAACGATCTCTGTTCGTTGCGCGAGCTGGAAGAGCGGCCCTGCCTCGCCGTCCGCATGGTGTTCGACAAGCACGGCGAAAAGCGCAGCCACACGTTCATTCGCGGCATGATGAAGTCGGCGGCCAAGCTCTCCTATCAGGAAGCGCAGGCCGCCATTGACGGCAACGTGTCGGACAAGTGCCAGCCGCTGATGGACAGCGCGCTGAAGCCTCTGTGGGCGGCCTACAAGGCGGTTGCCAGCGCACGCGACAAGCGCGGGCCGCTCGACCTCGATCTGCCCGAGCGCAAGATCCTGCTCAACGCCGAAGGCAAGGTCGACCGCGTGGTCACGCCGGAGCGCCTCGAAGCGCACCGCTTGATCGAAGAGTTCATGATCCAGGCCAACGTCGCGGCAGCCGAGACGCTGGAAGAAAAACGCCTCCCCCTCGTCTATCGCATCCACGATGCGCCGAGCCCGGAGAAGCTGAAGGGCCTACGCGACTTCCTGGAAACGCTCGACATGAAGGTGCCGCACGCCGGCGCACTGAAACCCGAAGCCTTCAACCGGGTGCTTGAGCAGGCGAAAGATCTGCCCGTTCCCGATCTCATCAACGAAGTGATCCTGCGTTCCCAGTCGCAAGCCGAATACAATCCGAAGAACATCGGACACTTCGGCCTGAACCTCGTCCGCTACGCGCACTTCACCTCGCCGATCCGCCGCTACGCCGATCTGATCGTGCACCGCGCCTTGATCCGCGCACTCGGCCTTGGTCCGGATGGATTGAGCGACGACGAAATCCCGCACCTCGCCAGAATTGCGAAAGCCATCTCCGACACCGAGCGCCGGGCGATGTCGGCCGAGCGCGAAACGACCGACCGGCTCATCGCCGCTCACCTCGCCGACAAGATCGGCGCGACCTTCATTGGCCGCATCGCCGGCGTCACGCGCTCTGGCCTCTTCGTGAAGCTGAAAGATACCGGCGCCGACGGCTACATTCCGATCTCGAGCCTCGGCAACGATTATTACCACCACGTCGAGGAGGCGCACGCGCTTGTCGGAGCCCGCACCGGCACCGGCTACCGCCTCGGCGATACGGTGGAAGTGCGCCTGCTCGAAGCCATCCCCTCCGCCGGCGCGTTAAGGTTTGAGATGCTGACCGAGCCCTCCAAGGGCAACTTCGCCAAGAAGCTTGGCAGCCACGCCCGCCAGCGCCGGCCGGGCAAGAAGTTCAGAGGCAGGGGTCGTTAACGCCGCAATAGAAACGCGCGGCCCGACTAACGCGTAACTTGACCCCGGCGTCTCGACGGCCCATCACATGCCCATGCTCGACACCGCCAACAAAATTCCCGCCGCCGACGATGGCGCGCATCGCAACGTCTGGCAGGCAATGGGCCGCGGCTGGCACAGCAAGTGCCCGCAGTGCGGCGACGGACGGCTCTATGGCAAATACCTGAAGGTCAACGACCTCTGCCCGGTCTGCGCGACCGAACTTTTCCATCAGCGCGCCGACGATGCCCCGCCCTACTTCGTCATGACGATCACGGCGCACGTCATCGTCGCAGGCATCCTCATTCTCGAGAAGCTGTTTTCGCCCCCGACGTGGGTGCAGCTGGCGATCTGGATGCCCGCATTGGTGCTGCTGAGCCTCTGGCTGCTGCCGCGCGTGAAGGGCACGCTGATCGGTTATCAGTGGGCGCTGCGCATGCACGGCTTCGGCGGCGAGACGGATGATCCGCCGGAAGACTTCCCCCCACCCAACGCCAACTGATCATGCCGGCGACGGGGGAAATAACGACCGTCCAGGAGACGGAAACGCCGATACGCGATGCAGCATGCCTCGTCGTCGTCGATACGTCCGCATCCGAGCCAACGGTACTGATGGGCCGGCGGCATGCGTCGCAAATCTTTCTGCCCGATAAATGGGTCTTCCCCGGCGGTCGCCTGGAAGATGATGACCGCGTTCTCGCCAGCCGGTTCGACAGCGATTTCAAGCCGGCGGACCTGGCGCACGAGATCCGGCCCTTCGCACTCGCGGCCATCCGGGAGCTGTGTGAAGAAACCGGGCTCATCATCGGAAGAGATGGTGCGTTAATTGATCAGAGCGCAGCCTGGAGAGCCTTCGCGGCATCCGGCCACGCGCCTGCCCCAGGCGCGCTACTTCCCTTTGCACGTGCCGTCACGCCGCCGGGTCGCATCCGCCGCTACGACACCTGGTTCTTCGTGGCGAAGGCGGACGCAGTATCGGGGAAAGGTGCGCCACCCGACGGCGAGTTGCTCGACCTCGGCTGGTTTACATTTTCGCAAGCTGCCGAACTCGACCTGCCCCACATCACGAAGCTCGTTCTCGAAGATATCGTGGCGCTTCTGAAGGCTGATCCGTCAATCAGTGGGCTGAACGATCTTTTGCCATTTTATCATTCGGCCGGAACGGCCTATCGCCGCGATCTTATATCCTGTAAGGTCGCACCTCCGCTGCCTTGACATGGCAAACATCGCGCGTATGTTGCGCGCTTCCTCCGCCAAGGCATTGGCGATTTCAATTAAGGCCAGGACCCATGGCGAAACCGGTTACGCAAAAAATCAAATTGCTCTCCTCTGCCGGCACCGGCTTCTTCTACGTGACGAAGAAGAACCCGCGCACGTCGACGGAAAAGCTCGTCTTCAAGAAGTACGACCCCGTCGCGCGCAAGCACGTCGAATTTAAAGAAACCAAGATCAAGTAGGCTGCGCACTCGCGCGGCCTAAGCTGGTTTGCTTTCGACAAAATCTGATTGTGTGGAACGACCCTGGCTGTAAGCGGCCAGGGACGCGAGCAAACTCGGCAGCGGGGTAAATCGTTCCGAGACAGCTTCACGACCCTGGCCACAACCGGGCGGGGTTCAAAGAGGGCGTTGTTCCCCACCCAGCTTCGCGATCGACCCTCTGCAACCGTCGAGGAGGCCACTCGTGTGGTCGCTCGGTTCGATCAACCCACTCTATCGAGCAATGCGGCGAGCCCAATAGCGCGGGAATTCCATTGTCACGGCGCATAGCAAAATGCCGGCGGCGCGCGACCCTTCCAAACCTAAAGTAAATTCTTAAGTCCCCGTTCAGGTGCTCGATTGGTGCCAGAATACGATGCAGAAAGCAACTACTGCTTTACTGTGTCGTCAGCGCAACGATTCCTCCTCGCCGACGATCGGGCGGTGACTCCCTAACCCGCAGTCAATTCAGAATAATTCGGTCTGGGATCTGCAACGAGCAGACGCGTTGCATGGCCACAATTGCTCAAGCGACACGATCACCCTTCATCAAAGCCGCACCTAAGCCGCGTCCGCAACGACCCGGTTGCGCCCTCGCCGCTTGGCGACGTAAAGCGCGCAATCGGCTCTCTTGAAAATCGACTCCGGGGTGTCGTCCGCATTCTCGAGCGTGCCGAGGCCGACGCTCGCGGTAATGCGGATATGCTTGCCCTCGCCAATTGCGAACTCGTCGGACGCCACGCATGCGCGCAGTCGCTCGCCGACCTGATAGGCGTGCGTGAGATCGGTGTCCGGCATGATGATGACGAACTCTTCACCGCCGAGCCGGCATGCAAGATCGATCCCGCGCGTATTCCGCCGAAGCCGGACTGAGAATTCCCGCAGCACCGCGTCGCCGACGTCATGGCCGTACGTGTCGTTGACGTTCTTGAAGTGATCGATGTCCGCAACGAGCATCGACAAGCTGCGGCCGGTGCGGATCGCCTCGGACACGAGCGTCTTCATATGCCCTTCCATGTAACGGCGATTGTGCAGCCCGGTGAGCGAATCCGTAATCGCCTGCTCCACGCTTTCCGCCAAGCGATGGCGCAGGAAATCGGAATGGCGCTTGCGCTTGATCTGCGTTTTCACGCGCGCCAGCAGTTCGTGCCGGTCGATGGGGCGCATTAGATAATCGTTCACGCCCATATCGAGTCCGCGCAGCAATCGCGCCTCGTCGCCGGGCTCAACCAGCATGATGACCGGCAAGTGCCGCGTGCGCTCGAGCGAACGCACCTGCGAACAAAGCCGCAAGCCGTCCGAGCCCTGCAAGGAAAGGCTTACGATCAGCAGGTCGAAATTGCCCTCCGCAAGCCGCACCAGAGCCGCCTGCGCATCGCGTTCGCCGTAGGTGTCGTTCGCCTTCGACAGCACTTCCAGAAGACGCGCCGACGACCTTGGATGATCGTCGACGAGCATGACCCGTCCCGAACGCGCCGAAAGCGCACGGGCCAGCGAGCCGTCGTCCGGAATGCCCATGTCCTTGCCGGTCGTGGCACGCATGATCATCTCGTCGTTCAGCATTTTGAGACGAGCGAGATTCTTCACGCGCGTAACGAGCGCGATGTCATCGACGGGTTTTGTAAGAAAATCGTCGGCGCCGCTTTCAAGACCAAGCACCTTGTCGGAGGGCTGGTCGAGCGCGGTGACCATCACGACGGGAATGTGGTGGGTAGCGTGGCTGCCTTTGATGCTGCGGCAGACTTCAAATCCGTCCATGCCCGGCATCATGACGTCCAGAAGCACGACGTCCACGCTTTCGCGCGCCAGAATGTCGAGTGCCTGCTGTCCGCTGCTGGCAGTTAGAACATCGAAATACTCAGCCTGCAGCCTCGCTTCGAGAAGCTTCACATTGGCAAGGATGTCGTCGACGACGAGTACGCGGGCTGTCATGGATCACAAATCTGCGAGACGAACTAGGACTTCGACGGGCCGATGAATTTTCGAACGGTATCGAGAAACGCCATCACCGAAATGGGCTTGGAGATGTACGCCTCGCAGCCGCCGGAGCGTATCCTCTCCTCGTCACCTTTCATCGCGAATGCCGTGACGGCAACGACCGGGATATCGCGAAGCGTGTCATCGTCCTTCAGCCATCGGGTCACCTCGAGGCCCGAGACCTCAGGCAGCTGGATGTCCATCAAGATCAGGTCGGGACGATGCTTGCGCGCGAGTTCCAGCGCGTCGAAACCATTCCTCGTCTGCAGCGTCTTGTAGCCGTGGGCCACGAGGAGATCGTTGAAGAGCTTCATATTGAGCTCGTTGTCCTCGACGATCAGAACAGAGCGCGTCGCTGGCCGCGCTTCAGGCACGCGACGCTCGACGTCCATTCCGGATTCCTGATACGTCATAGAACCGCCCACTCTCCACTGCGGCCGTTGTGCACCGATTCTCGGCTAAACCATGGGTCATCTTTGCATCTAAAGCCGTAACCAACCGTTAATGTCAGCTACCTGTAGGAGTCGTAATGCTTCGGCAGCGATCGAAACCAACAAAACTCAAGTCCAAGGACGATGCCGAGGCCATCGCGTTGCAGGTGCTGGCTTTCCTACTCGCAGACGATACGCAGAGTTCGCGTTTCCTCGCGTTGACGGGAATTACGCCGGACGATCTCCGACATGGGGCCGGTTCTTCTGAAATTCAAACCGCCGCCTTCGACTATATTCTTTCTGACGAAGGACTATTGCTGACGTTCTGTCAGGAAGCAGGCGTCGATCCGGCTCTCATGGCGCCTGCCCATCAATTATTGTCCGGAGTGGACTTCTCGTAAGCCCCGGGCCCAAATGCCGCAATGATCGGCAAAAGGCCGCGGTGGCCCTTGCGCTGTTATTGAGCAGCGGCCTTCGCGACTGGGCACTTGCCCGGAGGCAGCAACGTCACCTCCTTCAACTGGCCTTTGATCGAAAACTCACCGTAGTCGATCTTCAAATCGCTCGTGACGCCGTTCTCGAAGTAGCGGAACGACAGCTCATAGGCAGGCGTCTGATCCTGCTTGTCCTTGCCAGCTTCGAAGTAACCGATCGCCATCGGCCAGGAATCGACATTCGCCAGAACATCGGCGCCTTTGAACGCGACCGGCCCAGCCGCGCTGCCTTTATCGAACTTTTTGCCGATGACCGTATTGGTCAGGTAGTACTTCTCGCCCTGCTCCGACCCATCGTAGAGGTTCGCTGCAAACATCTTCACGCCGCTCTTGGCGGCCTGCACCAGCGACGATGCGTGTTGCATGGGGAAGTAGATGTCCTGCGGCAGGGACACGCGCTTTTTCGCGGGCTTCACGAGATCGACGCCAACGACGGGCGTGGCGCCTTTGGAGCGCGCCGCATCGCCTTGGCTCGTGTCCGCGAGCTTGTCGTTCTGATATTGCGTCGTCGAAAATCTGAGCTTCTTCGCGTCGGCTTCTTCCCAGCTCGAGTTCCTGAGATCGCTGAGCGTCTCCGTCCCTTCCTGGTTGGTCATGACCGTCACGAAACGCATGTTCTGCGTGTAGCCATCGCAGGCCGAACCGGTCAGTTCGTAGACCATGCGGCCGGTGACGCCGGTAACGCCCGAACCCGCGGACGCGCCTCCCATCGATAGCTCGTAGATCGCCCGATGCGGCGTGAAGGGAATTAGATCAGCAGCAGCAGCGGTTTGAATGGGCAAAGCACCGGCCGCCACACCCCCAAACACGAGAAGCCCAAACGTGGCATAGCCTTTGCGCATGATCATTGGCTTACTCGATCTCCGGCTGGATACTTACAGCTACATCAGTCTAGTTCGCAGATAAACCGTTGCAAAGAGGCGGCAGCGCGGCACAAGCTGCGCCGGATTCTAACCACGAGTAATCATGACCATGACCACTGTCGAACAGCGGCTATCCGAGTTGGGCCTAAAACTGCCCGAGGCGCCCCAACCCGTCGCCAATTACGTGCCCTTTTTCATCTCCGGCGATCAGCTCTTTATCTCCGGACAGGTCGCCAAGGACGCCGATGGACGCGTCCTGACCGGCCTTCTGGGCGCTGGCGTCTCTGTAGAGGACGGACAGGCCGCAGCAAAAGCTTCCGCGCTCAGCATTCTCGCGCAGGCGAAGGCCGCCCTGGGCGACCTCGGACGCGTCGTCCAGGTGTTGAAGCTGACCGGCTTCGTCGCCTCCACGCCTGATTTTGTTGATCATCCGAAGGTCATCAACGGCGCCTCCGACCTCCTCGTCGCAGTTCTCGGCGACGCCGGCCGCCACACGCGATCCGCCGTCGGCGTCTCGAGCCTTCCGCTCGGCACCTGCGTCGAAATAGACGCGATCCTGAAAATCCGCTGAGCCATGCTCGATCGTGCAGCCTTCCTCCGGCCGATAGCGCACAGAGGGCTGCACGATGCCATGCGCGGCATCATCGAAAATACCGAGCCTGCCTTCCGGGCGGCGATTGATGCGGGCTACGGCATCGAGTGCGACGTGCGCCCCATCAAAGGCAGCGTCCCCGTCGTCTTCCATGACGTGACGCTGAACCGCCTCGTTGAGGGCCGCGGCCCACTCGCGAGCGTCACCGAACAGGATCTGAAATCCCAGCGACATCGCGTAGGCGGCGCCGCGATCATGACGCTTGCTGACCTTCTCGAACTCGTCGCAGGACGCGTGCCGCTCCTGATCGAAATCAAGAGCGAATGGAATCCGCCGGATCGCGATTTCCTCGCGAAGATTGCAGCGCTCGTTTCAAATTATCGCGGCCCTATCGCCCTGATGTCGTTCGATCCGGCCGTGATGATCGCCATGCGAAGCCTGGCTCCGGACATTCCGCGCGGCATCGTCTCGGGAAGCTTCATAGGCACCGGCTGGTGGTCGCGCCAGATAAGCCGGAAGCGCGCGGCTGCACTTCGCAATCTCCTCGAGTCGGGCCCTATCGCACCGGATTTCTATGCCTATCAGGTCGACGCCCTGCCGACGCCGGTCACGGAATACGTGCGGCAAGTCTGCCGGCTGCCGCTTTTCACCTGGACCGTCAGAACGGCCAAGCAGCAGCGCAGTGCCGGAAGCTACGCCGATGCCATGATCTTCGAGGGCTTCCGTCCCGATCATTGAGCCTGATCGGCGCCAAGACCGCGCATCTGCCCTGCCCGAGGCGATTTGGAGCTTGGCCAAGAGTTGCGTAGACTTGAGCCTCTCGTAGCTACGGGTCCGATGCCGATATTCCCCGAGACCGAAGTCAAGCTTGCCACCTCCATCGCGGCGATCGATGCCGCGCAATGGGATGCATGCGCCAATCCGGATTCCGCGAGATATAATCCCTTCGTCTCGCACGCATTTCTGAAAGCGCTCGAAGACTCCCGCGCCGTAGGCGGCAGGAGCGGCTGGCTTCCGCGCCATCTCATTCTCGAAGACGACAACGGCGAGATCACCGCGGCCGCGCCCGCATATCTCAAGTCCCATAGTCAGGGCGAATACGTATTCGATCACGGCTGGGCCGAAGCCTACGAGCAGGCCGGCGGGCGCTATTACCCGAAGCTCCAGATCGCCGTGCCCTTTACGCCGGTCCCCGGCCCGCGCCTTCTCGTGAAGCCGGGAGCGACCGCCTACGCCGACGAGCAGGTAATGGCGGCAGCCGCAATAGAGGCCGCGCGCATCAGCGGCCTATCATCAGTACACATGACGTTTCTGGACGAAGAGGTCGCCGGCCGCCTCCGCGCAATGGGCTTCCTGACCCGCGTGGGACAGCAGTTCCATTGGCACAACCAGGGCTACGCCTCGTTCGACGATTTCCTGGCGAGCTTGGCGTCCCGCAAACGCAAAGCGATCCGAAAAGAGCGGGAAGCGGCACTTTCGGCCGGCATAGAGATCGAGCACGTCACCGGCAAAGACATCGGCGAAGCGCATTGGGACGCGATGTTCGAGTTCTACATGGACACCGGCAACCGCAAGTGGGGCCGGCCCTACCTCAATCGCGCGTTCTTTTCGCTGCTTGGTCAGGCAATGCCCGAGCGCTGCCTCCTCGTTTTCGCCAAGCGCGAAGGCCGCTACATCGCCGGCGCCCTGAACCTCATCGGCGGCGATTGCCTCTATGGCCGCTACTGGGGCGCCATCGAGCACCATCCGGCGCTACATTTCGAGGTCTGCTACTATCAGGCGATTGAATACGCGATCACTCACGGTCTGCCGCGCGTTGAGGCGGGTGCACAGGGCGACCACAAGCTGGCGCGCGGCTACCTGCCCGTCAAAACCTACTCCGCCCATTGGCTAGCCGACCCGGCGCTGGAGCGCGCCGTTGAGCGTTTCCTGAAGCAGGAGCGCGCCGCCGTTTCCCGGATCAATGCCGACTTGACCGAGATGGGCCCCTATCGCAAAGACGGAAGCTGAAGCGGCGCCCGGCAGGCGGCGGCCGCCCGTCGAGCCCGGTGGAAAAACATCATGTCGTACGATCCAAACAACATCTTCGGAAAGATCCTGCGCGGCGAAATTCCGTGTCACAAAGTCTACGAGGATGCCGATGCGATCGTCTTCATGGACGTGATGCCCCAATCACCGGGCCACGCGCTGGTCCTGCCCAAAGCCCCATCGCGCAATCTGCTGGACGCCGACCCTGCCGTCCTCGCCAAGATCATTCCGCTCGTCCAGAAAGTAGCCGTCGCCGCGAAGACGGCATTCGCGGCTGACGGCATCAGCATCGCGCAATTCAACGAGCCGGCCGGCGGCCAGACCGTCTTCCACCTGCACTTCCACGTCATTCCCCGCTACGAGGGCCAGCCCTTGAAAACGCACGCGCGGAACATGGAAGAAGGCCCGGTCCTCGCCGCGAACGCCGAGAAGCTCAAGGCCGCACTGGGCGCTTGAACGGCAAAGCTATCCGGCAGGCTTGAGATAACGCCTGAGGGCGCGGCTGGCGCCCCAGACGGCGAAGATCACTACAATGAGGATCAGAAGCATCTGCGCCGTAGCGGCCGTGAATTCATTGGCGGCGATAACGTCGATCGCGATGACGAGGCCCACCAGAATGCCGATCGCGGCCGGCGCATTGACGCCCGCGCCGAACCAGCCGGACAAGCCTCCGAGCAGCATAGCGGCTATCCAGATCACCCGGCCTCCCCCGCCAACCGGCCCCCATAAAAAAAACGGCCCGACAATCGCCGGGCCGTTTGAAATCTTGCTACTCGTCTTTCTTCTTACGCGGCACGCTTGGCACCGCACCGGAGCCGTTGGGCTTATCGCCCTTGTCCTTCGGACCCGGCAGCGCCTTCTTCGGCGTCGCGTCGGCCAGAACCGGCTGCGGAAGATCCTCGTCCTCGTCGTCGACCTCTTCGTCTTCCGGAGTCTTGACCTTCTTGGAAGGATCAAGCGGCAGGAAGTCGAAGGCCAACTCGCGGTCGGGACCCTTGCCCGAGACGAGAACCTTCACCGTTCCACCATTCTCGAGGCGCCCAAACAGGAGTTCCTCGGCGAGCGGCTTCTTGATGTGCTCCTGGATCACGCGAGACAGCGGCCGTGCGCCGAACTTCTCGTCGTAACCCTTCTCCGCCAGCCACCGCGTCGCCTCATCCGACAGCTCGATGGTCACGCCGCGATCTGCAAGCTGCGCTTCGAGCTGGAAGATGAACTTCTCGACGACCTGCGAAATGATCTCGGGCGATAGGCCCGAGAACGGCACGATCGCATCGAGACGGTTGCGGAACTCCGGCGTGAAGAGCTTGGTCACGGCCTCCGAATCCTCTCCTTCCCGCTTGACGCGGTTGAAGCCCATCGGCGGCTTGGCCATGTCGGACGCGCCCGCGTTCGTCGTCATGATGAGGACGACGTTGCGGAAGTCGACCGACTTGCCGTTGTGATCCGTCAGCTTGCCGTGGTCCATCACCTGCAAGAGGATGTTGAACAGATCGGGATGCGCCTTCTCGATTTCGTCGAGCAGCAGCACGGAGTGCGGATGCTGATCGATTCCATCGGTGAGAAGGCCGCCCTGATCGAAGCCGACGTAGCCCGGAGGCGCGCCGATCAGACGCGAGACCGTGTGCTTCTCCATGTATTCCGACATGTCGAAGCGCAGAAGCTCCACGCCCATCAGGTTCGCGAGCTGCTTGGCGACCTCGGTTTTGCCGACGCCGGTTGGACCTGAGAACAGGTAGCAGCCGATCGGCTTCTCGGGCTCGCGCAAACCGGCACGTGCCAGCTTGATCGCGCTCGAGAGCGCCTCGATCGCCTTGTCCTGACCGAAGACGAGCCGCTTCAAGTCG
>Ga0180218_1001481_pt1 | contig 13967 bp, 10 predicted proteins | sample eDN3rd37CKraftBY_FD_151334 | JGI IMG/M metagenome (GOLD analysis project Ga0180218, IMG submission 151334) | Enriched backyard soil microbial communities from Emeryville, California, USA - eDNA 3rd pass 37_C Kraft BY (version 2) (version 2) | ecosystem: Environmental > Terrestrial > Soil >...
ACCCCGAGCTGGTGCGCAAGTTCATCCAGACCACGCTGAAGGCGGCCGAAATCGCCGCGAACGACAAGACCAAGCGCGACGACGCCCTGCTGGAGTTCTATCCCAACATCGACGCCGAACTCATCCGCGGCAACTCCGACAGGCTGGTGGCTTCGGTGCTGACCCGACCGCGCTTTACCGAAGAAGAGTTCGACACGCTGCAGGCCGACACACTGGCGCTCGAACCCGATCTCAAGCCCATTTCCTACGACGCCTTCAATCCGGATTTTCTCGGTAAATGACGGGCGGCGCACGCAAGAAGGCGGCCAAGCCCGCCTTCCCGGGCACCACGAAAACCGCAGTCCGCCTGGCCATTGACCGGCTGGCGCTGCTGGCCGTGGTGCTCGTGCTATGGGAGGCCGCCGCCGTGTGGCTGATCGACCCGCTGTGGATAGGCCAGCCCAGCCTGGTGGCGGCCCGACTGTGGCAGCTGGCGATTTCCGGCGAACTGTGGCGCCATGCCTGGACGACCCTGCTCGAGGCGGGCCTGGGCCTGCTGCTGGCCTTTGCCGTGGGAGTACCCATAGGCATACTCATGGCACGCTCGAAGTATGGCGCGGCGGTGGCCGAGCCCTACGTGATGGCGCTGTACAGCATGCCGCGCGTGGCCCTGGCGCCCCTGTTCATCATCTGGTTCGGCATCGACCTGTTCTCGAAGGTGATGATGGCGTTTTCCATCGTGGTGTTCATCTTCATCCTGAACATCCATGAAGGCCTGAAGACGGTGGACAAAGACATTGTCGACCTGTTCCGCACCATGCGCGCGCCCACGCCCTACCTGATACGCAAGGTGCTGGTTCCCTGGATCGAACCCTGGATCATCGCCTCGATGCGGCTGGCCATCGGCTCGGCCCTCATCGGGGCCATCGTGGGTGAACTGATCGGCTCCAGCAGGGGCCTGGGCTGGTACATTGAAAACAGCGCCGGCCGGCTCGACACCGTAGGCGTGTTCGCCGGCCTGGTCGTGCTGGTCGCCATCGCGGCGCTGGCCAACGCGGGCGTGGGCTGGCTCGAGCGGCGCAGGCTCGGATGGAGAAACGCATGATCGCAGCCACGACGCCCTCGTCGGGCCACATCGCCTTCAAGGGTATACGGGTGCGCTTTCCGTCCTCGGCCGGCCAGGACGTGCTGGTGATGGACGGCTTCAACCTCGAGATTCCGGCCGGCCAGTTCGTGGCCATCGTGGGCCCCAGCGGCTGCGGCAAGTCCACGCTGCTGCGCGTGCTGTCGGGCCTGGTGGACGCCGACGCGGGCACCGCGCTGATAGATGGCCTGACCGCCGAAGAAACCACCGAGCGCATCGGCTTCATGTTCCAGCGAGACACCCTGCTGCCCTGGGCCTCGGTGCAGGACAACATCGCCATCGGCCTGGAACTGGCGCATGCGCCGGCCGCCACGGCCAAAGAGCGCATCCGCGAGTTGATCGACTTCCTGAAACTGACGGGCTTCGAGCGCAACATGCCGCATCAGCTTTCGGGCGGCATGCGCCAGCGGGTCTCGCTGGGCCGCCTGCTGGCCTACGACCCCGACATCTTCCTGATGGACGAGCCTTTCGGGGCGCTCGACAGCCAGACCAAGGCGGTGATGGGCCGCGAGCTGCTGCGCATCTGGGAAAGGCACCAGCGCACCGTGCTGTTCGTCACCCACGACATCGAAGAAGCCGTAACGCTGTCCGACCGGGTGATCGTGCTTTCGCCCCGCCCCGGCACCATAAGGCTGGACCTTTCCATAGACCTGCCGCGGCCCCGCGATCCCAGGCTTTTACGCAAGGAACCGGCCTATATCGACTACGTCGACCGCATCTGGCGCGAGATCGACGCCGGCGCCCCTGTGCAAGACTAGTGTCCCGTTTGACTAATACGAATATAAGTGCACAAACTAATCAAACGGGACACTAGGACCCCCGGTCAACATTAAGCGAGAAACGACATGAGCAAACCCCAGGCAAGCATGGTCCTTGCGGTTCCCGACCTGATTTCCACCTCGTACTTTCCAGCCGTCTCGGCGGTGCAGTTGGGCGTCTTCCAGGAAGAAGGCCTGGATGTAAGGCTCGAGCGCATCTCGCCGGTGAACCGCTGCATGGAGGCCTTGCGCGACGGCAGCATCCAGTTCGCCGCGGCGTCGGCCCACGCCCTGCCGGCGGCGTTTCCCGAGTGGAAAGGCGCACGGCTGCTGGCGGCGCTTTCGCAGAACATGTACTGGTTCCTGGTGCTGCGCAAGGGCCTGCAGGCAAAGAAAGGCGACATCTCGGCGGTAAAGGGCCTGCATATCGGCGCCGCGCCCTGGGTCGACGCGGGCCTGAAGAAGCTGCTGGCCGACGCAGGCATCGATGAAGAACGCGACGGCGTGAAGATAGGCCCGGTGCCCGGCGCTTTTCTGGGCGACAACATGAACTTCGGCGTGGCCGCCGCCAAGGCGCTCGAGGCGGGCCTGATCGACGGCTTCTGGGCCAACGGCATGGGGGCCGAAGTGGCGGTGCGCAGCGGCGCGGGCGACGTGGTGATCGATGCGCGGCGCGGTGACGGCCCGCCCCAGGCCCGAGGCTACACTTTTGCAGCCCTGGTGTGTTCCGACGCCTTCATCCAGGCCAGGCCCGAGGCCGCGGCGGCTGCCGTGCGCGCCCTGGTCAAGACCCAGCAACGCCTCAAGGCCGACCCCGGCCTGGCCTCCAAGGCCACGCAAGATATTTTCCCCGCCGAGCAAACAGCCCTCATACAAGAGCTGATCGAGCGCGACCTGCCCTTTTATTCAGCCGAGATCTCGCGCCGGACGGTAGACAGCCTGAACGACTTCCAGGCCGCAATGGGGCTGGTAAAGGCCCCTGTTGCCTATGAAGACGCCGTGGCCACCCAATATGCGGACCTGTGGCAATAGAACCCCGATGCGACTGCGCGCGCGCATGGACCTGAACAGGTGCAGCCGCAAAGCCTCGGTGCCTGCAACGGGCTCAACGAACAAGAGGACCTGGGCGACGAGCGCGGCCGCAGCCGCTGTGCCCGCTGGATGGCAGGCCTATAGCCTTAGCAAGGCCACGATGCCAACGAGCGCCAGGTAGGGGCCGAAGCTGAATGCTTCCCCGGCCTGCATGCGCCCCGCCAGGCGGCGCAGCAGGGCCACAGCCAACGCCATCAGCGAGGCGATCAACACCACCCACGGCAGCGGCGCCCAGCCCAGCCAGGCGCCCAGGGCCGCCAGCAGCTTGAAGTCGCCGTTGCCCATGCCCTGCCGCCCCGTCAGCAACAGGAAGGCGCCACAGATGAGCCACAGCGCCATATACCCCCCGGCTGCGCCCAGCACCGAGTCGGCCAGGGGCGAGAACGCGCCGCCCAGGTTTACGAGCAGGCCCAGCCATAGCAGCGGCAAGGTCAGCAGGTCGGGCAGGAAGCCGGTTTCTGCGTCTATCCATGCCAGCGCCAGCAGGGCCACGGCATACACAATGGCAGCTACCGCGGCCGGCGTGGCGCCGAAGCGCCAGGCGCACAGCAGCCCCAGCACAGGCCCCGCCACCCAGAACAGCATGCGGTAGAAACGATGGGAAAGCGATGCCTGGGCAGGCAACTGCGGGTCGAGGCTGCGGGGCAGGCTGTAGGCCAGGCGGTCCAACGGCAGGCAAAGTGCCAGGGCAAAGGCCGCCCCGGCCAGCAGCGCGGCCCAGGGCTCAAGATTCAACGGCGTCCACATAATGGGCGGCTTTCCCGAACTGACTCGAAGTTTTTCATGGCTGAGGGCTATACGCCGCTTGCTTGTTGTGGGCGAGCGCCGCAGCTGAAACCGCCGCCGACGCCACTTGATCCGCCAGGACCCGCGGCTGCAAGAAGGTCGCAACCCGGTCGCAAACGGGAGCATACCGTGTATGCAGGCACTTCGGCCCTGATCGCAGCAACATTGTCCAGCCTGGCGGCTGGACAGCGGCTGGCCTACTTGGCGGTGTGCGCGGCCACCTGTGCCGTGGGCGCCGCTGCGTCCTTGACCAGGCGGAAGCCCACGTGCGACATGGGGCTGTAGGGGTCGGAGCCGCGCCGCGCGCTGGGCCGGTATGAGAGGCAATAGCTTTCATTGCACAGGAAGGAGCCGCCCCGTATGACCCGCTTGGGCGCATCCAGTGGAACGCCGGGGTCGGAGGGGTCGAACGCTTGCGCCGGCCCTTGCGGATCGACGATGGGTGTTGTGGCCTTGGCCTGCTTGCTGAAGTAATCGGCGCCGTACCAGTCGGCCACCCATTGCCAGGCGTTGCCTGTCATGTCATACAGACCATAGCCGTTGGGCGGAAAGGTTTTTGCCGGCACCGTGCCTTCGGCTCCGCCGGCCTTGGGGCTGACCACGGGAAAGGTGCCCTGCTGCTTGCTGTCCCAATAGTTGGCCATGGGCTTGCCGTCCGGCGAAAGCTCGTCGCCCCAGACATAGGTGGCCTGTTCCAGCCCGCCGCGCGCCGCGTATTCCCATTCGGCCTCGGTGGGCAGGCGCTTGCCTGCCCATTTTGCGTAGGCCTGCACGTCTTCATAGCTGACCTGCACCACGGGATGGTCGCCCTTGCCCTCGATGGTGCTGCCCGGCCCCTGCGGGTGGCGCCAGTCGGCGCCCGGAACGTAGCGCCACCATTGCGAATAATCGCGCAGGTCGACGGGGCCGCTGGTGCCCACGAACACCATGGCGCCCGGCACCAGTACATCGTCGGGCGGCTTGGGAATGCCGGGCGGCAACTGCACGCGTATGGTCTCCCAGTCGGGCTTTTGCTCGGCGGTGGTGACATAGCCTGTCTGGCGCACGAACTCGGCGAATTCGTCGTTGGTAACGTGGGTTACGTCCATCCAGAATCCTTTCACGCTTACCGCATGAGCGGGCTTTTCGTTGGCCTGGGCCAGCTTGCTGTCGCTGCCCATCTGGAAGGAGCCGGGGGGTATCCAGGCCATGCCGCCGGGTGTGGTGACGCCATCGCCCAATACGACGACGGGTTCGGCCGGCACAGGCGGCGAAGACTTGTGCCAGGCCAGTGCCGCCGCGGCGCCGGCCGCAACCACAATCAAGGCGGCGCCACCCGCCAACAGCCACTTCCGGCGTGATGCTTTAGTAGATTGCATAAGTACGTTCGCAGGTCTTGCCCAGGTTGTTTTGAATGACGTCGCCGTCAATAGAATTGGTAAAGCCGTCTCGCGTGCCGCCCACAATGGCATCGTAGACGCTGGAGAGCCCCCACTGCTGTGCAATGCGAGCCCAGTTCTTGAGATCTTCGCCATCGACCACGCCGTCGATGTTGCCGTCGCCGGGGCAATGCGGCTCGGAAGCCATGATTTCGTCGAGTTTTGCCGCAAGTTCGTCATAAACCGCCAGCGTGCCCGCGTTCTTGGGCGGAAGCAGATTGCGATCGGGCGTATCGAGCAGCGGCACGGGCGCTGCCTGGTTGACCTGGAACAGTTCTTCAAACTGCTCTTGCTTGAAGTCGTCAGTGTCGGACAGGTATACCTGGCGACTGCTGCGCACCAGCTTGTAGTCATCGTTGCGTATCGCCACAGATGTTTCGGCCAGGATGTCGATCACGGGCTTGTTGTGCTTGAACAGCGCCTGGTTCACCTCGGCGCAGCTTGCGTAGCCCTTGCCCCCGTTGTCGATGACGCCCGAATCGGGCTCGTAGCCTGGCCCCCACCACACGCCTTGCGTGTCTTCGCAGATATCCTTGCTCATGGGGATCTGGGTGCAGGTGCTGCTGACGACGCAGGGGCTGTTCTTGACGCCATTGGCCTGCTCGTTCAGGCCCGCCATGGCGAAGTTGATGCTGCGCAGGCTGGCCTGCCCCGGGTCGGTCAGGTAAGGCAGGATGCCCACCGAATCGAGGGTGCGGGGCACTTCTTTGTGCACGTCGATACCAGCCAGTTCGCCGAAGAACTGGAACAGATCGACGACGTTGACCATGTGATCCACCTCGCGGCCGGCCTGCTCTACCTGCGGCCCGGCGATGATGAGCGGGTCCCATACGCCGGTCTGGTAGGCCGTGCCCTTGGCCTGGTTGGGGATGAAGGGCTGTTTCACGGCGACGGCCAGCGTCCCGTTGTCGCCCACAATGACGATGACGGTGTTCGAGGCCTTGGGGTCGTAGTTCAGGCTGCCGTCTTCGTTGCGCGTGGCGATGCCGGTTTCAACCAACACCCGGCCAAACTCGCTGTCCAGCGCTTCGGTCATGCGGTTCTGTATAAGGCGGCCCTCGGCCGTGTTGCTGCAATCCAGCGCGTCGGAAGCAGGCAGCTGGTTGGCCAGCATTTGCCTGGGCGGCTGCTGCCAGGGCGTGTGGGCGGAACTGAAGCTGAGCGTGGCCATCCAAGGCTTGCCCGACGAACGCGAATTGATCCATTCAATGGCCGAGTCGGCCTCGATGCGCGCGCGATAGCCGCGCGACCGCGGGTCGGAAAGCGGCACCACTTCCACATCGCCGTTTTCAATAACGGTAAGCGGCGAGACATAGTGCGCGTTGGCCAGGTTGAACTTAAGCGGCACGGACGGCGTGCCGCAGCTGGCGTTGGGTACGAAGATGCCGCCCGAATCCACGCACTGCAGGCCGGGGGCATCTTCCTTGGCCGAGCTTTGCGTGATGACGGTACAACTTTCATCGGGCTGGTAGCAGGCGCCCGTGTCGGCCCCACCCTTTACGTTCTTGCCCGGTACAAAGCCGCACATATAGGTTTTTTCCGGGGCGACCCCGCCTGCCGTGGTGTCGATGGATTCGGGCAGACCGGCGATCCAGCCATAGAAGTAGTCCCAGCCCAGCACCGCCGGCATGGAGTTCTCTTGCTCGACGTTGTCGGGGCCGGCCAGGTGGAACTTGCCGAACAGGCCGTTTTCATAGCCCGCCTTCTTGAGCACCTGGGGTATGGCGGTTTCGTACGGCGAAAGCTGGGCGTTGGCCAAGTCGTTGGGCCCGATCGCCTGGTAGATGTGCGTTCGAAACGGATAGCGGCCCACGAACATGGCTGCGCGCCCCGGAGAGCACTCGGGCATGGACCAGGTGTTGCGAAAGCGTATGCCGGCCTCGGCCACGGCATCGATGTTGGGCATGTGGGGCGGCAGGTCGCCGCCATAGCCGAAGGACTTCATCTGGTCGATGCCGACGTCGTCCATGATGACGAACAGAATGTTGGGCGCCTTGGCGGTATCGTCAGAGCCACCGCTGCTGCCGCATGCGGTAAGGGCCAGGGTGCAAAGGCTGGTCGCAAGCAAGGTGAATGCGGTCCTGGTCACTGCATCATCCTCCTGATGTAGGGCCCCGACGCGTTTGGAACTGCTGCGGCACAAGCCGGAATAAAGAGTCCGCACATGAGTGCGGGCAAGGCCCGCAGGGCGGGCGGGCCTTGCGGCACGGCATCAATAGATGCTGTAGGTGTGTTCGCAGGTCTTGTTCAGATTGCTCTGTATGACCTGCTCGTCTTTGTTGTCGGTGAGCCCATCGCGATACTGCGGGGTCGGGAAGTCGTACACGCTGGACTTGCCCCAGCTGAGCGCGATCTTGCCCCAGTTGGCAAGGTCTTGCGCATTGACGACGCCGTCTATATTGCCGTCGCCCGGGCATGGCGGGTTCGAGGCCAGCATGTCGTCGAGCTTGGCGCGCAGGTCTTTGCGGATGGCCTCGAGTTCGGGGTCGGTCGTGGGCAGCAGGTTTTTGTCTGCCGTGTCGAGCAGCGGCACAGGCGCGGCCTGGTTCACCTCGAACAGCTCTTCGGTGCTGATCTTCTTCTGCGAGTCAGTGTCCGGGTCGTAGTCGACGCTGGCGTTGACCACCAGCTTGTAGCGCTCGTTGCGGATGGCCACGCTGGATTCAGGCACAAGGGTAAGCATGGGCTTGCCCTTGCCGTACAGCGCTTCGTTCACATCGGCGCAAGTGGCATAGCCCGCACCGACAGGGTCGGTGTCTATGACCGATGCATCGGTATAGCCTTCTCCCCAGTACACGCCCAGGTTGTCTTCGCACACGCTCTTGGACGTGGGAATGACGGTGCAGGCCGTCGTCATCACGCAAGGACCGTTGCGGCCGCCGTTGGCCTGCTCGTTCAAGCCGCCCATGGTGAAGTTGATAGTGCGCAGGCTGCCCTGCCCGGGGTCGGTAAGATAAGGCAGGATGCCGACCGAATCGATGGTGTGCGGCACTTCTTCGTGGGCATCAAGGCCGGCCAGTTCGCCGAAGAACTGGAACAGGTCGACCATGTTGACCATATGATCGACCTCGCGGTCGGGCTGTGCCACTTGCGGCCCGGCGATGATGAGAGGGTCCCATACGCCGGTCTGGTAGGCGGTGCCCTTGGCACGGCTGGGGTCGAAAGGCAGCTTCACGGCGGTGGCCAGCGAGCCGTTGTCGCCCACAATGACAATGACGGTGTTCGAGGCCTTGGGGTCGTAGTTCAGGCTGCCGTCTTCGTTGTACTTGGCGATGCCGGTTTCGACCAGCAGGCGGCCGAACTCGGTGTCCATGGCTTCGATCATGCGGTCCTGGATAACGCGCACGCCCAGCGCGCTGTCTTCGTCGCCGTTGGTGCAGCTAAGCGCGTCAAGCGGGCTGGCGCCGCTTGGAAGCAACGGCACCAGGTCTTTGGGCGGTTGCTGCCAAGGCGTGTGCGCGGCGCTGTAGCTTACGGTGGCCATCCAGGGCTTGTCGGACGGACGGGCATTGATCCACTCGATGGCGGCGTTGGTCTCGATGGTGGTGCGATAGCCGCGGGCGCGCGGGTCATCGAGTTCGACCTTTTCAGTCTCGCCGTTCTCGATGATGACCAGGGGCGACACGTAATAGGCGTTCTCGCGATTGAAATTGGGCGTGAAGGTCGGCGTGCCGCAGGTGGTGTCGGGGTCGAAGACCCCGCCCGACGCGATGCACTGCAGGCCCGCCGCGTCTTCAAGAAGCGGATTGCTGGTGATGACCTTGCAGCTTCCGTCGGGCTGATAGCAGGCGCCGGTATTGGCGCCGAGGGGTTGGTGATCGCCGGGAACGAAACCGCACATATACGTGCCTTCTTTGGCATAGCCGCCGGCGGTGCTGTCATTGGACCCGGGCAGCCCGCCTATCCAGCCGTAGAAATAGTCCCACCCCAGCACGCTGGGCGTGGAGTTTTCAGCCTGGTTGTTCTCGGGGCCGCCCAGGTGGAACTTACCGAACATGCCGCTTTCGTAGCCCGCCTTCTTGAGCAGCTTGGGTGCGGTGACGTCGTACGGCGACAAATGAGAAGTTGCCAGGTCGTTGGGGCCTATAGCCTGGTTGATGCCGGTGCGCAGCGGATACCGGCCCACGAACATGGCCGCGCGGCCTGGAGAGCACTCGGGCATGGACCAGGTATTGCGAAAGCGCACGCCGGCATGGGCCACGGCGTTGATGTTGGGCAATATGGGGAACATCTTTCCGCCATAGCCGAAGACCTTCATCTGGTCGATGCCGACGTCGTCCATGATGACGAACAGAATATTGGGCCCCGCCGCCGTGTCGTTGCTCGACCCTCCTCCGCTGCCACAACCCGCAAGAGCAAGCGCGGCTAATCCCGCCGCAACCAAGGCTGGTTTTGTTCTTTTCAATTTTGTCTCCGGTAGGAAGGCGATACAGCTGTCGACCAGCCGCTCAAATTGCTAAGAAGGGTAACAGATATCGTTCATAGGGCGAAAGTTAATTTTCGGCGACACGGATGCTGCGCAGCAGCAAATTTGTCGGGCATCCGCAAGCGTAAATGAACACCTGCCGCGCCCCGGGCGACTCGGTGGAGACAGCTTGGTAGGGACAGGAACACCGATTGCTGGCGTCAAGCCCATTGACAAGAAATGCCGGCGCCGCCCCGAAGCAGTAAGTTGCGGGACGGCAGGCGGCCCGGCGCGAAGAATGGAGGCGGGATGGCCTGGATAAAGGCTTTGCACATCGTGGCGATTGTGTTCTGGAGCGCTTCGTTGATCTACCTGCCCATTCTGATGGCCGGCCACAGCCCCCGCCTGTCCGACCCCAGGTATTTGCGCTTGCACGGCATGGTGCGCAATCTGTATATATGGATCGCCTCGCCCTTCGCCCTTCTGGCCATCGCCAGCGGAACGGCCCTGATACCCCTGCGTGAAGTGACGGCCCCCTGGTTCGCCCTGAAGCTGCTTTTCGTGGCGGCGCTTGCCATCATCCATGCCCGTTGCGGCATCATCCTGGCCAAACAGAGCCACCGGGCCGAACGCGCCAACGCCTTGGTGCGCGTAATGCGCATCGTCCTGCCCATCGTGCTGTTTCCTTGCGTGCTGTGGCTGGTGCTGGCCAAGCCGCGCCTGGCGCCCTTGTCTGAACCGCCCGCGCTCAGGCTTCTTTCACACCGACCCGTTCTTCAAACACCAGCTTGCCGCCCAGCCAACCCGCCGCCGACACCAGCAGCAAGCCCAGAAAAGACAGGGCCATGCCCAATGGGTACAGCGCGGCGACCGGATCGGACAGTCGCATGAACCAGTTCAGGAAAGCGACCGAGAGCAGCATCACCGCCACCACGAAGTGGCTCCAGGCGGCCGCGCGGCGGCGGATTGAACGGATGATGAGCAGCTCGGCCGCGCCGATCAGGCCCGCGACCACCCCCATGAAGGTGCCGGCGCCCAATAGCCACAGCGATAGGCGGGCCCAGAAATCGTCGGCCGTGAACAGAAAGGCCAGGTCGGTGGCCAGTGCGGTAATGAGGAAGGCAATGGGAAAAGGCACGACCATGGGATGCATGGGATGGCTGCCCAGGGCCACGGCCGTGTGCGTCTGCTTGGGTTTGCGCCGCCAGAATGCCTTCATCGTTTTCGTCCTTTCGCGCTTCAGGAAGACGCGCCAGCAAATGGCATGCCTTGCCCGCGGGCATTCAACGCTGCGCCGTTGCTGGCTTGCAGCGACGGCCGCCATGCTGGCCGGATGCGACCGCACTCCCCTCTCGGCATTGAATCCCGCCAGCGAGCAGGCAGACCATATCGCCGACGTGTGGCAGGCCATGGCCTGGGGAAGCCTTTCCGTCCTGCTGATGATGCTGGCCCTGGTGTTCCTGGCGATACGCGCGCGCTCGAGCGGCCGGCCGGGACGCCGCCCGCTGTGGCTGCTGCTGGGCGGAGGGATTCTGTTTCCCCTTAGCGTGATGGCCGCGCTGCTCGCCTATGCCTACCTGGCTGCACCGGCGCAGGGCGCGCCGGCCTATCGCGTACAGGTGACGGGCCACAGATGGTGGTGGGAAGTACGCTATCCCCAGGCTTCGGGCGCGGCGCGCTATTCGATCAATGTGCTGCACGTGCCGCTAGGCGTCCCGGTGTCGATCGAGCTTACCGCCTCGGACGTGATACACAGCTTCTGGGTGCCCCGGCTGGGTGGCAAGATGGACGCGATCCCGGGCCGGATCAACACGCTGGTCTACACCCCCGGCGAAGCGGGCGTCTTCCGGGGCCAATGCGCCGAGTACTGCGGCACCGGCCATGCCGCCATGCCGTTTCAGGTGGTGGTGCACGACAAGGACGATCTTTCCGGCGTGCTTGCCTCGCTGCCCACCCGACGCCCGGTGTCTCCATGACGGAAGCGCCCGATACCCGAACCCTGCACGAAGCCCTGGACGCGCACTGGCGCTCGCCATCGGGATGGCGCGGCATGTCGGCGGTCAACCACACCGCCATGGGGCGGCGCTTCATGGCGGCGGCCCTGTGCTTCTTCCTGGTGGGCGGAGTGCTGGCCATGCTGATACGCGCACAGCTGGCCACTTCGCACAGCGGCTATCTGGACAGCGAACTGTACAGCCAGATATTCACCATGCACGGCACGGTGATGATGTTTCTGTTCGCCATTCCCATGCTGGAGGGATTCGCCTTCTACCTGCTGCCCAAGATGCTCGGGGCGCGCGACCTGGCGTTTCCACGGCTGGGCGCCTACGCCTGGTGGTGCTACCTGTTCGGCGGCCTGATACTGATGGCCGGCATGGCGCTGGGCCTGGCGCCCTCGAGCGGATGGTTCATGTACACGCCGCTGGCCGGCAGCCGGTACACGCCCGGCATCAACAGCGACATATGGCTGATAGGGGTTACCTTTGCCGAAATCTCGGCGCTGTGCGGCGCGGTCGAATTGATCGCCACCATACTCAAGATGCGGGCGCCCGGCATGAGCCTGGCGCGCATGCCGGTGTTTGCCTGGTACATGCTGGTGACCGCGGGCATGATACTGGTCGGTTTCCCGCCTCTTATTTTGGGCAGCATATTGCTCGAGCTCGAGCGGGCCTTCGGCCTGCCCTTCTTCACGGTGGAGCTGGGCGGAGACAATCTGCTTTGGCAGCACCTGTTCTGGATGTTCGGCCATCCCGAGGTCTACATCATCTTCCTGCCCGCCGCCGGCATGGTGTCCACGCTCGTACCCACCTTTGCACGGCACCCCCTGGTGGGTCACGCCTGGGTGGTGAACGCGGTGGTGGCCATGGGTTTCCTCAGTTTCGGCCTATGGGTGCACCATATGTTCACCGTGGGCATTCCGCAACTGAGCCTCGCGCTGTTCTCGGCGGCCAGCATGCTGGTGGCCCTGCCCACGGCCATACAGTTCTTCGCGTGGATAGCCACGCTGTGGTCGGGCCGCGTGCGCCTGCGCCTGCCCATGCTGTACCTGGGGGGCTTCCTTGTGATCTTCGTGCTGGGCGGCCTGACCGGCGTAATGGTGGCGCTCGTTCCCTTCAATGTGCAGGTGCATGACACCCACTTCGTCGTCGCCCACATGCACTACGTGCTGATAGGCGGCGCGGTGTTCCCGCTGATGGCGGCCGCCTACTACTGGATGCCGCACCTGTCGGGGCGCATGCCTTCGGCCCGCCTGGGGTCCGCAGCGTTCTGGTTCGTCTTCGTTGGCTTCAACCTTACCTTCCTGCCCATGCACCTGACCGGCCTGCTGGGCATGCCGCGACGCATCTTCACCTATGCGGCGGATACGGGCTGGGACACCCTGAACCTGCTCAGCAGCCTGGGCGGTTTCATCCAGGCGATCGGTTTCGGCCTGTTCCTCATCGACATCGTCCTGCATGCGCGCAAGGGCGGCGTGGCGAGGCGTAACCCCTGGCACGCGGGCACGCTGGAGTGGGCCATGCCCATGCCGCCGCCCTCGTACAACTTCGCAAGCATTCCGGACATCGGCAGCCGCTACCCCCTTTGGGAAGATCCGGCGCTGGGCGATAAGATCGAAGAAGGCCGCCTGTGGCTGGCGGCCTGTCCTCCGCCCACCCGGCAGACCCTGAGTGTGGACGTGGTCACCGGCGAGCCGCGCAGCGTGATCCACCTGCCCGGCCCCACCTGGATGCCCTTGTACGCCGGCATTGCGACCGGCGCCTTCTTTCTGGCCGTGCTGCTCAAGGCCTACGCGGCGGCGCTGGCGGCCGCAGCCATCGCCGTGTTGCTCTTTGCCTGCTGGGTGTGGCAACTGGCGCCGAAAGGCCGGCCGCCGCGCGTGGATGCCAGTCCCGGCGTCGAGCTGCCGGGCCATTGGGCCGCCGGCGGCTCGCCCGGATGGTGGGGCATGGCCTGTTCGCTGGCGGCCAATGCGACCTTGCTGGCCTCGCTGGTCTTCGGCTGCCTGTTCCTGAGCTTGTATGCACCCAACTGGCCGCCGCCGCGATGGCTCGAGCCCGAGCCCTGGGCGGTGGCAACGCTGGGCATCGCCCTGGCCGGGCTCGTTGCCGCAGCGCTGGCTGGGCCCGCACGCAACCGGACCGCAGCCTTGCAGACGGCGGCTGCCGCATGCGCCGCGACGGCGCTGGGCATTGTTGTTTTGCTGGTCCGCCAGCTGGGCTCGCCCAGCGAGCACGCCTATCTGGCGCTGATGCTGGTGGTTCTGGTCTATATGGCCGTTCATCTGGGCGTTGCGCTGCTCATGTGCCTGTATGCCTTGTGCCGCCGCGCCGTGCACCGGACTGCGGTATGCGACGAGGAATTGCGGGTCCAGGCGCTGTGGTCCG
>Ga0180218_1001482_pt1 | contig 13955 bp, 12 predicted proteins | sample eDN3rd37CKraftBY_FD_151334 | JGI IMG/M metagenome (GOLD analysis project Ga0180218, IMG submission 151334) | Enriched backyard soil microbial communities from Emeryville, California, USA - eDNA 3rd pass 37_C Kraft BY (version 2) (version 2) | ecosystem: Environmental > Terrestrial > Soil >...
GGGGAGAAGGTTAGGATGAGGGGCGGCGACACGCTCCACCGTCAGAATTTACCGCCGCCCCTCACCCTGACCCTCTCCCCGTAAACACGGGGAGAGGGGATTCTGTCGCGAGCGCGGAATTCACTCATCCTTCATCTGCTTGCGAATGACGGGCGTGTAGCGGTCGCCGTCGCCGGCCATGATAGCCTCGTCGAACAGCGTCGCCACGAGGTCGGCACCGCGCGCTTTGATGCCTGCCACCTTCGCGAGCTCGCGGGCATAGGAGAGGTCTTTTTGCGCATAGCGCACGGAGAACGCGCCTTCGGGATAGTCCTGCGGCAGGAGATGCTTCATGCCGTGATTGCGCAGCACGAAGCTGTCGGCCGAGCCCTTCGACATGGTCTCCAGCAGCAGTTTGCCGTCGACGCCCGAAGCCTCCGCAATCGAGAGCGCCTCGGCCACGGCCATGGTGGTCTCGAACACGACCATGTTGTTCATGATCTTCACGACCTGCCCCGTGCCCACGCCGCCGCAATGGGTGATCTCGTTGCCCATGGTCTCGAGGATCGGCTTCAGGCGCACAAACACTTCATCCGAGCCGCCGACCATGATCGACAGCGTGCCATCGACAGCCGCGCGGCGGGTGCGGGCGATCGGCGCATCGGCGAAGTCCGCGCCCTTCGCGGCGAGGTTGGCGGCGAGCGTGCGCATGAGCGCCGGTGGCGCCGTCGACATGTCCACCAGGGTCTGGCCGGCCCGCATGAGCGAGATGAGGCCCGAAGCGCCCTGCGTCACGATTTCCACCTCGCGTCCGCCCGGCAGGCACATGAGGATGAGATCCGCGGCCTGGGCGAGACCGCGCAGCGATGTCGCGATGCCGACGTTGTCGTTCTTGAGGCGCTCGAGCGGCTCCTGGCGCTGATCGAAGGCAACGACCTTCCAGCTCCCCTTGCGGGCAAGGTTCCGGCACATGGCTTCACCCATGACGCCGAGACCGATGAAGCCGATCGTCGAGATGCTCATTGATTCCTCCCGTATTCATTTCTCGGTGCGGCGCCTGGATCAGTCGCACGCACTCTTTCTATAGGGACCGTACTCGGCGAGCGCGAGCCGTTGCTGCGCCATGTAGTCCCGCTCCTCCACCAGATAGCGGGCGACTGCCCTGCGAAAGCCGGGATCGGCAATCCAATGCACGGAGTAGGTCGGGGTCGGCATATAGCCGCGCGCGAGCTTGTGCTCACCCTGAGCACCCGCCTCGACGCGCGCGAGCTTCATCGCGATCGCGATCTCGATGGCCTGGTAGTAGCAGAGCTCGAAATGCAGGAAGGGGTGATGCTCGATCGCGCCCCAATAGCGGCCGTAGAGGCAATCGCCACCGATCAGGTTGAGCGCGCCGGCGATGTACCTGTCACCGCGCCGCGCCATCACGAGTATGCAGCGCTCCGCCATCGCCGCGCCGAGCAGCGAATAGAACTTGCGATTGAGATAAGGCCGCCCCCACTTGCGGCTCCCCGTCTCCATGTAGAACTCGAAGAACGCATCCCAGTGCGCTTCGGTGATGTCGCGCCCGGTGACATGCTCGATGGTGAGACCGGGAATGCCCTGCGCCTCCGCGCGCTCCTTGCGGACGGCCTTGCGCTTGCGCGAGGCAAGGCTCGCAAGAAAATCGTCGAAGGTCGCGTAGCCCGCGTTCTGCCAGTGAAACTGCTGGTCCGTGCGCTGGAGCCAGCCGGCATCCGCGCCGATGCGTGACCACTCCTCTTCGGTCACGAACGTCGCGTGCACCGAGGAGGCGTTCGCCTCCTTGGCGAGCGCGACTGCACCGGCGAGCAGCAGTTGCTCGCGCGTTTCGCCGCCCTCGCCAGCACCAACCATGAAGCGCCGGCCCGGCACGGGCGTGAACGGCACGGCGATCTGGAGTTTGGGATAGTAGCGTCCGCCGGCCCGCTCGTAGGCCTCGGCCCAGCCGTAGTCGAAAATGTACTCGCCCTTGCTGTGGCTCTTGAGATAGCAGGGCGCGACGCCGGTGATCGCGCCCGCCTGCTCGAGTGAGAGGTGACACGGCGTCCATCCCGTGCGGCGGCCGACCGTGCCGGAGCGCTCGAGCGCCAGCAGGAAGGCGTGTGTCGTGAACGGATTGAGCGTCGCCGGGTCCGGGTTCGCGAGCGCGTCCCAGGCAGCGGCGTCGATATTCTCTATCGCGGGATGCACGCGGACGTGCGGCCCAGCACTTGCCTCAGTGCTCACCGGACCTCCTCCCTGCGCTGCCGAGGAGGACAATAGTCCTCGGCCAACAAAAAAAGCGCCGCGAACGTGGCACGTCCGCGGCGCCATTGTCGAGATCAGAAGATATTACTTCTCCTCGTCGCCGCCACCCTCGCGGCGCTTCAGAGCAGCCTTGAAGATATCGCCGAGCGAAGCGCCCGAGTCCGTCGAGCCGTACTGGGCGACGGCCTGCTTCTCTTCCGCGATCTCGAGGGCCTTGATCGACACCTGGATGCGCCGCGTCGTCTTGTCGACGCTGATCACCGCCGCATCGACCTTGTCGCCGACATTGAACCGCTCAGGCCGCTGCTCGGAGCGGTCGCGCGAGAGGTCCGAACGCTTGACGTAGGTCGTGATGTCGGTGTCGGCAATGCGCACCTGGATGCCGTTCGCCTCGACAGCGATGACCTCGCAGGTGACCGGGTCGCCCTTCTTGAACTTGGCGATCGTGTCGAGCGGGTCGCCGGCGACCTGCTTGATGCCGAGCGAGATGCGCTCCTTGGCGCTGTCGACATCGAGCACCACGGCTTTGACCATGTCGCCCTTCTTGTAGTCCTTGATCGCCTCGTCGCCCGACTTGTTCCAGTCGAGGTCGGAGAGATGGACCATGCCGTCGACGCCACCGTCGAGCCCGATGAACAGGCCGAACTCGGTGATGTTGCGGACCGGACCCTCGACGATCGAACCCTTCGGGTGCGTCGTGAGGAAGCCGTCCCACGGATTTTCCTGCGTCTGCTTGAGACCGAGGCTGATGCGGCGCTTGTTGGGATCGACCTCGAGCACCTGCACATCCACCTGCTGGCTCGTCGAAACGATCTTGCCGGGGTGCGTGTTCTTCTTGGTCCAGCTCATCTCCGAGACGTGGATCAGGCCCTCGACGCCCGGCTCCAGCTCCACGAATGCACCGTAGTCGGCGATGTTCGTGATCGTGCCGGTGAAGCGCGCGCCGACCGGATACTTCGCCTCGATGCCCTGCCAGGGATCGGACTGGAGCTGCTTCATGCCGAGGCTGATGCGCTGCGTGTCCGGATTGATGCGGATGATCTGCACCTTCACGGTATCGCCGACGTTGACGACATCGCTCGGATGATTGACGCGGCGCCATGCCATATCGGTGACGTGCAGCAGGCCGTCGATGCCGCCGAGGTCGATGAACGCACCGTAATCGGTGATGTTCTTGACCACGCCGTCGATGACCTGACCTTCGGCGAGACGGGCGACGATTTCCGTCCGCTGCTCGGCACGCGTCTCCTCGAGCACCGAGCGGCGCGAGACGACGATGTTGCCGCGGCGGCGGTCCATCTTGAGGATCTGGAACTGCGTCGGCACGTTCATGAGCGGGCCGATGTCGCGCACCGGACGGATGTCCACCTGCGAGCCCGGCAGGAACGCCACGGCACCGTCGAGGTCGACCGTGAAGCCGCCCTTGACCTTGTTGAAGATGACGCCCTCGACCTTCTCGCCGGCCTCGAACTTCTTCTCGAGACGGGTCCAGCTCTCCTCGCGGCGCGCCTTGTCGCGTGAGAGGACGGCCTCACCGAGCGCATTCTCGACGCGCTCCAGGTAGACCTCGACCTCGTCGCCGACCTTCAGCTCGCTGTTGCGGCCGGAGGCGCCGAACTCCTTCAGCGCGACGCGGCCTTCCATCTTGAGGCCGACGTCGATCACGGCGAGATCCTTCTCGATGGCCGTGATCTTGCCCTTGACGACCTGGCCCTCGAAGGCGCCGTTGCCGCCGGAAAGGCTTTCGTTCAGCAAGGCCTCGAAGTCGGCCCGCGAGGGATTCATTTCATTGGGCGCAGCAGTGGTTGTCATTCAGGCTCCATTCGTTTGAATGCGGGATACGGGCGATCGGGACCGTGGTCCGCCGCCCGCGTGTTCGAAGTCGGAACGCCGCTTGTGGGATGGTCCGCGCCAGCCAAATGGCTCAGCGCCGCACCCTGAAGCGAGCGTTGTTGTTCTGGCTTTTTTGCTCTGACGCCGGCGCCGGAGGGCAAGGCCCGCAGCTCTGGATTTGGTCCGCCATTTCAGCGGACCGGGCTGGCTGATCTTCCTCTTGATCAGTCCGGGGCAGGGTGGAGCAGGGTTCAGATAGCGTTTCGGAGGCCCGAAAGCAAGGGTTAACGGGCGCTCGTCGCGTGGGAAATGATGTCCAATGCTGCCCGAAAGGCCATCTCGATATCCATGTGGGTCGTATCGAGCAGAACGGCGTCCGGCGCCTGCTGGAGGGGGGCGGCAGACCGGCTCGCATCGCGTTGATCGCGCTGGCGGATGATATCCAGAACCTCCTCGTAGGACACCCGTTCGCCCCGGCGGACGTACTCCTCGAAGCGCCGCCGCGCCCTGACCTCGACATCGGCCGTCACGAAGATTTTCACGTCCGCGTCCGGGCAGATGACCGTCGCGATGTCGCGCCCGTCGAGGACGGCCCCAGGCGGCGTCAGCGCAAAATTGCGCTGGAAGTCGAGGAGAGCCGCTCGCACGCCTCGGTGCTTGGCGACGACCGACGCGGCTTCCCCTATCGCGGTCGACCTGAGCGCAGGATCGCCGAGCGTCGCGGCATCGAGCGCCCCAGCGGCGCGGGCGCCTCCCCGTTCATCCTCCAGGTCGCCGCCGGCCGCCAGCACATCGCGCGCGACCGCCCGATAGAGCAGACCCGTATCGAGCCACACATAGCCGAAGTGTCCGGCAATGCGCTGCGCGAGCGTCCCTTTGCCGGAGGCGGCCGGACCATCGATGGCGATGATCATGGCTGAGGCTCCACCATCGCCTCACGCGCCCCCATCGTACTGCGCGCCGAGCTGCTCCATGAGGCCGCGGAACTCGGGGAAGCTCGTCGCGATCATGCGGCTGTCGTCCACTGTCACCGGCTTCTCGCTCAAAAGTCCGAGCGTGAGGAACGCCATGGCGATGCGATGGTCGAGATGGGTCGCGACCGTGCCGCCGCCTTTCACCGTCTTGCTGCCCGTCACGATGAGCGTATCGCCCTCGACCGTGGCCTCGACGCCGTTGGCGGCAAGGCCGGCCGCCGTCGCAGCAAGGCGGTCACTCTCCTTGACCTTCAATTCGGCGAGACCCTCCATGCGCGTCGCTCCCTCGGCAAGGGACGCTACGGCCGCCAGCACCGGATATTCGTCGATCATCGAGGGCGCGCGCTCCGGCGGCACCCGCACACCCTTGAGCTTCCTGCCCCCGCGCGCGCGGATATCCGCGATCGGCTCGCCGCCTTCCTCGCGCATGTTGAGCAGCGTGATATCCGCGCCCATTTCCTGCAGCGTCTTGTAGAAGCCTGTGCGCGTCGGGTTGTAGAGAATGCCCTCGACCGTCACGTCCGAGTCCGGGACCAGCACCGCCGCCGCGACCAGGAACGCCGCCGAGGACGGATCGCCCGGCACGGTGACGGGACGCCCTTCGAGCTCCGCATTACCTTTCACGGTGATCCGCGTCCCTTCCGCGGTCTTCCGCGTCTGCACGTCGGCGCCGAAGTAGCGCAGCATTCGCTCCGAATGATCGCGCGTCGCTTCCTTCTCGATGACGGTCGTCTCGCCGGCCGCGTGCAGCCCTGCGAACAGGATCGCGCTCTTCACCTGCGCGCTCGGCACGGGGAGCGCATAGTCCATGGGCACGAGTTGATCCGTGCCGCGCACCGTAAGCGGCAGCGTATCCTTATCGTCGATCGTCACGAGACCCATCTGGCGCAGCGGCTTCAGCACGCGCCCCATGGGCCGGCGCGAAAGCGAGGCATCGCCGATGAGCTTCACCTCGATCGGATGGCCCGCGATGATCCCGAGCATCAGGCGCGTGCCGGTGCCCGAGTTCCCGAAATCGAGGGCTTCCGCCGGCTGCCTGAGGCCGCCGACGCCGCGCCCGGTGACCTCCCAGACATTGCCCTTCTTCTTGGCCGGCGCGCCGAGCGCCGTAACCGCGTGCGCCGTGTTGATGACGTCCTCAGCCTCGAGCAGACCGCGAATGCGCGTGATCCCGGTCGCCACGGCGCCGAGCATGAGCGAGCGATGCGAGATCGACTTATCACCCGGCACGCGGACGGTGCCGCTGAGCGCGCCTGCCCGCCTGGCCGCCAGAGGTGTCGCCTGTCCTTGGGTCTTCATCAGCCACCCGCCAATGCTCGATGATCGGCCACTTGGGGCCGTCCGCTACCTTCTGTCCGCTGCTTATAGCCTGTCGGCCACCGCCTGACAGCGCGCCGCGAACTAATTCTGGCTTTCCTTGCGCCGCGACATGAAGGCGAGGCGCTCGAAGAGGTGCACATCCTGCTCGTTCTTGAGCAGCGCGCCGTGCAGCGGGGGGATCAGCTTCCTCGGATCGGTCTCACGCAGAGTCTCTGGGCCGATGTCCTCGTTCAGGAGCAGCTTGATCCAGTCGAGCAGCTCGGACGTGGACGGCTTCTTCTTGAGGCCCGGCACCTCGCGCATGTCGTAGAAGATCTTGAGCGCCTCCGAGACGAGCATCCCCTTCAGGTTCGGGAAGTGCACGTCGACGATCGCCTTCATGGTCTCGGGATCGGGGAACTTGATGTAGTGGAAGAAACAGCGGCGCAGGAAGGCGTCCGGCAGCTCCTTCTCGTTGTTCGAGGTGATCATGACGATCGGGCGCTTCTTCGCCTTGATCGTCTCGCCGGTCTCGTAGACGAAGAATTCCATGCGATCGAGCTCCTGAAGGAGGTCGTTCGGGAACTCGATATCCGCCTTGTCGATCTCGTCGATCAGCAGCACGGGGCGCACGTCGGCCGTGAAGGCCTCCCAGAGCTTGCCGCGCTTGATGTAGTTCGAGATGTCCTTGACCTTCTCGTCACCGAGCTGGCTGTCGCGCAGGCGCGATACGGCGTCGTACTCGTAGAGACCCTGCTGGGCCTTGATGGTCGACTTGATATGCCACTCGATAAGAGGCGCGCCGAGGGCCTTGGCCACTTCTTGGGCGAGCACCGTCTTGCCGGTCCCTGGCTCCCCCTTGATGAGGAGCGGACGCTCGAGCGTGATCGCCGCGTTCACCGCGACCTTGAGGTCGTCGGTCGCGACGTAGGACTTGCTGCCCGTGAACTTCATGAAGCCTCTCGGTTGCGCGCAAAAAACCGCGGCAGATTAGGGGCTCGGCCTCCGCGGGGCAACCGGAACCCGCCCGTGAGACCCTCATGCGGCCATGTGCCTGGGGAGGGCGCGCCCGCATTCCGAGCGTATCGGGAGCAACGGCCCCCAAGCCATTGGCGTGGCCGGTAAACGCTGCTAAGAGGGCCGCCGTAACGTGATGTTACGATCTCCAACGCTCAGGATGCGCCTATGCCGACCGCCGCGCGCGCACGCGAAGTGCAGAACGCCTTTTTCACCCAGTCCCTCGCCGACAGCGATCCTGAGGTGTTCGGCTCAATCGGTCGTGAGCTGGTCCGCCAACAGACCGAGATCGAGCTGATCGCGTCGGAGAACATCGTCTCACGCGCGGTGCTCGAGGCCGCGGGCTCCGTTCTCACGAACAAGTACGCCGAGGGCTATCCGGGCAAGCGGTACTACGGCGGCTGCCAGTTCGTCGACGAGGTCGAGACGCTGGCCATCGAGCGGGCGAAGAAGCTTTTCGGCGCCAAATTCGCGAACGTCCAGCCGAACTCCGGGAGCCAGATGAACCAGGCCGTGTTCCTGGCGCTGCTGCAGCCCGGCGACACATTCATGGGCCTCGACCTCAATGCCGGCGGCCATCTCACGCACGGCTCGCCCGTGAACATGAGTGGCAAATGGTTCAAGGTCGTGCCCTACGGCGTGCGCAAGGACGACCAGCTCATCGACATGGACGAGGTGGAGCGGATCGCCAAGGCCAGCAAGCCGAAGCTCATTATTGCGGGCGGGACGGCGTACTCGCGCTTCTGGGACTGGGCGCGCTTCCGCGCCATTGCCGACAGCGTCGGCGCCTATCTCATGGTTGACATGGCCCATATCGCGGGCCTCGTCGCCGGCGGCGTCCATCCCTCGCCGGTCCCGCACGCTCATGTCGTGACGACGACCACGCATAAATCGCTGCGCGGGCCCCGCGGCGGCATCATCCTCAGCAATGACGAGGAGATCGCCAAGAAGATCAATTCAGCGGTCTTCCCCGGCCTCCAGGGCGGCCCGCTCATGCACATCATCGCGGCCAAGGCCGTGGCCTTCCACGAGGCCCTGCAGCCATCGTTCAAGGTCTATGCGAAGGCCGTCGTGGACAATGCCAAGGTGCTGGCCGAGACCATCAAGGCGGGCGGCTATAACATCGTCGCCGGCGGGACGGATAATCACCTGCTGCTCGTCGATCTCCAGCCGAAGAAGCTGACCGGCAAGGCATCGGAAATTGCGCTCGGACGCGCGCACATCACGTGCAACAAGAACGGCGTACCCTTCGATCCGCAGAAGCCGTTCGTGACCTCCGGCGTCCGCCTCGGCACGCCGGCCGGCACGACGCGCGGCTTCGGCACGGCCGAATTCAAGCAGATCGGCCGCATGATCATCGAGGTGCTGGACGGACTTGCGCGTAACGGTGACGCGGGCGATGCCCAGATCGAGCACCGCGTGCGCGAGGAAGCCATCGCGCTCTGCGGCCGTTTCCCGATCTACGATTGAAGATGACGCGGTCGGGTACGGCCGATACGGAGGCCCCTGATGCGCTGCCCTTACTGCGCGAGCGAGAACAGCCAGGTCAAGGACAGCCGTCCGACCGAGGAAGGCGCGGCCATCCGCCGGCGCCGCATCTGTCCCGATTGCGGCGGCCGCTTCACGACCTTCGAGCGCGTCCAGCTCCGCGAGCTCATCGTCGTCAAGCGCTCGGGCCGGCGCGTACCCTTCGACCGCGAGAAGCTTGCCCGATCGGTCGAGCTCGCAGTCAGGAAACGCCCCGTCGCCGCCGAGCGCATCGAGCGCATGCTGACCGGCATCGTGCGCCAGCTCGAGAGCATGGGCGAGACCGAGGTGACGTCCTCGGCCATCGGCGAACTGGTCATGGAGGGCTTGCGCTCGCTCGATCCGGTCGCATATGTGCGCTTTGCCTCCGTTTACCGCGACTTCCGGGAGGCAGCAGACTTTCACGAGGTCCTCGGCGAGATTGCGGGCCGCCCCCTCGGGCTCAATGACGATGCGCCCGCCGTGGCGCCGGATATCAAGCCCGGCGTGGACCTGAAGCAGTGACCTGATGCCGACCCCGAGCGCCGAGTTCGACCGCCACATGATGGACATCGCGCTGCGCGTTGCGCGGCGCGGGCTCGGCACGACCGCGCCCAACCCGGCCGTCGGTGCGATTGTCGTCGATGAGGGAACCGGCGAGATCGTGGCGCGCGGCTGGACCCAGCCCGGTGGCCGCCCGCATGCGGAGAAGGAAGCGCTGAGGCGGGCCGGGGAGCGCGCGCGCGGCCGCACCATGTACCTCACGCTCGAGCCGTGCGCGCATACCGGCCGCCTGCCGACCTGCGCCGATGCCATGGTCAACGCGGGCCTCAAGCGCGTCGTCTGCGCGATCCCCGATCCCAACCCCGTCGTCTCCGGACGCGGCTTCGCTCAGCTCAGCGATGCCGGCATCAAGGTCGAAATTGGCGTGCAGGCGGACGAGGCGCGTCTCGTCACACTCGGCCACATCCTCGCCCAGACGGCGCAACGCCCATTCGTCCAGCTCAAGATGGCCCTCGATGCCAACCATGCCGTCGCCGCCGGCGATGGCGCGCCCGTGTGGGTGACGAGCCCCGAGGCGCGCGCCTATGCCCATCTGCTGCGTGCCGAGACCGACGCGATCCTGGTCGGGGCCGGCACCGTGCTCGCGGACGATCCAGAGCTGACGTGCCGACTGCCGGGGCTCACCAACCGTTCGCCGCGCCGCATCATCGTCGACGGCGCCCTGCGCACACCGGCGACCGCCAAGGTCTACTCGGCGGCCGACAGCATTCCCGGAGCGCGCTACCCGATGGTGTGGCTCGCCACGCGGGCCGACGAAGCTCGCCTCATGGCCTCCCCTCATGCCGCGAACCGTGGGCACGTGACATTCGACATCCACCCCGAGGGCAACGGCCAGATCGTGCTCGCAACCCTCCTCAGTCGCCTTGCTCGGAATGGCGTCACGCGCCTGCTCGTCGAAGGCGGGCCGAAGATGTGGGCTGCTTTCCTGGACGCCGGTTTCGTCGACGAGGCCATTGCGGCGGTTAGCCCCGCGAAGAGCACCGGCGCTACGATCCAGGTTGCAGGCCCCGACCTCGAACAGCATTTTGCTGCCCATGGGCTTCATTGCGTCGCCCGCTCTATGTCAGGCCCCGACACGCTTCACGTCTTCCGCAGAGAAAGCGAATGAACCCGTTCCGCTATTACACGCGCGTGCGCTATCAGGATTGCGATGCCCAGAACGTCGTGTTCAACGCGCGCTACGGCGACTATGTCGATCTCGCCGTCACCGAGTTCCTGCGCGCGGCATTCCCGGGGCGCGACCCGTTCGACGGCTCCCTCGAGATCCAGGTCGTGCGCCAGCTCATCGAATGGACGGCTCCGGCGCGCTTCAACGATGTGCTCGAAATCGCGGTGCGCACCACCCGGCTCGGCACGACCTCGATCACAATCGGCTTCGAACTGCGGATCGCCGGCACGCGCGACACGATCGTCACCGCGGAGCTGGTCTATGTAGTCGTCGACGCCCAGACCTGGAAAAAGCGGCCGCTCACGGGCGAAGAGCGCGCTCGCTTCGAGGCCGGCGCCGCCGGTCGCATCACCGACCACGCGGGCTACTTCCCTATCCAGGCTACCAGCACGGCCATCCTCGAATAGGCTCGCGCGACCTTCTCTGACGCCATTTCCGGCAATTGGCCCGCGAGTGCCCAACCGGGCGGCGGAAAGGCTTAGAATCGGCCTAATTTCAGGCTGAACGAACGATTTAATTCAGCCGCGGGCAATCAATTGACAGTGCGATCCGCGCTGATCTAAGTATGCCCCCCATCCCGACTCGGCGTAAGAGGACAAGGAGACTCCTCGCCGCATCGGAGTCGCGGCATAGATGGCCGGGCGGCACGGCCCTAAGTGGGAGACCCAGGCGAGGTCCCGCGAGGGGGTCTAGGGGGCCGTTGCCAGGAGACGGCACCGCGTTAGGACAGGCACACAAAAGGCAAGTGGGGTTCGGCCTTAGACAGGCTGTCACGGGCATTTTGTATGAACCTTGACACGAATGGACGAGGTGGCGCGCGGAGACGAGCTCAGTTGCCCGTTAACTGCAATGGACGGGGTTACTCGATGGGAGCTCGCGCTCCCGAGCCCCAGGCTGTTGCCATGATTTCGTGCTTGGCGCCTGCCACAAGCCGGCATTGGCATTTCTTATGCATGAAATCAGGACAGTTAAGACGGGTTAGCGGCGGTCTCGGCGTTTGAGAGTTTTGGACGAAGGGTGGTGCCCGGCCCCTTGCGGGGTGGCTCCGGCACCGACCGGAGGGGAACGAGAAGAACAATGGACCTCGGTGACCTGATCAAACCGGAAGGCGTCATCGCCTCCCTCAAGGCCAAGAGCAAGAAGCAGGTGCTTCACGACCTCGCCCAGAAGGCGGCGGAGCTGTCCGGCCTCGACGAACGAACCATCTTCGAGACACTGCTCCAGCGCGAGCGGCTCGGCTCGACGGGTCTTGGACGTGGCATCGCCATCCCGCACGGCAAGCCGGCCGGCCTCGAGCGGATCGTCTGTCTGTTCGCGCATCTCGATGCGCCGATCGACTTCGATGCGACGGACGGCGAGCCCGTGGAACTGGTCTTCCTGCTGCTGGCTCCCGAGCAGGCCGGCGCCGACCACCTGAAGGCGCTCGCACGCATCTCGCGCCTGCTCCGCGATCCGCTGACCATCGAGAAGCTCAAGGCATCCCGCGACCGCGCGACCCTGCACGCCGTCCTCACCGAGCCGGCGACGTCGCACGCGGCGTAGAGCTATCCAAGCAGCATCAGCGCGGCCAGCCCGATGCCGCCGACGATAATCCGCCACCACGCGAAGAGCGCGAACCCGTGCCGGCTCACATAGTCGAGCAGGTAGCGCACCACGAACACGCCCGCGATGAATGATACGACGAAGCCGAGCGCGATCCCCCGGATCGTCGCTGCATCGAGCTGCGCGTACGACTTGTAGAGGTCATAGGCGAAGGCACCGGCCATGGTCGGCATGGCGAGGAAGAACGAGAACTCGGCTGCCGCGCGCTTCGACGTGCCCATGAGCATCGCCCCGACGATCGTGGCGCCCGAGCGCGAGACGCCCGGGATCATGGCGAGGCATTGAAAAAGGCCGATCTTGAAGGCGAGCCCCGGCGTGATGTCCATCGCGTCGTGCAGCCGCGGCTCGAGCCGGGCCCGATCGACGGCGAGCAGCACGAAGCCGCCGAGAATGAGCATGGTGCAGATGAGCATGGGCGAAGCGAACAGCACCTGCTTGATCACACTGTGCAGCGCGACGCCGGCAAACGCCGCCGGCAGAAAGGCGAGGACGACGCTAGCGACGAACCGGCGCGTTCGGGGATCGCTCGGCAGGTCGCGCGCCATCTGCCAGAGCTTACCGGCATAGACGGAAAGGATCGCCAGGATGGCGCCGAGCTGAATGAGGATCTCGAAGGTCTTCTCGGGCGAGTCGAAGCCGAGGAAATGCCCGGCGAGCAGGATGTGGCCCGTCGAGGAAACGGGAATGAACTCGGTCAGCCCTTCGATCAGACCGAGCAGGATCACTTGCCAGGTTGGCATGGCGTCGCGGCCCCCCGAACGCGTAACACGGGCGAGCCAGATCCCGGACCGTCGCCGACTCGCCGAATTGTGAGCATAGTTTAGTGTCCGGAGTGCAAAATTCGTCTGATTGTTGTGTTCGTGCTTCCCCGCACGCACGGCGTCGCGATCAGAGCGACACTCGCAGGATGAGTGATTCCATGTGAACGAGATCAGAAAGATCGCTCAGTGGCGAGCGCGACATGATGCTGCGGCCTTCTCGATCAATACTCTAGCAAGACTCTGGCAAGTTCACATACGCTAAGCCTGCACGTCGGCGCGCAATCGTCGTATACTGTTGCAGTGATTGGTCCAGAAGTGGGTCATAAGGGCAACGCCCGGCGCGCGCTGCCGGGGCGATGGGCACGCACCCTCAACTGCGGCGCGCAAGGAGATGACGATCCGATCATGAGGCGAGTACTGCTCATCCTCGGCGTTCTGGTCGTCGCGGTGCTCGCGGGATTATTCATCGTCCCCGCCACGATTGATTGGGATCGCTATCGGGGATCGATCGAGGAGGAGGCGTCGCGGCTCGCGGGCCGCGAGGTCCGCATCGGCGGCCGTATCAACGTACGCTTGCTGCCGGTGCCGTACATCCACATCGAGCGCCTGCGCGTCGCCGACACGACGGCCGCCATCGGCGAGCCCCTCTTCAAGGCCGAGGCCGTCACCGTCCTGCTCGCGCTCTCGCCGCTCCTCAGCGGCACGATCGAAGCCCGTCGAGTGGATCTCGATGAGCCCGTCCTCAATCTCGTGCTCGACGAGAACGGGAGCGGCAACTGGGCGAGCCTCGCCGGGTCCGGCGGCGAAGCCGGTCTGCCGGGCCGCGTCAGCTTCGAAGACATCGGGATCAGCAACGGCGCCCTGGTCATCCGCGAGGCTCGCGGGAGCGTCAAATCGGAATTCCGCAAGATCACCGGGACCATCTCGGCCTCTGCGCTGGAAGGCCCCTACCGCATCAGCCTGAACTATGCGCCGGCGCCTCGC